>Ga0153954_1000228_pt1 | contig 50483 bp, 52 predicted proteins | sample TSFL038MetaG_FD_102277 | JGI IMG/M metagenome (GOLD analysis project Ga0153954, IMG submission 102277) | Attine ant fungus gardens microbial communities from Florida, USA - TSFL038 MetaG | ecosystem: Host-associated > Fungi > Mycelium > Unclassified | place: USA: Florida, Wekiwa Springs State...
AGGAATAAACAATAGATTTTCATAAGTCGATCGAATGGAAAGTGTGTATCTTAATTTTTACTTGAAGAAAAAATAGGCAGACTAAATTTTAGTTGATTAATAGTCAATGTAATGAAATTTTTTTAGGAATGTATGCTCAATCTAAAGAGGCAATCAGCTGTTGCATGCGCTCATGGTGGGAACCCTCCCAATAGATGCGCTGACAACCTGTGCATTGAAAAAATTTTTCGTAGTAGCGTCGGGTATCCTGATCGAGTTGATGATCAATAGTTGCTTTCTCAATGGGAATGAGACTGCCGTTGCAATCCAGACAGCGCGTAAAGGGCAAAATACGCCCTTTTAAATCAAATCGCCGCACCACTTCTTTTAATTGTTGACGTGGTTCGGTGTGACGCAAAAAATACCCATGTGTGACGCGTCGATTTTTTAGGATTCCTAAATCACGTGTCAGAAGAATGCGCTGTTCTTGTACTGAACGGTCGATCAGCTCTTCATCTGCCTGCGTTGGTGCATAGAAAGTGTCAAAACCGAGCATCCTTAAGTAGCGCGCCAATTTGCCCAAATGAACATCTGCGACAAATTTTATGAGACGCAAAGCATATGGCCGTAGATGAGTGACATGAGAAATGTCCAAGGACTCAAACTGTGGATATACAGAGATTTTGTCGTTGGATTTGACGTGATGGTCAAAAGCAACAGATTCTCCATTGACTAAGATAAGGTCGATTTCTGTGTGTGGAACTCCTAGCTCCTCAATCACTGTCTTCACAGTAGGTTTGCCAAAGAAAACGTGCAAAAAAGCACGCCCCTTTTTAGAGGAGGGTAAAAAGTCATTGAGCTCCGCATAAAAACGAATCTCAAGCGAAGAGAGGCTGTTTTCCTTCATTTTTTAACATCGTCAAAAATAAGTCATAATCATTCAGTGACTCTTTTTCCATATATCTATCACTTGCTAAACGCTCGGCAATCTCTTTGGCTTTTGTAAGAGTGCAGCATCCCATGACAGAGAAATGCAAGTAGCCATGAAAGGCTTCTCTCAATTTTTCCATACGTTCATTTCTTTGCTCATGTTTTTCGCGATATACATTTGAAAGCGGTGCCAATTCATCAGGAGCTGCATGCTGTATACGACGTGATAGCGTATTAAAATACCACTCTCTTGTTTCATCATATTCCAATAACCTAGCCTCTAAGACGATTTGAACAGCTTTTGACGATTCCAAGAGCGTCTTTGTGATTTGATCTTTAAATCCTATTGAAACAGGGTCCACAATTTTAATTTTTTTTACCACCCTCTTCCAAAGAGCGTCTGTATATGTAATATCTCTCCATAAATGACAGACTCGGGCGCAAATAAAAAGCTCAAATGGTCTTTTTACAACCATTAATTGAAAAATGTAGTAAAGAACATCGACATCTAAATAGTCATGCATGCTGACAGCCGGTATAGCTCTAATGCAATCAGTTGCGTTTGTGCTCATAGTTGCCTCCTTGTCTGGATAATTAAAGATATAATTAAGATATCGACATGTCAATAATTTTTTTTATCAAAGGTTTCCTCGAGCAAATGATTGATTTCCAATCAAATATTAGGTTAAAATTGTACGTATGAATATCCCACTTTTTTTGGGTTTGATCACACTCTTGGGAGTCGTTTCCCTCTGGTTAGGAAAAGCAGGTAAGCAGTCCAAGAGTGCCGGCGATTTTTTCCTCATGGGGAGAAAATTGGGCCTTTTTGGATTGATCATGACCCTCCTTGCCACACAAATCGGCGGTGGGGCTCTTTTAGGAGCCTCAGAAGAGGCGTATACAAGAGGCTGGTCTGTACTTTTTTATCCACTTGGCATGGTGCTGGGTTTGGTTGTTTTGGGATTGGGCTATGGTTCAAAAATGAGAAAGTTGAACCTCACAACAGTCCCCGAAATTTTTGAAAAAATTTATGGCTCATCCATTTTAAGGCAAATTGCCTCTCTTCTTTCTATTCTTTCCCTATTTTTGATCTTGGTAGGACAAGGGATTGCAGCACATAAATTTTTTATGTCTTTAGGGTTTTATGGAGATCTGCTCTTTATACTGTTCTGGTCTGTGTTAATCACTTACACAGTCATGGGCGGATTGCATGCAGCGGTAAGAACAGACATTTTGCAAGCATCCTTCATTATCTTAACGCTTCTTGTAGCCATTTTTGCTGTCTTTCATGCACACCTTCCCATGCAAGCGATCTCGTTTGTCCCTTCCACCAGTGACCCTGGGAATAGCACTCCTTGGCTCTCCTGGCTGCTTCTCCCCCTGCTCTTTATGTTGATCGAACAAGATATGGGCCAGTGGTGCTTTGCTGCAAAAAATCCTCGGACAGTTTCTGGAGCTTCTCTGATTGCCGCGGTCGTCTTGATGACAGTCGCTCTGATTCCTATTTGTTTTGGGATATTGGCAGCTTCAAAAGGCATTCAAATGGATCATGGATCAAGCGTCCTGATCTCGGCTGTACAAGCTCTCACCAACCCTACAGTAGCGACTTTTGTGGTTTGCGCTATTTTAATGGCTATTATTTCTACAGCTAATTCGCTGCTCTGTTCTGTTAGCTCCAATATTGTCTGTGATTTTCCTAAATTAGGAAAGTCAGTCACAGCCTCCCGTATCATTACCCTGTTAGTGGGCATCACAACACTTGCCCTGAGCTATGCTTTTAATAATGTTGTGGCTGTCTTGATGTTTTCCTATGAGCTGGCTGTCTGTGTCCTTTTTGTTCCTGTCACCATGGCTGTTTGGATGAAAGCACCTCAGAAAAATTCTGCTATCCTGAGTATGAGTTTAGGGGCTGTCTCTTTTATCCTGCTAAAAATATGGCATATCCCTTTCCCTAAAGAACTTGTCAGTCTTAGTTTGAGTTTGGGAGGCTTTTTTGTTAGTGAAGGCATCTATAAGCTAAAGAACAAAGAAACTTCTGATGTCAAATTTTAGCGAGATTCGTGTATGAATTTCGTATGCTCGTAGAAACCAAAGAAGGCCTTCTGCTTTCCGTCAAAGTCACACCAAAGGCTAGGCAGCCTGGAATTACGGGCTGGGAAAATGGCGTCTTGAAAATTAAAGTCGCTGCACCACCTGACAAGGGAGAAGCCAATCAAGCAGTGATCGATCTACTTGCACACACACTCAACATCCCTAAAAAAAATGTCCTCTTGATACGGGGTGGAACCTCTCGTTTTAAGCAGTTTTGCCTTATAGGAATCACCAAAGAAAATGCAGAGCGTTATTTATAGTCGATTAAGTTTGAAATGATAAATTTTCACCACGTCAAAGACTCGGGCTTGATCGATCCTAACCTACCTCGGTTGACTTAAGTCAACTCTCGGACAACCCATCAAAAACCCGCCACCGGCGGCTTTTTGAGGAACGTTTTTCTAATATTGGGTAGGTTAGGATCGATCATTGGCTATGGTTTGAGGTATTTCTATTCTCTCCTTAAAAATATCATTCGTACAAATGTATCATTTAATTTTTTCTTTACATAAGCTTTATTCAATCATTATACTCGCTTTTCATCAAAATCGCTTTTAGGAGAAAGACTATGGCCTATGCTATCACTTCTGCATGCAGTTCCACCCCAAAACTATCTACGCATAAACCCTTTAAATCATTGTTTTCTTGTGAAAAAACAGTGGCCTTGGTGAATGATGTTTTCCTCGCTGCTCTTGTCGTCACAACAGCAGTTCTAGTCGTACTAGCCTCTAAAGGAATCAATTTGGGGGTGATGAATGCTATAGGCACTGTGAGCCTCAAGGGTGCTGCTATCATGTTAGGCGTGGCAGGCGCGCTCGTTTTGACCGATGCCATCACATTGATCGTTCAAATGGCGCGTCAGATCAGCCGGTTATCCGCCATTAACAAAAAACTAAGAAGTGGCGCTGACCCAGAAAAATTAAAAGAGCGATTGACCCAAGCAAATGAAGAACTCAAGCAAGCCCAGGCAAGTAAAGATACACTGGGCGACAACCTTAAACAGTTAGAGTCAAAAATCCAACAAGCTACTGAAGCTCGCGAAACAGCTGAAAAGCAAGTGGAAGAACTCAAACAAGAAATTCAGAAATTGAAGAACGATGATGCTGACTCAGCAAAATTAAACCAGCAATTGACCCAAGCAAATGAAGAACTCAAGAAAGTCCAGGCAGAGAAAAATACACTAGACAGCACTCTTAAGCAGCTAGAATCAAAAGTCCAACAGGCCACTGAAGCTCGCGAAACAGCCGACAAGCAAGTAGAAGAACTCAAACAATCAATTCAGCAATTGAATGGTATATTAGACACAAAGACAGAGTCTGCAGATGAAACAGCAAAAAAGCAACTCCAACAATTGACGCTCGATCTTCAACAGGCACAAAAAAAGATAAAGTTAGTAGATACGATTGAGAATATTGAGAAGCAATTAAAAGAAAAACGAGAAGCTTTAGCTGATATTAGTCATACTCTGGAAGTGACAGAAAAAACTAAGAATGAATTTCAGTTACAAAGAGATCAAAAACAAACAGAGGTTGAGCATTTAGCTGCAAATAAGATCACGCTCGAAAAAACAATAAATGCATTAACGGAGAAAAAATCTAAACTTTCGCAAGAGCTTTCTGAATTGGAAGAAAGACAGGCAAAAGAACAAGAAAAGTTGAAGCAGCTCCAAGGCAAACAAAAAGAGACTGAAAACAAAATTGAGTCACACAAAACGCAACTTGAGAAAATTCAACAACAACTAGAAACCTACACTCATAGCATTAAAGAGTCAGAGCAAAAGTTGAAAACGCTCAGTGAACGTCATCAGGCTGAACAAGATAAACATGACCAGCTTTCTCAAGCATGCGCAGCTCTGGCTAACAATAAGGAAGACCTCGAAAAAACTCTTAAGGACATGAACGCGCAAACAGAACTCCTTAAAAAAAATAGTGTTCAGGCTTTCAACGAAGCTGGACAAAAAGCGGCTGCCATTTTAACAACAGCAAATGAGCAGGCTGTAACTATTATCGAGACAGCCAAAAAGGAAGCAGAAAAAGTCAAAGAAGTTTTGGATAAGGCTGAAGAGAAATTGAATGAACAAAACCAGCTTATCGAAGCCAACCAAAGTAAAATTGATTCACTAAATCAAGAAATCAAGCAGCAAACTCAATTAAAGGATCAATTAAAAGATCAAGCTGTAGTAATGGGTAAATTGCTCGAACAAACCCAAGTTTTACAAAGCACTGCTGATCAGCTACGCCAAGAGATTCAAGGATTAGAGCAACAGAAAAAACAGTTAGCTGAAGAAATGGAAAAATCACAAGTTTTACCTCAAGAAAATCAAATGGAGGTAGAGCCCACAGTGAAAAATGAAGATTTGCTAGAGAAGATCGGAATTTTAACAACAAAGATTGAAGAATTAGAACAAGAAAATCAGACACTGCAAGAGGAGATCCAAAAGCTTCAGTCTCACCTTTCATCTCTACAGGAACTTCCAGAAGAGGAAGGTGACAATCCAATTGTACAGCAACAAGTGGAAACGAAAACACCTAAAGGAAGCCCGGTTAAAGGTAAAGAGCTGGCTGAAGAGAATAATAAAAATCTAGAAAATGCACACTATTATCAATATGACAATGTCATATATGATCTTCTTAAATTGAATCTACGTCAATATGTCCCTCAAATAATAAAAAATGGCCAAGAAGAAACAATGACATACAGAAAGGCACTTGTAAAAGCGGCTACAGGCCAAGAATGCGATAAACTCAAGAAATTAGAATCTAGTATTTCAACCAAATATGATGATGCTACAAAAGCCAAGATCTCAGATGAAACAAGACAACTTCTTATAACAAAATTTGTTGCATCTTGTGACGAGATGAAAAGGTATCTCGACGCTATAGCACAAAAAGCCAAAGAAGGCATTGTAGTAGATGGTAAGAAGGTACAAAAAGACATTAAGATGGCCGATTTATTCCAAACGCCTCATCAAAAATAAAATACATTCTTTAAAAGAAATAAAGACCCGTTAGCCAGAAGGTAGCGGGTTTTTTTACATCTATTAAGCCTTTAACAGATTATTTAAAACTTAATCTTGTGCATTGCGGCTTAAAAAAAAATGCGCTAAAACAAGGCGATGCGCATCGATACTTCCAAACGCATCAGTCATCGTGATCTTGAAAGCGCCATCGGTACTTTCACCGATCCCTACCCCTATATGTTGCATTTAGACCAAACGATTGAAGAGGTACTGCTGCTGTTACAGTCAAAAAAAACAGGGCGACGAGCTGAATATTTCTATATCACTGATCATTCCAATATTTTGAAAGGTTTTGTCACGCTCAGTGATTTAATTTATAACCCACCGCATCTTTTGTTAAGCGAGATCGTCGATAAGAATGTCTTAAAAGTCTATGAGGATGACCCTTTGGAGAGCGGGTTGCAGTTTCTCTCTCACCATCAGTTACTCGTCGCTCCTGTAGTCAACCGCAGTCATCGCTTAGTGGGCATTTTAGAAATGATTCCAAACAACAACCACTACTTTAGACAGAAAAAAATACACCACAAATATCTAAAAGAAGATGTTTTTCAATTCATCGGCTTCTCACTAGAGCATCGCAAGTGGAATTCTCCCTGGATGGAATACCGTCTCAGAATGCCTTGGCTTCTCTGTAATTTGGTGGGTGGGCTAGTCTGCGCACTTATTAGCAATTTTTTTAAATTGACCTTAGAACAATATGTCATCTTAGCATTTTTTATTCCCTTAGTGCTGACATTGAGCGAGTCCATTTCAGTTCAGTCTATGACACTCAGCCTACGTTTTTTACATCTGCGCAAAATCCATTGGGAACAGGTAGCCAAACGCTTCTACGTGGAAGCCAAATCAAGTCTATTACTTGGTTTGACAAGCGCCCTCTTGATTGGCATTTTTTATTTTCTCTGGAACTCAGATTATCGACCTGTCATGGGGATCAGCGTGAGCGTCGTCGCCTCCATGTTAGCTTCCGCTCTTTTCGGTGCACTGTTCCCCATCTTATTGCATAGTGTGCGCCTAGATCCTAAAGTAGCCGCAGGACCAATCATTTTGATGTGTGTGGATATCCTAACCATAGCGGCCTACCTTGGACTCAACACATTAATTTTAATGAATTTCAAATATATAGTTGATAATGTCTGAAATGATAATTTTGACCTACGTGAAAATTTATCGTTTCAAACTTAATCGACTATAGTGCTGTGTGCAGATCGATTTTTTTGATAATAGCGCTCACATCGTCTGAAGCCCTTGTAACCCTCATTTCTTTGCAAATTTTCCAAATGACTACCGACTGCTCCCTGTTGAAGAAATTGATCGGCCTGAGCATGGGTGATTAAGCCTTGTTGGAGAAGTGTTGCAATACGTTTAGGGTCTACAGGCCATATTTCTGCTTTTGTGAACGCCTGCTTTAAATAAGAAAAATGACTAAAAGGATCCATCATCTCTACATTGATGGAGGATAAGTCGCTTGTCAGTCTGTCAAAATCAAATTGCGCCTCTAAATGATGCATCCCTGCCTCCAAAATAGAATCACCATGTAGAGCACACCATAGACCGACTGTCCCTAAAATGGGGCGTTCTGAAAGAGGGTGATGCGCAAAATCAATCTCCAATTCGTTAGAGGCTAAGTCGACATCAAGAAAAACAACAAGCCCACAGACAGGATTTTCCATAATCTGTGCTCCCCAACCTGCCTTCTCGCCCGCATAGTAGCGCTCTCTGCAATGAAATCCCAAAGTTTCAAAGAGTCGAACCAGCTGCACAAAGTGTGTACGGCTACTGCAGAATGTGTGATGATCATGATTTGCCCATCCCATTCCCATGCTATCTTGACGATCTTTCTGGGCTTGAGCAGCACTATTGCGGCTTTGCCAATATTTCCTCTCTACTTCAAGCAAGGCCCAAGCAGCACTATTCTTACCCAATGTGACTACCAATTCTTCAATCAGTTGAAGTGTCTGTGACATTGAATCACGAGGACGTGTTTGTAATCTTTCTAGGGCTTCTAAATAATCTCCTATTTCTTTGTGTGTCTGGAAAATGGGGTCCAAAGAGCGGCTTCCTCGACGTTCTACACAGAGCAACGCTACATCCGACTCCTGGGCTATTAGACAGCGCCGATAGGGTGAAAAAGGAGAGCCTTCAATGATACGTGACAAGCGATGTACCATGAGAAAATCCGCCACACTTTCAACTTTCAAAGCAAGGCCCAATGGATGACGGGAAGCCTGTTCTCTAACAAGGACTGAAGGAAATTTAGCTCCTGGATGGGAAAATAGCCTATAAGCTGGCATGATCACTTCAGGCTCAAATCCATGATGCTCTAATTCTCGCTCTACAGAAGCAGATGCCTTTACAGTGAAATGGTCGATCCAGTCAAACAACCGCGTGCTCGACTTGCGCAGCAGCTCTGATTCGAGTTGGGCAATTGTTCGATTCTTTTCTTTGAATTCTTCTAGTAGCCGATAGAGCCACTTTTCTGCTTCAGGCTGGCATTGCCAATCAAACGCACGGGAGCTCATGCTCTATGTCTATCAGACGAGCTGATAGATCAGCAAGAGAAATCCGTGCGCATCCTATCCTTTCAATGGCAATGCCTGCCGCAATATTGGCCAATTTGGCTGCTTCTGCAATGCTTAAACGATTGGCGAGAGCAGCTGTTATGATGGCCAATACTGTATCCCCTGCTCCAGTTACATCTTTTACTTCATGTACCTGAGCAGGAAAATCCTCACGTCCACCTTGACGATCAAATACTGAAATGCCTTCTTTGGAGCGTGTGATCATTAAAGTTTCAATGTCCACATTGTGTAGAATGCGTGCGGCTACATCGTCTAATGTCGCCTCCATGCCTAGGCCTGCAGCCCCCACAGCTTCTGAATAGTTGGGCTTAATGAGCGTTGCCCCTTGGTAACGATGAAAATCCAACCCTTTGGGATCCACTACGACAGGAATGTCTCTCTCCTTAGATGCGCAAATTACTTGCCCTAAAAGCGAAGGAGTCAAAAGTCCTTTGGCATAATCGGAAATCGCCACCATGTGAACACCATTAAGCAGCTTAGGCAAAAGTGCCACCAACTCTTTTTCTAATTGTTGGCATAAGGGAGTTGGTTTTTCATAGTCGATGCGAACAATTTGTTGGCCAGCAGCGATCATCCTATTTTTTACAGGGGTTTGAAAGGAAGGGTCACATAGAATGCCACGCGTGTCGACACCCTCATTGGCCATCGCTTGCAAAAAGGTGCTGCCCCCAACATCATTGCCTACACGCCCCACAGCTAAAACCTCCATTCCCAAAGAAATTAAGTTGAGAATGGCATTGCCTGCGCCTCCAGGCCTTCTGCTTTCATGGGTAACACACAAAACAGGGACAGGTGCTTCAGGAGAAATGCGCACGACCTCCCCAAATGTGTAGACATCTAAGAGGAAATCACCAATGACGAGAATTTTTTTACGTTGAATGCAATCCATAGCTAATACAGTAGAATCAATTGGCTACCAATATTTGTGAGGCAGAATGTAGTTGCGTACATAGTCGATCACTGCGTTTTCTAAAGAAGTTTCTGGCATCAGTAATCGCTCATTTGTGCTTTTGACCATCACTGCACGGGTATAATTTTGATAACCACTCAGATCGGCTGGCATGTCGATATATTCTAAGGTGATAGGCTTATCGAGAGCCGTGATAACTGCTTGGGCTAGTTGTTTCCATGTCTGTTCTTTGCCGGTGCCTATATTATAAATGCCGTACGCCTCATTCTCTAGAAATTGGATAGTCATTTTAGCAACATCTTTCACATAAATAAAGTCGCGCACCTGCTCGCCATCTCGATATTTGTTTGGTTCGGAGGATTTGAAAAGACGGATTTTGCCAGTATTTAAAGCATCAGGCACCATTTTGAGAATGGCTGAGGCCATTCTTCCCTTATGATATTCATTGGGACCGAACACATTGAAATATTTCAGCCCAACGACTTTATCCAGTAAATGCTGATTTTTCAACCACAGGTCAAAAAGGTGCTTGGAGTAGCCATACATATTCAAAGGGGCATAACGATCAAGGGCCTCATGATGATCTGAAAAACCTAAGGCACCATCTCCATAAGTCGCTGCTGAAGAGGCATAAATGAAGCGATGGCCGGCTTCTAAAGCATATTCTGCTAAGCGAACGGAATAGCGAAAGTTGTTCTCAAGCAAATAGTTCGCATCCTTTTCCACAGTACTCGAACAGGCTCCCAAGTGGATAAAGGCTTCAATGTCGCTCTCTCTACCTTCCAACCAATCAAAGAGATCATCTTTATGGAGGATATCTAGAAAGCATTTGCCGACTAGGTTTTTCCATTTTTCTGTAGTTCCGAGATTATCGACGACGATAATGTTATTCATTCCTCGGGCGTTGAGCGCACGAATGACTCCTGAACCGATAAATCCAGCACCACCGGTCACGACAATATATTTGTCTGGGAACATTTTCATGGGTAAAAAGATAGCAAAAGGGCAAAAAAAAGCAAAATGAGATCACACTTCACGATGAGTTAGATCCAAACTTCCCCTTCTAGACAAAAATTTTTTTTAAATGTATAGAAAAGACCTTACTCACAATTAAATTTAATTTGAGGTAGTTATGACACAGATCCCATCTACAGGAGGAAATACCCCCTCTTATGCAACAATTGCCGAAAAGGGCGGGTTAAAACGCGCAAAATATGACCCCTATACTAAGAGTTTCGGTCCTTCAGGAGTTGGAGAAACGCGTAAACTTGAGCGCCTTGAACAACTAGAAGGAAAAACCGCTCGAATTACCGTCCCAACGGATCTTTCTAGCCCCGCTTACCTCACAGCACAGTCTGCCACAAAGACTCAACCTAAAGGTGACCAGCTCAAATCAAACACAAAAGGCGTTGACTCCTATCTTTCAGGGAGTGGATCTTTTGAACAGTTTGTTTCAAGTGTTTCTGAAGCCCAAAATCAACTTTAAAAAAACTATGCCCGAGACCTCTCGGGCATTTCTGCATTGAAGATCGTACCATTTAGGTTTTTTTATCAGGGTTCCTTTCCGTCACTTCAAGCTATATTAATTTCAATTTTTCTGAATTACACTCGTTATTTTCTTTTTAATCTCAATTAATATTTTTTTAATAAATTAATTTAAAATAAATTTTAATAATTCATTGTGTTTATTTTTAAAATTTGTTATAATTTGTTAACTTTTTAAAAGAAATAAATTAATAATGTTTATAAATTCAATTACAAATCAACAATATAATGTCATCACAGAAGCGCTCAATCAAAATCAACGCATTGTTTATGATACGTTTGGAAACAAGTTTGTTTCCTTATCACGCGCAGAGACTAAATATTCAAATTTTGATAAAAATCGTTACATCTCAGATTTAGGCAAACTGAAAGAGAAAATCGAAGAATTTGTAAAAGTCCATGACATCACAACCTCGCAGAAGGAAGCGCTCACTACAGCATTTTCTAAGCGTGCAGCAAAACGGAGTTGGTTAATTTTTACGAGCAGTGGCTCAAAGCAACTTACAGCAATTAGACAAAGTATTCTTAAAATTGCAAACCACAAAGAAAAAATTCCACAAGATTCCCGATTGGCAAGTAGTCCAGGTCCGCAATGCAATGCGACCCACCACATTGAGACCAAACCTATTCATCTTACTCAAGAACAGTTTCACAACCTGGTTTCTCAACAACTTACAAACGAAAAAACTTTTGCAAAAAAGATGGAAACACTAGTCAGCTTGAGCCAAGATAAAAAGTTTCGCCAAATACTTATGGAAAAGAAACCTGGCCGTTTGGGATTTTCTAAGAATGAGATCAATAAATTCTTTAAGGTTTATAATAACATTGCAGAGGCCTCGCAACTGTTTCAACGCGACCTTACATTCATCCTGGGGCACATACAAACAGGTCATTTGCATTACGCTATGCAACTCTATGAAGATTTGCATAAAAAATACTATGATGGGTATGCAAAAGCTCTCGCAGTTGGTGTAACACAAGTAAACCAATTCCCATTAGAAAAAAGAGCGGACATTTTCAGATCGGAAACTGCATATAGAGACACCGTACAGCCTAATCCATTGGGTTCAGAAGATCTTCATTTCTTAATCTGTGAGCCTATGCGGAGAGCCGAGTCGCATTGGCTTGAAGTTAAACAAATAAGTTTGAATGCACAAGATTCCGTAGCACAAAAGTGCCATCTGGATTCACTTTTTCCTTAACAATTAGAGGGATCCATTCTACTCAATCATGGATATAACAGAATAACTTAAAAAATTATTCTGCTATATATAGTTTATTCAAATTGAATCAACTATATTCTGCCGAAATCGGAAGTTGGATAATCTTTAGACTCTGTTGTGTGCAAAAATCATAGAGTCACTAATGATTCACAAGTCATCAATCCTAACGAAATGGCTAACGGCATGATGACTAGGATACCTTGCACATCTTACCATTAGTTGCTTATGATCGTTTAATCGCCAGAGTTGTTACGAAGAGTAAAATACAAAATTTAAAAAATTTAATCAACTTGAGAAAGTGCAAGATCTCTTGAAGAAAATAGCGTGAATAGACACTAATATTCGCTTTTCAGAAAAGTTTTATTTTTCCCATTTATGTTCTTTTTAACTATTAGTTCGATTTATATTTTTTTAATAAATTAATTTAAAGTTAATTTTATTAAATTATTGCTTTTATTGTAAAAAATATATTATAATAGTTCAACTTTTTAAAAAATCAATAATCAGCATGTAAATGATTGAATCCATGCCGTAAAGATTAAATTATCATTAACTAATAAGAGAAATAAAATTTTTATGACAGTAACAAGAACAACTTTAATTACAAATCAACAATATGAAGTTATCACAGATGCGCTCAATCAAAATCAGCGTATTGTTTACGATACGCATAAGGGAATATTTGTTTCACGGTCACGCGAACACACTAAAAATTCAAAATTTGATCATGAGCGTTACATCACAGACTTAAGCACAATAAAAGAGAAAATCGAAAATTTTGTAAAAGCCAATGGCATCACCAACTCGCAGAAAGAAGCGCTCACTACAGCATTTTCTAAGCGTGCAGCAAAACGGAGTTGGTTAATTTTTACGAGCAGTGGCGCAAAGCAACTTACAGCAATTAGACAAAGTATTCTTAAAATTGCAAACCACAAAGAAAAAATTCCACAAGATTCCCAATTGGCAAGTAGTCCAGGTCCGCAATGCAATGCGACCCACCACATTGAGACCAAACCTATTCATCTTACTCAAAGCCAGTTTCGACAGTTAGTTATTAAACAATATACAAAGGAAATAGCTTTTGCAAAAAAAATGAAACAACTAGTCGATCTGAAGCAAGATAAAAATTTTCTTCAAATACTTAAGAATGAAAAAATTGGCGGTTTAGCATTTTCAGAGGATGAGATTGACGCGTTCTTTGAGGCTTATAGCCCCATTGTAGAGGCCTCACAAGTGTTTCAAAATGGTCTACAATCCATCTTAAAGACCATACAAAATGATCAATTGCATGACGCCATGCGTGGTTATGAAAATTTGTATAAAACACACTATCGTGATTATGCTAAGGTTCTTGCACATGGCGTATTGAACCAGGTAGAATACGCATTTCCAAACAAGGCCGCGAAGCTCTTCGCTACGGAAAATGCGTATAGAAACATTCAGCATAATCTACTAGGTACAGAATCCTTTCGTGACTGGATAGGGGAACCTCATCAAAGAGCAGAGAAACATCTTGTTGATGCGACACAAATAAGCTCGAAAGCCAAAGATTTCGTACGCTTGCAAAACGACAAATTAAATCGCTTGAAAAATCCTCAATTTCTCAGAGAACTTAATAATTAGAGGGTTCTCTTCTACGCGGTCATTAATCCATATCGTACACTCAGCCAAAAAGTGTATAAAATAAAACAATCTTTAGACTCTGTGGTAGGCAAATACCACGGAGTCTCTAATGATTTACAAGAGCCAAAGGCTGAATAAATTATGCATGTATCTCAAGGACAGTATCTTGCATCCTGCCGTTTACGATCTTACTTATCTTGTTTTTTCACAAGCTAGCGGCGCTGTCTTTAGTTCACCAGCTTTATACTATGTCTTAGCTTTTCCAATGAACCTCATTACTTTGCCTTTTTTCTTCCTTTATCTAAAAAGAATTCAATTTACTTTTATTTAATAAATAAATTTAAAATTAATTATATTAACTTATTGCGTTAAATATTAAAAATATATTATAATTGTTTAAGCTTTTTAAAAAATCAATTTAATATAAAAAAAGAGAATTTTTTTTAACATGAGCACAACACAAATTAATTTAAGCCAACAATATCAAGTTATTACAGATGCGCTTAACCAAAATCAGCGCATTGTTTACGATACTCAAGCGCAAAAAGGCGAACATTTTGTCGTCATGACGCGTAGCCAAACTAAAAGTTCTAGTTTTGATAATAAACGTTACATCACAGATTTAGATAACATAAAAGAGAAGATCGAAGCATTTGTAGAAACACATGGCATCGAAAAAGAACAACAAAACGCATTAAATCAAGCATTTTCTACACGAGCGCAAAAAAATGAAAGTAGCTGGTTTTCTGCTAGAAGAAAAGGTGCAAGACAGCTTAGCACAATTCAACAACGAGTAAACATTACTGCGTTTTTTTCAATTCCAGATAACAGAGAACTCTTTAAACAGGAAATCAATGAATACATTGCAAACGAAGAAAATTTTCTTAAAGGAATGAAAAAACTAAACATTCTGGGTGCAAATTCAAAAATAAGCCGAATGCTTAAAGATGAAACTATCGGAGAGATAAGTTTAACGGATAAAGACATCCAACTACTCTTTGGAGGTTATGCTCGAGCTGCATCAGCTTCGCAGTCTATGTTAAACAACTTAATGCTTATAAGACATATGATGGACGAAGGAATGTATGTAAAGGCTCTTGATACTTATCATGCGCTCTTTACAAAAGACAACTTTGCTGCATATGTCAATGAATTTACCGACGCCGTCAAATGTTATACATTATTAACACATGTGCCTGTAATCGCCAAACTGGCATTAATAGAGGAAAAATGCCGTGAAATTACATCTTTAAACCAAGTATTCACACTAAATAAAGAAGAAGTATCGTTTTTTGGTTTAATGAGCGGAACAATTGCAGGGATAGAAAAGCACGCAGCGCTAATACAAATCATGCGTCCAATGGAAACCATCGAAGGCATTAAAAATACGATCGAGGACTTTAAAAAGCGGGCATTCTCTCCGCAAAAAACGCCGTAGCCAATAGGAAGTAATTTTTTTTGGATCTCTGAGTTCACACACTATAGAGATCTTTCTTTTTTATAACACTTTGTCATTATACCATGCTTTTGCACTCCTTGTTAAAGGGTGTACTAAAGCCTGTGAACCTACGCCTAAATGTGCTGTCCCTGAACCCGTCATAAAAACATGTGTATATTTCTTCAACAGAGCCTTTTTAAAGAGAAGCAGAGAGGGACAGAGCCGATAGGCTGGCATTTCTAAGTCATTGATGTATCGAAAATTCCCTGAAAAAAAGCCTTCAAGCAGCTTTTCTGGATCTTCCAAAGAGCATTCTTGAAGGTTTAAAGCTTTGTAGATTGCAGGAGTGGAGAGCCCTTCTTGGGGCTTCTCAAGAGATAAAGGCGGAAGGGAAGGAAATGGGGGCAAATTACGGACATTCTCCCCTCGGCCTGTACAATATGCAGTTCCTCGTGAGAAAAAAAATGGAATGTCAGAGCCTATTTCCGCTGACCATATTTGAAGTTCTTGTTCTTCATAGGGAAAGCCCTGCAAGGCATTTAAGGCCCAAAGAGTCGTCGCCGCATTGCTACTCCCTCCTCCAAGACCCGCTTGAGTAGAAATTTTTTTTTCTAAGTGGATAGCTACAGAAAAATTTAAACCTGTTTTACGTCGAAAAAGCTGAACAGCTTTCAATATTAGATTGGAACTATCGCAAGGAAGGGTAGGATCTGTAGAAGTTAAATGATCTTCGTTCGCAAAGCGGAAGGTCAGTACATCACCCAGGTTGATCGTTTGAAATAGTGAGGCAAGCTCATGGTAACCATCTGGTCTTTTACCTAAAATACGTAAGAATAGATTAATTTTTGCGGGAGAAAAGAGTTTTAGCATAATGAAATTGAGGGCAGTGTTTATACCACGCCCTCTCAAATTCTTATTCTTCTGTAGAAGAAGTGTCTTCAGACTGCGCTTCGGCAGGCTGAGCGACTGTTTTCTTCTGAGGAAGGATGCCTCCCTCTGGCTGGATTTCCAGAGTAAAGGAAGCAGGAACGCCTTCTTTCAACTTGAGGTTGATTGTATGGCTTCCCAAATTTTTCAAAGGCTGTGGAATGAGGATATTTTTTCTCTCCAGCTGATAACCTTTGCCTTGTAAAAGACGCGCGATATCCAAGGTAGTGACAGATCCGTACATTTTACCGTCTGGATCCACTTTCACTTCAGTCACGATGACCATATCCTTGATTTTCTCTGCCAGTTCCGCAGACTCCTTACGGTCGACAAGCGCTTTTTTCTCACGCTCTGCTTTGAGGCGAGCTTGCATTTTTAACGTATGTTTATCGGCTATCACTGCCTTTTGCTGAGGAAGAAGAAAATTACGGATAAAACCCGGTTTCGCGGTCACAACGTCACCGCTTCGGCCCAATCCATCCACATCTTCCAAAAGTAACAATTGTTGTTTCATAATTTAACCTATTCTTCAGAGACAAATGGAAGCAGGCCAATATAGCGGGCCCTTTTTACCGCGATGTTCAAAAAGCGCTGAAAACGCGCAGAAACACCGGTGATGCGACGTGGGAGGATTTTCCCTCTTTCCGTAATAAAACGTTTGAGGGTCTCGATATCTTTATAATCGATTGTCTTCCAGCCGGCCGCCATGAACGGACAACGCTTCGAAGCGCGCTTCGAATTGCGCATCTTACGAGAGTCAATAGGTGACTCTGACGACATGATTCTAGTCATAGTTTTCTCACTCAGGAAGTTTTTGGAATTCAATAGTTTCTCTCACTTGATCTGTCTGCAGTGTCAAAAACCGAAGCAGATCTTCGTTGAGGTGGTACTCTCTCCACAGTTCTGCAAATGCAGAGGTTGGAGCTGTGAAATAGAGTAAAAAATAGTGTCCTTCACGTAGTCCACGAATTTCATAGGCAAGCTTCTTACGCCCTTGATCATGGATCTTATGGATCTCCCCACCGCGTTCTGTGATCCCCGACATGATGCGCTCAAGGCATTTTTGCCGTGCATCTTCACTCAGGGCTGCGTTGAGGATATACATTCCCTCGTAAAGTTGTTTTCTTTCTTTCATTGACAACCTACTTTACTTAAGTTACCTGCAAGCCTGCTTGCAGCTTCTTCACCTAGCTTTAGCCATTCTTCGATAACCGAAGCGCCATTTTCCACAATCTGAGGCAGCTGCTGCTGTTCTACAGGCGTGAAATGTGCTAGGACATAATCTTCCAATAAGGTTTCGCGCCCATCTGGAAGGTTTGCGTCGTTCTGCGGTCCTACGCCCATTCGAAGGCGAGGATAGTCTTGCGCGCCTAAACACGCTTGGATATTTTTTAGGCCATTATGGCCCCCTGCGCTTCCTTCATTGCGAAAACGCATAGCCCCAAACTTGACATACACATCATCTACAACAACCAGTAATTGTTTGCGGACGATTTTGTAATAGTTGAGCGCTTTCTGTACAGCTGTTCCGCTCAAGTTCATGTAAGTCGTGGGCATGAGAAGGTGCACTTTTTTTTCTGCAATGACTCCGCTTGCTACCTTGCCTTGAAGACGCCACCCTCTCTTTAAGCTAAGACTGTGTTTAGCAGCCAAAGCCTCTATGACCAAAAAGCCTAAGTTATGGCGTGTCTTCTCATATTTTGTACCAGGATTACCCAAGCCTACAATGAGATAGTCGCCAGCCTGCTCCACAATTATTTTCTCGCAATCACTACAGCAGCCTCATTGAGACTAACCACAGGGCGCACACCTTTTGGAATCTCTAGAGCGCTGAGTTTTTTCATCTGCCCTAGATTCATTTCACGTACATCCAATTCGAATTGTTGAGGAATATCTTTGGGTAAGCAAGTCACTCTCACTTGGCGAATCACTTGACGCACGATGCCTCCAAGCTTTACTCCAATGCAATCGACTATGTTGATGCAAACCAAAGGAATGTTTAACGTGACAAGTTTATCTTCATGCAGCTCTTCAAAATCTATGTGGATCACCTCATAAGTAGTGATATTGTATTGGATATCTTTAACGATCGCTTTGAGGGTTTTACCGAGGCCTTCCAATAAAAAAACTTTAGATGAAAGAGTACCAGTTGGAGTAGTGTTGAGAATTTTTTTAAAGTCAACTCCATCGATAATGATTTCTCTCCCCTCTTCTCCTTTAGAATAAAGGATCGCGGGGATCTTGCCTTCACGGCGGAGCTTTTTAGTCTCGGATTTTTTTGCACTACGCGTGGCGACAGTGAGTTTCATGAATTGTCTCCAAATATTCTATATTCTATGAAAGGACAGCAGTATAAAGAAGAGTGTATTTTAATTAAAGATAGAAGAGATCGAGTCAGCTGAGATAATACAACGGATTGCTTCTCCAAACAGAGGCGCTGAGGAGACTACTTCAAATTTTTCATGAGCTTGCTCTTCTAAAAGAGGTACAGTGTTGCACATAAAAATTTTTTCAATGGGAGCTTGACCCAATTTTTTCACGGCTTCCCCTACAAGCAAACCATGTGTAAAAGCAGCATAAATGCGTTTAGCTCCGGCTTTGCGGCACGTTTCAGCAGCTGTACAGAGCGTCCCAGCTGTGGAACAAAGGTCGTCGACCAGCAAAACATCACGTCCTTTCACATCAGAGCCAATAATAGACGTGATGCTCACCTCTTCGGTGCTGACTCGTCTTTTGTCCATAACTGCAAATTCTGCATGCAGCTGGTTGGAATAGGCACGTGCAATTTTGATGGCTCCAAGGTCTGGTGCCATGATCACCAGATCTTTAAGTTGGAGGCGCGCCACACAGTCAGCCAAAATTGGCCGGGCATAGAGATTATCGACGGGAACATCAAAAAAACCTTGGATTTGGCCTGCATGCAGATCCATAGTCAGGACACGTGTAGCACCAGCAGTTGCTAGCAGATCAGCGACCAGCTTAGCAGAAATGGGAACGCGTGGCTTATCTTTTCGATCCTGACGGCTATAGCCAAAATAAGGGATCACGGCGACGATGCTCTTAGCCGATGCCCGCTTTAAGGCATCGATCATTATGAGCAATTCCATCAAATAGTAATTGGGGTCGCGTGCAATCGATTGGACAACGAATACGTCGCGTCCGCGAACATTTTCTTGAATCTGGAGGTAGATTTCCCCATCAGGAAAAGGTTCAAATAAAATCTTTCCTAACGTGACACCCAAATAGCTGGCTAGTTCTGCAGCGAATGTTTGATGAGAGGTACCAGAAAAGAGAATATGCCTGTCCATGACTTAAACTTTTGGGGTGGAAGGGATCGAACCTCCGAATGGCGGTACCAAAAACCGCTGCCTTACCACTTGGCTACACCCCAGGAAAAGAATGCCTTATAGTAGCCCTTATGACAATTTTTGCCAAGTATTGCGGATTAAAAAATATGGCATTAGAGTGAGCAACCATGGAAATCGTACATATTGCTGCTGAATTGGCACCCATTGCAAAAGTAGGTGGATTGGGAGATGTCCTGCATGGACTTTGTCGCGCTCTTTTACAGCAAAAGCATCAGGTTAAGATTATTCTCCCCAAATATGACACACTTGACCTTGATCAGGTAGAGCACCTCGAAATTTTGACACAGGATTTTCCTACGCGCTTTGATGGTGTTGTGTACTCTAATAAGCTGTGGAAAGGGGTTGTGGATGGCATTCCAGTCCTCTTCATTGAGTCACGTCATCCCAAGAGACTTTTCGATCGAGAAAATATTTATGGTTATGACGATGATCTCACACGTTTTTGCTATTTTTGCTTGGCAGCACTTGCAGTGCTACAGAAAAATCCCTGCGATGTGATCCATATTCATGATTGGCATACTGCATTAATTGCGGGTCTTGTGAAAGAAGTCTATCCACAGATTGAAGCAAAGGTAGTCTTTACCATTCATAATCTCGCCTATCAAGGGCTTTGTCGCGGCGAAGACTTGGATAAAGTGGGATGGAAAAGCCCTCAACTCAAGGAAAGCGGAGTCTATAATCTGCTCAAAGGAGGGATTGTTTTTGCAGACCATGTAACCACGGTCTCTCCTAATTACGCGCAAGAAATTCTCAATTCTGAATTAGGTGGGAATTTGCAGACCACCCTTAAGCAGCATTCTAGAAAATTTTCAGGCGTGCTCAACGGCATCGACTATCGTTATTGGGATCCAGAAAAAGACCCTCTCCTTCCCTATCACTACTCTTCTGCTAATGTCCAAAATAAAAAGGAAATCAAAAAAGAGCTACGCAAACGTCTCTCTTTGACTGAGGAAGATTGCCCTCTAGTAGGCACTGTGACACGACTTGTCCCTCAAAAAGGACCTGAACTGATCAAAGCCAGCCTCTTGCGCACACTAGAATGGGGTGGCCAATTCATTCTTCTAGGTTCAGCGTTGGATGAACGTACCTATCATCATTTCTCCAACCTGAAACGTAAATTGGCTGGCAGCCCGCATGTTCATTTAGAATTGACCTACAACGAAGAGCTTTCTCATCTTTTTTATGCAGGGGCCGATCTTTTTCTTGTTCCTTCTCTTTTTGAACCTTGTGGCCTGACGCAAATGATTGCTATGCGTTATGGGACACTTCCTTTAGTGCGCAAGACAGGGGGCCTTGCAGATACCGTCTTTGAAGAAAAAAACGGTTTTCTTTTTGGGCCTCCCACTGCAGAAGCGATCCATACATCTCTAGATAAAGCTTTAGAGACTTGGTATCATAAACCAAAACTTTGGCGACAATTTATACAAAACTGCATGAGGAGCGACTTCAGCTGGAATCATCCTGCCGAAGAATACTTGAAAATTTATCATTTATAGTTGATTCAAATCGCGAAGCTTTTAACCCTATTCTCCTTTATCAGTGAGAAGACGAAGGACATATGGACGATTCGCCCAGATATATTCGACTCCAGAATAGAGTGCATAAGCAGCAGCGATAGAGACTGCAGCAATGGAAATGCCTCGCAACATCCCATAAGATAAGTAGCCCATCGAGTAGGGAATCAACAAAATTAAAATAATAAAAGCTCCACCTGCCTGGATGACGGCTTTAATCTTACCAGATGATCTGGCAGCCAAAGCAAACCCACGCAGAGCGCAAATCGTACGCAGCGTACTGATCACAGAATCGCGATAGAGGAAAACAAAAACGATCAAAAGAGGAAGGTTTACCGGGGGCTGGGTAAAAGTGAGAAAGACAGAAATTCGATAGATACTATCAGCCATTGGGTCAAGAATTTTTCCAAAGTCAGTCACCTGATGAAACTTACGAGCTAGGTAGCCATCAAATGCATCGGATAATTCAGAGACACCCAAAAGAAAAAGTAGAATATAGGGCAAGACAACAAGGCTTATTCCCAAAAGATCATGTTCCAAATAAAGGAACATGAAAATGGGGCTGATAAAGATGCGGATGAATGTGAGGTAGTTAGCGATGCTCACGTTGCCGCTTTGATTTAAACTCTGTAAAACTTAAACATTGCCCGAATTAATTTGCAAGCAAAGACAATAACTTACCAAGTTAAACTGTGTATTCGCACACTGTTCATGACTAAGCAGGCAGGGTTGAAGAGTTTTTAAAAAAAATTTATTGATAAGCTGCCTTTGTCACTGTCACTTCTACTTCACGGTTAGTGGTGCGAGTGTTCATAGAAAAATCCCTGATAGCTGTTACCATTTCTTTTACTGCGGCCCTCACAGAGACTTTTTCACCTGAAACAATGATAAAAGATTTTTCAAGCACTGCTAATTCAGATTCGAGTTTTTTTCTAGTCGCCTTCTCTGTATAGTATTCATCTGGCATATCTAAAAGCATTTCGCTTTTCACTGCGCAGATCAATTGGTCTCTGCTCAGCTTGTGATTTTCACTCTTATTCCTAGTGCGATTGTTCTTAAAAAACCGTCCCAATAGAGGGATCCGTGCCAGACGCCTTGCCGCCTTCTTGGCTTCGATAACCGCATTCCAATAGGTTTCGAACTTTTTTAGATCCATATCAAGCTCTTGAGATTTTTTTGCACTTTCAAGACCAACTTTGCATTTCTCCAGAGCTTTTTTCTTAAAAACATTGAGTGATTTTCCATCAGATAAGATAAAGAAAAAGCCAAGGTCTGAAATCTTATTTAACACTTCGGGGCTCAAGCTATCCATTTCTTCTTCGCTTACAACATCGCTCAGGCCTCTTTTTGCTTTTGCAAAAAAACTGTCATATTCAGAAAGCTCCGCTTTTAATATCTGCAGGCGATGCTCATTTCCTATACTGATTGTTTCAGCTCCAAGTCCGACTTCTCCTGGATTCACTTGCCTGCCATAGATTTCAAAAAGCCAAAAACTTAAATAGTGGTTACTATACCAAGCATGGATGCTCGGTTTGCTTTGAATTTTCTCGTCGAGTTTATATCCCACCAGTGGACAGAGTGTACCAGAAAGAGCAGAACCTATTTCACACAAAGCACCCAAAGAGATAAATGAGTACAGCTTCAATTGATTTTTCATTGACGTATGGCGCCCACTACATAAGTTCTCAAAAAATATGGCAATGATCTGCATCAAGGTAACCACAAAAATTGCAATACGAATGGGGAGACAAAGCGCAAAACCAACCATGCCGGAAATGTATAGAATGGGCATGACTTGAGGGTTAGCTGTGATTTTATCTAGAGTCCAACGTGAGCTTAAAGGGTTATAAAGAAGAAAATTTTGAGCGTTACTGAACATACGCCCCCTGGCCAAACCATCGACTTCATCCGCATTTTGAATCATCTCATGGTACGCATCTAAACCCTCCCATTCTTCCTCATGGAGAAAGTCGAGTAACTCTGGATTCTCACGGCCATACACTTCTTGAGCATCCTGGTGCCACCCTGCCATGGCAGCTGCAAAGTCTCTTTCAGATAAACCGAACCTATTTGACACGTAGTATGTCATTGCTCACCTTCAGTTAAAAAATTTCACTCTATAATTAAAGTATTTTTTATATTAAGAAAACATAAAAGTATGCGCTGATCATAAACATATGTGTCGGCTGAGGCTTAAGCACTTGATTTAGACTGAATTATTTGTAACTATTCCGCCCATGGCTTGTTTCCTAGAGGTGTTTCTGTGGTGCAATTATTTTTTTGATAAATGGTACTTAAATCGTCCCCATATCCATTTGAATAACATGAAATGATTCATAGATAAAGACCAACGAATTGCTTTACCCATTCCAAAATGGCGACAAAGGATACTCCAAGTTTCAAAAGCAATGCGCGCAGCTTTTCCATAAGTGAATGTTCCAAAATCAAAATCCACAAAGATGCGTTCTATTTTTAAAATTCTTATTTGATCCATACAGGCTAAGCGGCACAACAGGTCAAAGCCGAAACGATGAGTATAGCGGGTATCAAATCTACCCATTTTATCAAAAAGGTCACGCCGGAACCAACATGCAGGGATCGCAGTGATTGATCGGCCCTTTTCTAAAAAATTTTTATCAAAAGAGTGAAGTAATGATTGAGGTTCGTTGTGACATTCTCTTTGGATGCAACCGGAATAAACTAGATCAGGTAGGTCATCTTCGTGGATTTTTTCTGTAAAAGTCTGAAAAGCATAATGAGATAGGTAAAGAGCGCCCGGATAAAGAAAAGTGATATAAGTTCCTGATGCTAGTGAGATCCCACGGTTAAACATGTCGGCTATATTGTAGTGAGTCACAGAATAAATACGGTTGACCAGTGCACCATAGCTATGGACAACATCCAAAGTTCTGTCAGTTGAACCTGCGTCAATGACGATCACTTCCAAACAGGGATATTTTTGGCATCCTATGCTATCAAGAGTCTCTCTGATAAACTCTGAACAGTTGTAAGTTGCTAGAACTAGGCTGAGAAGAAAGCCTATCTCTCCACCACTTTTAGGTAACAGTTTGGCTTTGAATTCATCGGAAAATGGAACATTTTGCTTTGTTTTTTTATAATTGCCCATCTTTCGGCATTCATCTATAGTGACTCCTTTATGATAAACTTTCAGGATATGATTGCAAAGCTCACCCGTTTTTGGGCTGAGCAAGGATGTGTGGTGCATCAAGGTTATGACCTTGAAGTCGGTGCGGGGACATTTAATCCAGCTACTTTTTTACGTTGCCTAGGTCCTGAACCTTATTCGGCTGTGTATGTGGAACCTTCTCGTCGTCCCCAAGACGGCCGCTATGGTGAAAACCCAAACCGCGTCCAATTTTATCATCAAATGCAAGTCATTCTAAAACCCTCGCCTCCTAATATCCAGGATCTTTATCTACAATCACTTGAAGCGATTGGGCTCGACCTGAATCTACATGATATCCGCTTCGTTCATGACGACTGGGAGAACCCGACTATTGGAGCTTGGGGTCTTGGCTGGGAAGTATGGGCGGATGGAATGGAGGTGACGCAATTTACCTATTTTCAGGCTGTGGGCGGCCTGCCTGTCTCCCCCGTAAGCGGTGAAATTACCTATGGCTTAGAAAGGCTTGCCATGTACATCCAGGGCGTCGATTCGATGTTTGATCTGAAATGGAATGATGAAATCACCTATGGCGATGTATTTAAACGCAGCGAATGGGAATGGAGCCATTACAATTTTTCAGAAGCTGATACAGAAATGTGGCTCCATCATTTTGACGATTTTGAAAAAGAGGCAAAACGCCTAATACATAATCACCTCCCTATCCCAGCTTATGACTTTGTCATGAAAGCGTCTCATGCCTTCAATATCTTAGATGCTCGTGGAGTGATTTCAGTCACTGAACGGACAGGTTATATCGCCAGGATTCGCAATCTGGCCAAAATGCTTGCAGAAAGTTATGTGCGCAGCCGGGAAATGCAGCAATATCCGTTGATGCGCAATCACAAAGCCAAACAAGAGTTGCCATCATTTGAGACATCTGCCCCAAACTCTAATCCACTTGAGAAAGAAATATTCCTTTTGGAAATAGGATCTGAAGAGTTGCCTGCTACATTTGTACCAATTGGTGCGCAACAATTGGAGCATTTGGTAAGCCGTCTTTTAAAAACGCACCATATTCACTATGATGCACTTTCTGTCTCGGCCACGCCACGTCGCCTAGCTGTGAACATTCGAGGACTAGCAGGTGGCTCGGAATCCCACCGTATCGAACGCAAAGGTCCTGCATTGGACGCTGCTTTTGACTACCAAGGGAATCCCACAAAAGCTGGCGAAGGATTTTTCCGCTCGTTACAGCTAGAGCCAGCTTCTTTAAGCAGTGTAGAAAAAGGAAAAGTCCAAGGAATAGAAATCAGGAACATCAAAGAAACATCCTATCTTTTTGCTTCTTATGAGCAAAAAGGGATCTCTACGCGCTTACTTTTGGCAGAGCAGCTTCCTCACTTAATTACCTCTATGGAATTTCCCAAAAAGATGCGCTGGTCTGATCTCACAATTGAATATGCGCGTCCTTTGAGATGGATCGTTTGCCTATATGGCAAAGAAATTATCCCTTTTGCTTTGGGCAATTTAATTTCTTCCAATATCACTTATGGCCACCGCCAGCTCTCTCCACACGCAATCACGCTCCATCATGCCAAAGACTATCATGAGCTTTTGAACAAGAACTGGGTGATGGTTGATATCAAAGAGCGTCAACAGTCTATTGAGGAGCAGCTCGCAAAAATTGAACGACACCTGAAAGGTAAGGTTGCAGCGAGAGAAAAAGTGATGCACCAAGTGTTGCATCTGGTCGAATGGCCTTTTTTAACCGTTGGTAATTTTGACAAAAAATATCTGCAGGCGCCTAAAGAAGTTCTAATTTCAGAGATGGTCGAGCATCAAAAATATTTTCCTGTGATCAGCCAGGAAGGCGATCTGCTTCCCCACTTCGTCATTGTATGTAATAATAAACCCACCGACTTGATTCGCGCGGGTAATCAAAAAGCACTCACTCCTCGTCTTGCCGATGGCATGTTCCTTTATGAGGAAGACTTAAAAATGCCTCTCGACCGCTTCAATGAAAAACTCAAAACAGTCACTTTCCAAAAAGAATTGGGCAGTGTGTGGGATAAAGTAAGGAGAGTTGTCTCCCTTGTAGAAATGCTACATGTCCAATTGCCTATATGTGACTTAAATCTAGCCGTGCGTGCAGCGACACTTTGCAAGGCAGACTTAGCCTCTGATCTTGTAGGAGAATTTCCCGAACTTCAAGGAAATGTCGGCAAGCTCTATGCGTTGAAGCATGGAGAAAATCAAGCAGTAGCTACGGCCATAGATGAGCATTGGATGCCCCGTGGCGAAAAGGCCCCCTTACCACAAACAGCATGCGGCACTTTAGTGAGCCTTGCGGAAAAATTAGATAATTTTTTGAGCTGTTACGCATTGGATCTCAAACCTACCTCTTCAAGTGATCCTTATGCTTTGAGAAGACAGGCAATCGGAATGCTCAAAATGCTTGTGGAGGGTAAATATCACATTCATTTGCGTAAAGCATTCAGCGAAGCTTTTGAAATTTTAATCCGCACCCCTGCGCTTGCCCCTGAATTATCGAGAGAAATCCAAGCAAAAAAAGAGACGATTTTAGATGAGATCTTCATCTTCTTGGCTAGTCGCTTCCGTACAATCTTAGGTGAATATGGCTTGGAAAAAGATGAAGTGGAAGCCGTACTGGCGCGTGGTTTAGATGATCCCTATGACGCCTATTGCAAAGCAAGAAGTTTACATGACTTTCGTGTACAAAATCATGAGGCTTTTTTGGCAACGCATGAGATTTATACGAGGACAAAAAAGATTCTATTCAGCCAAAACTCCAATCTGCTTCCCAATTGGAAGGTCCGTAACATGAAAGTGGGGCAAAAGGCACACAACAGATTTGGACAAGTCAATCCAGAAGATTTCAAAGAGGCTAGCGAGAAAGAGCTATTTGCTAAAGTTCAACAAATCAAGCACGCTTTTTACACAACATTGATTGATCGAAGAGAAGCGAAAAATCACCATTGGGGCGAAGCCTTTGCTCTTTTGTCTGAGCTTAAAGAACCGGTGAGTACCCTTTTTGAACGTGTGAAAATTATTGATGACGATGCACGTGTGCGCTCCAATCGTCTTGCATTGCTTCAGGAAGTTTGGGATCTATGTGAAGAGCTTGCCGATTTCAGCAAAATCCAAGAGCACGAACATAGTGCGTAGTTTTCTATCTTTTTAAAAATGACAATGTTTTTCGAATGAACTTTGCACATTGTTGTTGATATTCTGCCCTTCATGCGTAATGACTATTTAATAAACCTTTCAAGCCGCTAAACGTAGCTTGAAAGTGTCTCAAGGCAAAGCTATATCTACTATACAATCAGCATCAACATGAACACGCATGCAGGGGCTACACCCTTGCATTATTTCCAGAGTGCCTGTAACCCACCTTTACTGCAGATAAAATTAAAAAGCTCTTGAGAGATTTTTCCATGACGAACAAGCCAATCAAGATTATGCCCTTTTCCATAAACATATTTTAAGATGGTCGTTAAAGACTCGTAAAACAAGGTAAGCATTTCTGCATCAGAGGATTTCGCTACATTGACAGGTGCCGCAGCAAGAACATGCTCAGAAGACTTCCCAAAAAAGAAACAGACGCCAACAAAGGCAGTAGATAAAGCGATTTTAAACAAAGTATTGCTTTGTCCACCAAACAATCCAGAAGTTTGCTCATCTATTTCAATTTTCAATGGTTTTTCGGACGGTACTGAAGAATCGACATATGAACTTAAGGAAGTGTTAACAGGCATGAGCTGTGACGGGTGAACTTCGGCTAACGCTGCAACATTTTGAGGAAGTTCACATTGACGAACAGGACATACATTTTGTGCAGGAGCCTGATTCGTTAATTGGCTTTGATGGACATGTAAAATAGAAATTTCGCAATGTATAAGCTGATTATGAAGATTATTTAGCTGATCGTTGCACTTTCTTTTAAAACTTTGACTATGTGTATTACTTAATGAAGATTTGACATTTTCTATTCTTTTTAAAAGTTCATTTTTATATTTGAAAAAATGAACTAAAGGCACAGTAATTGCCACGTTTAAATTTAAACTCACATGCGACATTTTTTGCTCTTCTTATTAAATTAGTTTTTAAGAAATTGGGAAAAGATTCTATGAGAATGTCACTTTAATTCGCTACAAACTTCCGCAATTGAACGCTTTCTCATTTGACCATAGAGGCTAACGGACGGGAGCTTTTGAGAGCATCGAACTGTTTAGCCAGTTCGAGAATTTTTTCTTCAGAATGTTCACCACTATGAATCTGCATGCGGATCATTTCACGCATCTGCATCCATTCACGATCTAAGAGCTTTTGGACAGTTTCAAGAAAGAGAGGTTCTGCTCGTTCCCGATTGATTTTTTTTTGTAAAATTTCATCGAGCAAAGATTGGTCCTGTACGACTGAAGCGAGTGTCAGAAGATCTGCTCTTCCCTCTTCTATAATCTTTTGAAATAGAAGGCGGCAAGAAGCTGTAAAAAAATGCTTTTCAGAAAGATAGGTGCGTGCAGTAGGCAAGAATTGATCTTCCATCACAATCAACCAACGTAATAAGTCCAATTCTATCACACGTTGTGTGTCGACAGGATTGGGAAGGAGGAAGCCATGGTTTTTAACAAATAGAGGAACATGACTGTGTTTCACACCCATCATCTCTTCGGGGACATGGATAAGAGAGGCGATTTTACGTAAGCTTTCGTGGACCATCACCGGTTCTTCCCAGAGCTCGATCTGCTTTTTAAGGGTTTTGACAAGTTCAGCTTTACCCGCAGGAGAATCGAGATTTAACTCTCTCCCCAAAAAAGCGATTTGGAAAGAAAGATAAGCCTCAGCTTGCTCCAATTCTTCAAGCAATCTTTGTGTTCCAAATTGCATCAGATAGGCATCTGGGTCACTCCCTTTGGGAAGGGAAACTACATAAACGTCGATCCCCTTTTTTTGAAGTAAATCCCCCACTTTTGAGGCTGCGCTGCGCCCTGCTTCATCACCATCAAATAATAGATAGGCTTCACGCACTTGCAATTTTTTTAACTCTTCAGCATGTCCCTCTCCAAAAGCAGTTCCCAAGGCAGCCACAGTTAAATTTAAGCCTGATTCGATCATCTTTAAACAGTCAACTTGTCCTTCGACAATGAGTGCACATCGCTCTTTGATAATGCGTCGCCTACTATAATTGAGACCGAAAAGGATGCGCGATTTTTTAAAGAGCGGTGTTTCGGGCGTATTGATATATTTGCCCCCAAAAGTGTCTTCTTTATATTTACGCGCCGAAAACCCAATGATGCTACCGGTTGAGGTTCTAATTGGAAAAGTGATTCTATCGCGAAAAAAAGATCTTTTTTCTTCAGTCAGTAAACCTGCCTCAATCAATGTAGATTCATCAATTTTTTCTTTGGCTAACACTTTGCGTATCAAGGTGCCATCGGAAGGTCCAAATCCCACTTGGAACCGTCGAATAAAATCGAATGAGATCCCTCTTTTATACAAATAGTTCAAGGGAGCCTTTCCCTCTTCTGTATGTAGTAAGCAGGCATGGAAAAATTCTGAAGCCAGATTGCAGGCTTCTTTGAGCGCCGCTTTGTCCACTCCTTTTTCCCCCAGTTGATCCTGACGTTCTAGAGTGACATGAAAGCGTTCAGCGAGCGACTCTACGGCTTCTATAAAAGAAAAATTGAGATGGTTCATCAAGAATTGGATAGCATCGCCATGAGCCCCACAGCCAAAGCAGTGATAATGGCTCTCTCCTTTTTGGATCATAAAAGAGGGGCTTTTTTCCTGATGGAAAGGACAGAGTGCTTTATGGGCTGCTCCTGCGCGTTTCAACTCAACGTGACCAGAAACAACCTCTATCAGGTCGATCCTCTCTCTCAGTTTCTCCAAGCTTTCTTTTGTAAACATATCATTTGACTGAAATTGTAAATGCGCTTTTTTCAAGTGGTTGAAGCAGATTCGAGTACGATGCGCTATTTCATTCCAAACCTTTAACCATGTATCATATTCTGAAGATCTTAATCTAAAACAGGAATTTTAATATTTTTCGAGTACTTGCTTTTAGAAGCTCACTGTATGTGCACTAAAAAAAATCATCATTTTCTGTGACAAGCTATTTGCCTGACTAACGATATCCACTCCCTCTAGCTTCCTAAAGAGCCTTTAGGCTTGAGAGAAAGATTATTTTTTGCAAATTGCCAAATTTTTGTTTTATAAGTTTGAGTTTCTTTTGAGTAGTGCTGTCCGACAACTACAAGATGATTATCTATGACATCAATATCGTGGGTATGGCTTAAACCTAATTTATGTAAAAAAGTTCCAGATGTAGCAGACCATATGACGACGTCCCTGACACCTGAAGACTCTAATATACCGATTAATAAATCATCCCATAAAGCCATCTTGATAAATTTTTTAGAAACTGTAGGAAAGGGTATCTCCAGATTAAAAGTCTTCTGACATTCTCCTGATTCAAGAGTTAAGAAAGAAACTAGAGCTCTATCATCTATGCTTACAATCGTGTTTTTACAAATTCCAATGTAATTCTCTGCATGAAAAGAAGTAGAAAAATGCCCTGTCTCTAAATCTAATGAGTTTACATTAGATCCATATTTAAAGAGCAGTTTGCTATTTTGAATAGCTATATGTGTAACAGTACCCTCTACAGTAAAATTATCCAGAGATTCTTTGGTATTATAGCGCCATGTTTTGATAGATGTTTTTGGGTTTCGCCGGTTACCTTTAAGCGCTTTTTCCTGTGTGGCAAGGGCTATAAATTTTTCATTTATAGCGATGCAAGTGGGTCTATGCCCATTACAGGCTTCCGTATCTTGAAATAATTCTTTTTCACAATTTTCTGAAACGATCTGACTGACATAAACCGTCGTCGCATCTACAGACATCAGAATGTTATTTTTTTTGGCTATAAGGAGCGGCTTAGAAACCACTTCTGATGAGAATTTTTGTTGACAGAGACCTGTTTCAGGAGACCATATCCGCCTTGTCCCATCGCTAGGGCATCCCATAAGAACATGATCGCAAAAAATGGGGGGTGTACCTTGACAATCTTCCAGAACATATTCATTGAAAGATTTAAAAATTCCTTCGCTTACTTGCTGTTTCTTTATCTCAGATTCTGATGTCGCTATCTCTTTTTGTCTCTGTTTTTGCGCAGCTATTGCATCGCCCTTTACACTCTCTTTAGCGTGAAAGCATGTGTGAGTAAAACCGAAAATTCCAACGATTAATAAAGGAATTCCCCCTCCTCCACCAATGACTATCATCACAATGGAATTCACATGACCTAGATGATTGAGTGCTCCCGCATGGAAGAAACCCCCTGCCCCTATGCTTGCTGCAATCAAGCCCACAATTCCGAAAATAATCGCTAAGGCAAACCCAAGAGTCTTAAATTTGGCCGCACAACCTTCAACCTGTTGTTGACTTGAATGAAAAGCTGGTCCAACACTTGGGATATCGTGGCTCATTTGTAATCCTTTGATTTTATTAAGATATCAATAATAATAATAGATTGTTTAAGTTAAAATGCAACAAATGACTTTAATTTTAAAATAAATTTTTAACACTAGTATTTTGCATTTTTTAAAATAAAAACTCAGAAAAAATGCTCATATATAGTCGATTTAATTTTAAATAATAATTTTGACCTACGTGAAAGCCTCGGGCTTGATCGATCAAGCCCGAGAGCTTTGACGTGGTGAAAATTTATCATTTCAAACTTAATCGACTATACGTATTGACAGACGAAGGTCAATCAGATAGCCTGTTCGGGCATGTCAAACGAGACGGAAGATTCTTTCAAACTCACTCCAATGATGGAACAGTGGCAGCGATGCAAGCAAGACGCAAAAGGTGCTCTTTTGTTGTTTCGCATGGGTGATTTCTACGAAGCTTTCTATGAGGATGCAAAGAGCGTTGCGGAAGAACTGGACTTAACGCTCACCAAACGACAGGGAATCCCCATGAGTGGTGTTCCCTGGCACACCTGTGACGCTTACATAGATAAACTCGTTGCTAAAGGCTATAGAGTAGCCATCGCTGAGCAGATTGAAGATCCCAAAAAAGCCAAAGGACTGGTCAGTCGTGGAATTGTCCGCATCGTGACACCAGGAACACTCGTCTCCTCTTCCTTGCTCGGAGATAAATCGCATAATTTTCTTGTGACTTTGACTCAAGTAGGCGCTGTCTATGGCCTTGCCTGTTGCGATATCACGACGGCTAGTTTTAAGGTAATGGAAGTTGAACAAGTAGAAGAACTTGCAAATGAACTACACCGTTTGAATCCTTCTGAAATTGTGACCTCAAAGAAATTCCGCGAGAAACATGGGCACTTATTACGTACTTTTGAAAAAATTCCTCTCTTTCTTTTAGAAGAATGGCGCTTTGAACATCAGACAGCCTATCGTTATCTCGCAGAACACTTTCAAGTAGCACATTTAGATGGATTTGGATTAAAAGGCTGCCCTGCTGCTATCAATGCTGCAGGAGCCTTGCTCGCCTATATGCACGAGGAACTCTCCCTTTCTATCCAGCATATCCGCGAGATTAAACCCTATACGACTAAAGAAAATCTGCTCTTAGATCGCACCTGCCAAATCAATCTTGAACTCACAGAAGCCCTACATGCAAGAGGGCGCCATTCCACCCTGCTCCATGTCCTTGATCATACATGGACACCCATGGGGGGAAGACTTCTGCGAGAGTGGTTAAAAAAACCGTTGCTCTCTGTCAAAGAAATAGGAAAACGTCACGATGCGGTAGAGGCTCTTTGCACACACGCAGATACATGTGCCAAACTTCAGCAAGAATTAAAGGAAGTGCGCGATCTAGAAAGATTGATGATGCGCATCAGTTCGGGCTTTGCCACTCCACGGGATTTAGCGGCATTTGGAAATTCTCTGGAAAAAATCGGCCCAATTCGAGATAGCGCACGTTCCATCAGTTGCGAGCTTCTCTTTCAGTGTGCTTCTAAATTAGTTCCCTTGAATGAACTCACAGATCAACTCAAAAAAGCGCTTGCCGATGAACCTCCAGTCCGCATTTCTGAAGGCAATATTTTTCGTACAGGCTTCCATGCTCTTCTAGATGAGCTGCGCGCTATCATGCAAGGGGGCAGAGATTGGCTTGCGCGCTATCAGACGCAAGTTAAAGAAGAGACAGGAATCAAAAATCTGAAGGTGAGCTTCAATAAGATTTTTGGCTACTACATCGAAGTAAGTAAGGGACAAGCAGATCAGATGCCTCCTTCTTTTGATCGACGTCAAACTTTGGTGAATTCAGAGCGCTTTATTTCCCCTGCACTCAAAGAATATGAAACTAAAGTCCTGACAGCTGAAGAAGAAGCACTGAATCTAGAACAGGAACTTTTCCAACATCTACGCCAGCAGTGTGCTTCCTATGAAAAAACCGTCTTTGAAATGGCTGAAGCACTTGCACAGATCGATGTGCTCCTCTCATTGGCTGTGGTGGCAAAAAAATACCGTTACTGTCGCCCTATTGTCAATAGCAGCAATGAATTGTGCATTGTAGAAGGAAGGCATCCGGTTGTCGAGGCTGTGGGAGAGCACTCTGCTTTCATCCCCAATGATACCACTTTAGATGGAAAAAATGAACGAATGATGCTCATCACCGGCCCTAATATGGCTGGGAAATCCACCTATATCCGCCAGGTAGCGCTCATTGTGATTTTAGCACAGATGGGTAGCTTCGTGCCCGCAAAGTCAGCACATATTGGGGTGATCGATCGCATTTTCACACGCATTGGAGCCAGTGATGATCTTTCACGTGGCCAATCGACTTTCATGGTAGAAATGAGCGAAACCGCTAGCATTTTGAACAACCTCACCCCACGCTCACTAGTCATTCTCGATGAAATTGGACGAGGCACGAGTACCTACGACGGGGTATCGATTGCGTGGTCGGTGGCTGAATATCTTCTTGCTACCGAAGCAAAAACTCTTTTTGCGACACACTATTGGGAATTGACTGAACTGGAAAAAACAGTCCTTGGGTGCATCAACTACCACGCCTCCGTGCAAGAGTGGAATGAGGAAATTGTCTTTTTGCATAAAATCGAACGAGGCGGTGCAGATCGCAGCTATGGCATCCATGTCGCGCGTCTGGCTGGCTTGCCTTTGTCCGTGATTCAGCGGGCAAGCACCATTTTGAAAAAGCTAGAAGCTCGCAAAGAAACAGCACGTCGTCCAAAAAAAGAAGGGCAAGAAAGCCAGCTCTCGTTATTCTAAGCACTATAGAATTTGTAAGCCTATTCGCATGCCTTTTGATCCAGAAGAGCTCAAAAAATTTCCCGAGCTTCCAGGAGTTTATCTGATGAAAAACCTGGAAGGGAAAGTGCTCTATGTGGGTAAAGCAAAAAACTTGCGCACCCGAGTGAAGCAATATTTTGTCCCCGGCAGAGATGGGCGCATTATGGTCCCCTATCTCACTGCCCAGGTCGAAACCATTGATACGGTCGTCGTCAGTTCTGAAATAGAAGCCTTGATCCTCGAAAATAATCTCATCAAGCAGCACCGACCAAAATATAATGCACTTCTCAAAGATGATAAGACTTTTTTTAGCTTGATGATCAACCATAAACATCCCTGGCCAATGCTTCGTGTTGTGCGTTTTAAAGGAAAACCTCCTGCTGGTAATCTCTATTTCGGACCCTATGCACACGGTTTTGCTGCAAGACAAACTTTGGAATTTCTCCGTCATCTTTTTCCTTTGAGACAATGTTCTGACCGTGAATTGATTTCGCGGACACGACCATGCATCCTCTATGATTTGAAACGCTGCATCGCCCCGTGCGTAAACAAATGTACAAAAGAGGAATATCACCATCTCGTAGATCAAGTGGTTCAATTTTTACGTGGACAAGATGCGGCCATCATCAAGGAATTAAAAGAAGCGATGGAGACAGCTGCCTCAAACCTAGAATTTGAGAAGGCAGGTCGCTACCATCAGATGATCCAATTTATTGAAAAGACATTGGAACAACAGAAAGTGGAAAAAGCTGGCCTAGTAGATAGTGATGTCATTGCCCTTTATAGAGAAGCCGATCACGTTGCCCTCTCACAATTGATCTTCCGCAAAGGAAAATTGCTCAGCTCGCATGATCGGTTTTTCCGCCACAACGCGCAGAGCGATGAAGAGCTGCTCTCCTCTTTCATTGTGCAAACTTATGCTGAGCAAGAGCAGTTGCCCCATGAGATCCTCCTCCCTATTGAGATCAAAGAAGAGAACATCCTTTCCCAACTGATTTCTGCAACTAAAAAACACAAGACAGAATTGCTTTTTCCTAAGCGAGGAAATAAAAAAGCCCTCGTGGCTATGGCCGAAGCAAATGCCAAAGCACGCTTTGCGCGTGAACAGGATGAAGAGACACAGAAGGAGCAGGTGCTGATCGCCATGGAAGAGATGTTTCGTTTAATCAATTATCCTGAACATATTGAATGTTTTGACAACTCAAACATTTCAGGCACAGAACCTGTCAGCGCCATGGTGGTCTTTAGTGATGGAGAAAAAGATACTAAGCATTACCGCAAATATAAGTTGCGTGAGTCAGCTCCTTCTGATGATTACGGCGCCCTAAAAGAGGTGCTTTATCGACGTTATAAACGTGCCAAAGAAGAGGACAATTTACCTGATCTCATTATCATTGATGGAGGCAAAGGGCATCTCAACATAGCCAGATCCATTCTTTGGGAACTAGACGTGAGTACTGTAGACATCATTTCAGTTGCAAAAGAAGAAGGAAAACACACAAGGGGAATGACTGCCGAACAAGTTTTTCTTCCTGATGAAAGTGATCCTATCCAATTACAAGCCAATTCGCCCATTCTTTTCTTTTTGCAGCGTGTGCGTGATGAAGCCCACAGATTTGCCATCACATTTCAGAGACAAAGACGAAATAAGAAAAGTTTAGCCAGCGCCCTAGACACTCTTCCAGGCATCGGCCCTATTAAAAAACAACGCCTTCTGAAACATTTTGGCAGCGTAAAAAGGCTTTTAGATGCTGGTCCGGAAGAATGGAAAACCGTAAAAGGCATCAATCAGCGAGACATCCAAATGCTCACTCAACAGAAAAACTTACGTTTAAAATAAATTCGCGTTCATATTGACAGTACTTATGCAGCATCGAAATGAGAGCTTGTTCCACTTCCCTTAATGTGCTTTCCTGTTTTTCTTCTGCAACTAAAGGAATGTTCGCCAAAATTTCTATTTTTTTCTTTCTTTTGACAATCACATCACATTCCACAGCCTGACCAGGAAAAAGACTTTGTAGGCTCTCTTTAGCATAATAGGCGATGAGGCGATCTTGGACAGAAACAGTTCCCATTGCAAAGAGAAAGTAGCGCCTGCGGTTTAACCAAATCAGCAGCGATAAAAACACCACGCCAAGAAAAAAAGAGGCAAGTCCTAAATAGGATACTTCAGCCATGTGTTGATTGACCAATACACGTAAGCTTTGCGCAAATAAAGGGAGATAGAAGGCAGTAAATAAAAACATGCCCACAAAAATCATTAAGAATCCAAGGAACAGCCCAAAAAGAGAAATCAGAAGATGTTCAGTACGCATGCAGTCTAGGCACCTGCCTGGTCAAGAGCTTGTGTCAGAAGAGCTTGAGGAAAATCTTGCCCCTCTTCTTTAGGAGGAATCACCCCTTTGATCACAAGGTGGACAGAAGCGACGTGCAAACCAGTCAGACTGGTAATTTCTTGTACGATTTTGTTTTGCACCTCTTCTGCTTTTTCAGGGATGGAAATACCATAGGCAACATTAATCTCAACGCTTACTTTGACAAGGTGATTTTTGCTATCTTGTTCTACAAATATTCCTTTGACTCGTTCAACTTCCCGTCCAAATAATGTGTCGATGAGGTTGCCTTCTAGGAAACCTACTCCCTCAATTTTCCCTACACAATACAAAATAATAATCTGTATGACGCGTGTTTCAATGTCGCGACTAAACACTGTACGGGGAAGTTCAAATTCTTTCTTATCTACTTTTGCTGTTTTTTCGCTCATACATCTCCCCTAACTTGGAAGCCCTTTAGCTTTAAGATTTTTTGTAACTATTCAGCCCTCTAGCTTGTTTCCTAGAAGTGTTTCTGTGGTAACTATCCACTCTGGCTGATAGCGAATCTTGGTTGGGTAAGGTTGAGCCCGGCCACTCGTGAATAGTTACGATTTTTTAAGCAAAATTTCTCTTGTACAATGGTTAACGTCTTGAATTTTTGTCCACTGGTAAGTATAATATATTCCAATTATGGGTATTATGCAACTTATCAATATCCTTCTCTTTTGGCTGTTCTTTGGCCTCCTTGCAGCTCATTTTGCAAAAAAGAGAGGACGTCGTCCCCTCGGCTGGTTCTTCATCGGCTTTTTTCTGGGATTTATTGGGATTCTTATCCTCTTTTTACTTCCTAAAATTGAAAAAGCAGAGCTGCAGCCTGCCCCCCGGCCTCTGCGCCCCCTGCTTCCTAAACAAAGCGAATCTTGGTTGAAAATGTGGTATTATTTGGATCCTGTGCACGCACAACAGGGCCCTCTTGAATTCCCTGACCTGATTAAAAAGTGGAAAGAAAATGGCCTCAATGAACAATCTTTCATTTGGGGAGAGGGAATGAAGGAGTGGAGACGCCTCTCAGAAATGCCTGATTTGCTTAAAGAAATTGAGCAAGCTTAGAGCCTATCTTAGAGTGGTTCACCAACACTGACACTTAATATTTTTAAATTATTTAACTATAATTGCTTTATAGTCGATTAAGTTGTCTATTCAAGGTGAAAAATCGGACTTTAAAAAATTTCTGTCACTATTTGACAAATTTAGTCCTTGGTTCAACCTCGTTGAACCAATTAAGTAGGCATTCATATTTCGGCAAAAAAAAAACTATAGTCCATTAACCCACAATTTTACAGTTGGTTGAATGAACTATAGCTTGGAAACTCAACAGCTTGAATCGTGTGCATTTCTGCTCTCCGACTGATGGGCCGTTGTAAAGATAAACTTTTTTACCAGCTTGCTTTTGTGACGCCTGGAATCATACCCATGCCTGCGAGTTCACGGAAGCATAGTCTTGACATTTTGAATTTTCTAATATAGGCATGAGGACGTCCAGTCAATTGGCAACGGTTCTTTAAGCGGCTTGGAGATGTATCACGACGCATTTTATTGAGAGCGATACGTGCTGCTTCACGCTCTTCGTCACTCAAATTGAGATTTTTTGCCTGCTCGCGCAACTCAGCACGTCTTTTCCAATTGAGTGCCACTAGTTTTTCGCGCTTCTTTTGCTTTGCAATGGACGATGTTTTTGCCATAGATAAATATTTCCTTACTTCTTACGTGCTGGCCCTTTTTGCCGCTGTTTGCGGTTTGGGTCTTTCTTATTGATCACATAGAGGCGGCCACGACGGCGGACAAGTTTGTCCCCTTTTGATGGATCTGCCTTGACGGAAGCTCTTGTTTTCATGATTATCTTCCAAATTTCCAGTTAAATGGACAACTTCCCTCAAAAAAAGCCGTCCAAGACGGTTTTCGGTGGCTGTCCGAGAGTCGACTATTCGTCAACAGAGGGAGTAATTTACCGAAACCGTTCTTTCTTTGCAATCTCTCATTGTCATTTTCTAACAGATTTGCTATTCTGCACACTCAAAATAAAGAAAAAGGCTAAAAAATGAAACGCACCTATCAACCTAGCAAACGACGCCGAAAAATGGCGACGGGTTTTCGCGCTCGTATGAGCACTAAAAGTGGACGTAAAATTTTATCTCGCAGACGCCGTGAAGGACGCCGCCAACTTACAGCTGTGTAACCAAGCTTTTCCAAAAGCAACGCGACTGTTAAAAGCACACCAGTTCCGACGTGTTACAAAATATGGGTCTTCTTTATCAGGAAAGTACCTTATTATTCAGGTTTGTGAAAGTCGGCAACTCAAATTAGGCCTGACAGTTTCACGTAAATTTGGGAAAGCAGTCAAAAGAAATCGTTTCAAGCGGTTAGTTCGAGAAGCTTTTCGGCTCAACCGCCATCAACTTCCTCTATTACATCTTAATATCCGTCCATCCGGAAAATTTGACGAGACGCTTTCTTTAGCTAGCGTACAACAAGAGCTGCTCAAGCTCTGTCAATCACAGCAAAAAAAATTGTAAACGATTAAATTTTAATCGACTATATATTTTTGATTAACGCATTTTTTGAATAGAGCGGATATAATCGAGAGAATGCGCAAGCTCTTCGTGTTTAGATTCTGGAGCGGATGCATAACCACTCTCTGCATGACGAAGAGCTTCTTCCAGTTTCCCAGAATTTAAATAAATTTCGGCAAGCATCATCTCAATCTGCCACCTGTTGCTTTGTTCTTGATTACTGAAGGCTTCAAGATATTCTAAAAGAGGTGTAGCTGCCAAATCTGACTCTGGATTTTGTTGAGAAATTTCCTGAAAATCAATCAAAGCTACTGTAAAAGGAATGCTTTGACCATTGACAAGCACTTTTTCAGGGCCAAATGCCATCAACTTACGGCGCAATGAAAGAGCCATCTCACTTTGCATTGCATCGTTTTCGACAAGCAGACGGTATTTTTCCAAGTAAAAATAGGGATCTTCTAGTTTTAAGCCCGCATTCAAGATCTGTTCCATCTCCTGGACACTGCCTAAATCTTGCGCCACATGGTAAAGCTGTTGAAGTTGAGAGGAGGATGCTGCAGCAATATTATTTAACCCCGCTCTGAGTTCTTCATCATCACCCAAAATTTTTAATAAATTTTCCGCCAATTGCTCCGCATTTTCATGGGAATAGCCGAATTGGGCGATCACTCTCTCCTGTTTATCGAGCAAAAGTAGTGCGGGAAACTGCTCTATTTGAAAGCGTTTTTTTAAGTTCGCATTTTGTAGAGCCAATGTTTCATTTAAAGAACTATATTTAGGGAAGTCCACTTCCATAAATATAAAGCGATTTCCGACCTTTTGCTGAAAGGCAGGCGTATCTAGCACCTCATGCTTCATTTTCATTGCCGTTCCAGACCAATCGGAGCCTTCAAAGAATAACAACAGAGGCTTTCCTTCTTTTTGGCTCTGACTCAACACTTTTGAATAGTCAGTTTGCCAATCCACTGCTGAATACAGTGAGAATGTGCATAAAATACAAGTCAGCAAAGAGAATAATCGCATAGCATCCTAAATTCTAAAGCCCCCTCATAGCTTAGGGGGCATTGATTAAATTGTGTTATTGCAACAGTTGCTTGAGGTAATCTGCATAAGCTTTTCCCCCACCTGGGCGATAACCTGCCTCAGCAACAAAGTTTTGATTGGAATCAAGAATGATCACAGTAGGATACCCTGTAACCCCATATTTTTGCTTCAATTGCGCATTTTGTTGCGTTTGCTCAGCAGGGAGTTGTTTATTCATTGGAAAATCAATGTCTACAAAAATAAAAGAACCCCCTACAGATTGCGCGAACTCAGGTGAGGAAAAAACTTCCGATTGCAGTTTTTTACACCAGCCGCACCAGTCAGAGCCAGTGAAAAAGAGTAGAAGAGGAAGCCGAGACTTTTGTGCTTCTTGGACGGCTTGATTGTAATTTGTGTACCAGTGGATCTTCCCTGATTCCGACGATGATGGTGATGACGACGAAGAAGGTGGTGGCGACGAAGAAGTTGCTTCTTGAGCAAAAAGAGCTGCGGAGCTACCCAAGCTTAAAAATAAACAACTCATCGCAATTAACATACGTTTCATTTTTTTCTCCTTCTGAGATGATAATTAGTCTGCGTCTAATTTACTAAAACTTGCTTAAAATGGTACAGTTTTTTGAAAAAAACCTTTCTCACTAAAAAACTCATAACTATTCACGATGGCCGAGCTAACAGTTCCAAAATTCTCTCAAATGGCCATTATTTTTATGTAGATTTTCTTCATCAAATTGAAGACAATCTTAGAGGGTGTTTACAAAGTCATAATGACTTTGTAAACACCCTCTTAGGTTCTTAAGATACTAAAAAAATGAGGGCTCTTTGGGAGAGTTTATGAATGAGAAAGGTTTGGCAGATTCCTTTCCACCAACTATTGTCATCCGACACCGCAAAGAAAATTTAAAAAAATGTTCTTTAAGTGGATTGGAAGGTAGAAGCGATTTTTTATTTTTTCGCTACCCATTGCAAAAGTCTTTATTTTGTAACAATTACGTATTACTGACCTTAGATGCCGAAGAAGAACTCTCTGCTGCCGAAGCACACTATGGACTTCTTATTTTAGATGCGACTTGGCGTTATGCTACAGGGATGGAAAAAGCATTACCCAGGGACGCTTCATTAAAAAAAAGACGGCTACCTCAGCGCTTGATGACGGCATACCCAAGAAGACAAAGCGACTGTAGCGATCCGAATTCTGGACTCGCTTCTATCGAGGCCATTGTGTGTGCCTATGCTATTTTAGGTCGCAACTTAGATGGACTTCTTGACTATTACTATTGGAAAGATTCTTTTCTTGAAAAAAACTATTCTTTTCTGATGAACCTATCTCTCTCAAAAAAAGAACTTTTGAGAGAGATAGGTTCATAGGTTGCATTTATAGTTGATACACTTTAAAAATCCACGTTTTGACCTGAATCAACTATAGAGACTGTGTCATTGAATTGAACAAATATCACAGAACACGCGATCACGCCTGTTCGCTTGCAAAAAAAGAATCCGCATCTAATCGAGTAGCAATTGTGGAACACACTCTTTGAGGTACTCATGAAAGAGAAGCGCTCTTCAACATCTCCTCCCCATCACTTTGCGTTTTATCATCAAAATGAAGCCTTGCTGTTCCAATTTTTGCTTCACGAATGTCTGCAAGCCCATCAAATTTTAAGAAAAAAGCCGGATGTCAACCTTTTTCAGCAAGTGACGGGAAATTTGGACCAAGTCTCAGAGAATTGGCACGCGCCGCTGGGACATCTTCCTAAACTGCTCCATTATTGCACACTACTCTCCTCTCATTTTGAGCATGCGGCTTCTCTATGTAAAGATCTCGGTCAAACCCTAGAGCGTGCCTACAGTAAGGCTAAACAATGTTATTCTACATTTGATACGCACGAACATCTCCAACATTATGCAGACTTACGGAAAGAAATGTTGCTATTTATGAAATTTCTTTTTGTCAAACTGTATGACTTCAGAGAAAATGCCTCAGTGCTTTATTTCTTGTTGCACCATCAAGAGCAATTTGATTCTCTTTATAGAGAACCGATCATAAAAAAAACCTTTTTGGCTTTTTTTCCAGACGGGATCAAACAGGTGCAATTTTTTTTATCAGAAAAGTTTTCAAAAAAAGGCTTTAACCACCTTATTCCTTATATCGAACAAAAGTTAAAAAAGTTAGACTTATAACAAAACCAAGCCTCTCTAAAGTTAAGACAAAATGCGCCGTGATCTTTTTCAATCCTATGCCGAATTAGTGCGCGATGCACGCCTGTTTATCCAAAACCAATTACACCCAAATCTTCTGAAGCATCGCGACCGCGCCAAAACCTCAAACTTTGAACAGCTCTCTAAATCATTTACGATCGATCCATCAAAGACACTTCCATCCAATCAAGAGATCAAGTCTTCGGAGATATACCCTAGAGACAAAAAGGAAATCCCCTCGCCTTCTCTGGTTCTTGCATTGCCTACGGAAGTTTCTCCTCCTTCCCCTGTAGCTGCCCCAATGTTCATGCCTGTTGTGGAAGAAGCCACAAAAAAGACCGAAGTTCTAATGAAAAAAGGGCATTGGGAACTCCAGCCAATGCCACCTATTGAAACCCCCAGTTCGTTTTACAAAAAGCTTTCTCCATTTCTCTCTGTTATAGAAACATCGCTCCCAATTTTGCTCGTTCTTCCTGAAGAAAATACGGCCCACAGACTGTTTTTGGAAAATGTCGCGCGCGCTATCACACGTTCTTTTGCAGCCGCCTCCGTAGTTCTCTATAATGAAGAGTTTTTCCGATCCTTTCATGGCAAGCTGGCCTTAATTCCAACAGAACTTTTAAAAAACAAGTATCCAGGATGCCAGCCACATAAAATTGTTAAAACTGAATCATTCACTGCCCTCCCTCTAGAATTTCTCGATAAATATGCGGAGGATGTGCATTGTAAACGAGCGTTATGGACGGCTATTCAAAGTTTGTTTCAGTCCTAGTAGATCATGGCATAGATCGTCCACTGGATTACGCTGTTCCCGAAAGGTATGCTGGTCAGATTAAGCGCGGCATGCAAGTGGAAGTCCCTTTAAAAGGAGCGATTCGCAGGGGTTATATCCTTGCTATTAAAGAAACATCCGATATTTCAAAAATCCTGCCTATTCAAACGCTTTTATCAGAAGAGGAATTACTCACAGAAGAGCTCTTTGAATTAGGACTCTGGATGAGTAAATATTACAATGCGCCCTTGAGGCAGATTTTAAAAAGTTTGTTACCAGCGAGCATTCGTCATAATGTGGCTCACAAAGAGCAATTTTTTGTCTCACGGGCCATTTCTAAAGAAAACATGCGCGAAGAATGCGCACGGCTTCGCGAAAAACACCCTGCGCAAGCCAAAGTGCTGGATACACTCTTGATGGCTCATCAGGGACTTTTATTGACTGAGCTTTTAGAAAAAGCTGAAGTGTCTAAAAGTCCAGTGGAAGTTTTGGAAAAACAAGGGTTACTGCATATTAAGAAAGTACGCATCGACCGCTCCCCTTTGATTGGTGAGGAGTATTTAAAAACAGCACCGAAAATACTCAATGACGAACAAGCGGAGGCCTATGCTAAAATCACTCGCTCTCTATCTGAAAAAAAATTTGAAACTCATCTGATCCATGGTGTGACTGGGAGTGGTAAAACAGAAGTTTATCTTCAAGCCATCGATTTCGCTTTAGGACGTGGACTCTCTACTATTATGCTAGTCCCTGAAATCTCGCTCACAGGGCAAACGATTGAGCGTTTCCGTGCGCGTTTTGATGACCAGATTGCCATTTTACACCATAGATTAAGCCAGGGAGAGCGTTTTGATGAATGGCATCGTATACGAAGAGGCGAAGCGAAAATCGTCGTTGGAGCACGCTCTGCGCTTTTTTGCCCTGTACACAATTTGGGGTTAATCATCGTCGATGAAGAACATGATGGTGCTTATAAACAAAGTGAAGAACCGTGCTACCATGCCCGGGATGTGGCTGTCATGCGCGGGAAGCTGCATCAGGCTGTGGTCATCTTAGGAACTGCTACCCCGAGTCTGGAAAGCTATTACAATGCACAAATCGGTAAATACCAACTGACCACCTTGTCTTCACGTGCGACTGAGGCACAACTCCCCAAAGTGCATGTTGTGGATATGAAAAAAGAATATGAGAAAGCCTTAGGTTTTACCTGTTTCTCTGAGCTCTTGATAGAGAAGATGAAAGGATGTCTTGCTCGTGGCGAACAAACGATCCTTTTTTTAAATAGACGCGGTTATCACACAAGCCTTCAATGCAAAGCATGCGGACATATCTTTACCTGCCCTTCCTGTGATGTGACTTTGACCTTTCATCGAGGAGAAAATATTTTAGCCTGTCATTTATGTGATCATCGTGTCAATCCACCTCCTCGTAGCTGTCCCCAATGCAAACAGGGAGAAGCGCTGAAATATAAAGGTCTGGGTACTGAGCAGGTTGAGCGAGCAGTCCACGCACTATTTCCTGAAGCACGCACCTTACGTATTGATGCTGATACAACTCGGCACAAAGGAAGCCATGAGCGCCTATTTCGCACTTTTCAAACACAAAAGGCAGATGTTTTGATCGGCACACAGATGATTGCAAAAGGGCTACATTTCCCAGCTGTCACTTTAGTTGCTGTCCTTAATGGAGATGGTGGCCTGCATATCCCCGACTTTCGCTCTTCGGAACGTGTTTTTCAATTGATTACCCAGGTAGCTGGTCGATCTGGTAGAGGCGAGTTGGCCGGAGAGGTGATTGTCCAAACACAGATGCCAGATAATGCAACTATCACGCAAGCTGCGGCACAGGCCTTTGAATCTTTTTTTCAATCCGAAATTGAAACACGTAAAATTTTTGGTTTCCCTCCCTTTTCGCACTTAGTCAAGCTCACCTTCTGCGGAGTGAAGCTAGAAGAGACAAGCCAAGCTGCAAGCCGTTTTCGCTTAAGTCTTTCTCAAGTTCTAGGAAATAAAGCTCAAGTTCATCCTGTCGTACCCTCTGGACATCCTAAAATCAAAGATTTTTTTCGTTTCCAATGCCTGATCCGAGGGCAAAGTGTTTATGTCATCAACCAGGCGATCCAGCAGGCTCTCTCTCAAAATCCCTTACCAAATAAGCTTCGATTTCATATCGACGTGGATCCCCTTTCTACTTTTTTCTAAATCCTGTATGTTATCTGCCATGACACCCTTTGAGGAACTACTCAATGAAATGACTGCTTTTTTCGCAGTGCGTGAATGGACTCAATTTCACTCGCCTAAAAATGTGGCAATCAACCTGGCAGTTGAAGCTGCAGAAGTTTTAGAACATTTCAGCTGGATCACGGAAAAAGAGAGTGCTCAATTGAGTCCTGAAACCCTTACGCAGGTGCGAGAAGAGATCGGTGATGTCATGATTTCTCTTTTGCATCTTGCCAGCAAGTTAGGAATTAATCCTCTGGATGCAGCACGAGAAAAAATGATCAAAATAGGTCAACGTTATCCGATTGAGCAATGCAAGGGAAAAAATTTAAAATATACAGCTTATGAAAATTCTCAAGGCAATTAAAGCGGCCTCCATGCAGACGAAGATTTTCTTGGCTGTCTCTTTAGGAGTAGGGTTCATCACAGTAGCTTTATGCCTACACCCCTACCTGTGGCTCGACAAAAATAGAAGCCTTAAAAATGAAGATGTGGAAAAGGTAAAACAGTGAGTTCAAAACCCCATTATCATGATTCTCAAGAATTTCAAAACCGCACAAAAAAACGCGAGGAAATTTATGAGCTCGGTGTAGAGCCTTATCCTCACCGTTTTGTGCCGACTTATACAGCCCGTCAAATCCTCGAACAGTTTCAAGACCAATCTGTAGGACACAGCGAAGAGGCGGCAAAATCGGAGACACCCGAAGTGCGCATTGCTGGGCGTCTCATCTTGTTTCGTGCAATGGGCAAAAATGCTTTCGCCCATATCCAAGAAGCCACGCATAAAATCCAGGTGATGTTCAGTCGAGATTTCACTCAGGTCGAAGGTCTTACGGAGAATTCAGATTTTCCTCCTCTCAAATTTATCGAAAAGAAAATTGATCTGGGAGATCTGATCGGAGTGGAAGGCAATCTTTTCCGCACCCAAAAAGGTGAGCTGACCATTTTTGTGAAAAAATTGACTCTTTTGTGCAAAACATTGCTCCCCCTACCAGAAAAACATAGTGGTTTGATTGACAAAGAGGTACGTTATAGAAAACGCTGGCTAGATCTCATCACCCATGAGGAGGTACGCGAGGTATTTTTATTACGCAGTAAAATGGTGCGCGTGATGCGCGATTTTTTACATGCGTGGAACTTCTTAGAAGTAGAGACACCTGTTTTGCAAAACCTCTATGGGGGCGCTGAAGCACGCCCCTTTACGACGCATATTCATGCAACTGATCAAGATGTCTATTTACGCATCTCCCTGGAAATTGCCCTCAAAAAAATTCTCGTGGGAGGGATAGAAAGAATTTATGAAATCAGTAAAGTATTTCGCAATGAAGGGATCGATAGAACTCATAATCCTGAATTTACGATGATTGAGGCCTATGCTGCCTATTGGGATTATAATGACATGATGGCTTTCCTCGAAAAATTGATTGAAAAAATCGCTCTAGAACTCTTGGGCTCCACCACGATTGACTATGTTTTAAATGGAGAGAAAATTGAGATCGATGTGCGAGCACCCTGGCGTAAGCTCTCTATGAAGGAGAGCATCCGAGAATTTGCCAATATAGATGTCGATCAGCTGAATGACCTGGAAATCCGCACGATCTTAGAAAATGAGACAGATGTGGATCATAAAGTCATTGAAGCAACCCCTCGTGGAGGGCTGATTGCTCTCTTATTTGATGAATTTGTGACACATAAGCTCATCCAGCCCATTCATATCATCGACCACCCGATTGAGACTACACCTCTGTGTAAACCTCATCGTGATCCTGCGCTCCGTAAAGAAGGTTTTGTCGAGCGTTTCGAAAGTTTCTTCTTAGGTAAAGAGTTATGCAATGCTTATTCAGAGCTCAATGACCCAGTTGTGCAAAGAGAACTTCTAGAAGCGCAAGCCATAAAGCGAGAAGCAGGAGACGAAGAAGCGCATCCTCTTGACGAAGAGTTTGTTGAAGCAATTTGTCAAGGAATGCCGCCAGCCGCTGGAATTGGAATAGGAATTGATAGACTGGCTATGCTCTTCACAAATTCCCCTTCTATTCGCGATGTCCTTTACTTCCCCATCATGAAGATGCTATCATAAAAGTCGGGGACTTTTAGAGGAGGGGGAGATGATAGGTCAAGCAAAAAGCGGAGACCATGTGAAGGTTCATTTTACAGGAAAAATGGAAAATGGGGATATTTTTGCAACATCCCAGGGCCATGAACCTTTAGAATTTAATGTTGGAGATGGTACGGTACTTCCAGGAGTGGACAAAGCCATTTTCGGCATGGCAAAGGGAGAGCACAAAACAGTCACATTACAGCCTGTCGAGGGATTTGGGGAAAAAAACGACTCATTGATCCTTGTTGTGGATCGTTCTCATTTTCCAGAAGGTTTTGAACCAAAAGAAGGAATGGAATTACAGCTTCCTCAGCCACATGGCGGCGTTGTCTTTCTTAAAATCTTGCAGGTGTTGGACAACGATCAAATCAAGCTGGATGCCAATCATCCTTTGGCAGGCAAAACACTTACCTTTGAATTAGAGCTACTTGAGATCGTCTAAATATAGTTGATTCAAGTTGAAAAGACACATTTGGACCGCGGGTAAGCCTACCTCGGTTGACTTAAGTCAACTCTTGGACAACCCATCAAAAACCCGCCACCGGCGGCTTTTTGAGGAACGTTGTCATATTGTTAATATTGGGTCGCTTACGATCGATTAATCGCGAGGCTTTCGCACAGGTCGAAATGTGTCTTTTCAATTTGAATCAACTAGTAGGCATCTGGCCAGCCTCCTTGCAGAATAAATTAAAAAAGAGAAGTGCTGCTGTAGCGCTTTCTTTCTGCAAGTTCTGTGGGAATTCGCTTCTTTAATCAGGTGGCAAGACCATATTAGAAAAATCTTTGTCCATTTTTAAGCGCCTTTGAAAATCATCTGTCACAAGTCTATGGATGTCTGCAACCACAGTTAAATGGCTCTTAATTTCATTCTCAAGGACAAGTTCTATCACTTGTAAAGGATCATTGTACTGAAATTTTCCTAGATCTCCCTCTAGCTTGATCGTTTGCCGCATATCAAACAACGTCAACAAATTTATATCCGATAAAAGTGTCTTTTTATTTTTTTCCTGCATCTCTGAGATCTCTCTAAGAAAATTCAGTGTCCGGAATGAAATTAAAGAAATGAAAGGGATACGTTTTTTCTTGGCTACTGTAACGAGTTCTGAGTCTTCAGAATTATGTGCTGCACCGGAAATAGTGATCACCTGATTGTATTGTGTTGCATTTTCCATCCGAGTGGTGAGAACTTGATCTCGTATCCTCGTTCCTTCAGCAAATAATTCAGTTAACTGCATTCTCATACATTTAACTTGTAATAAAAGCTTTTGTCCTACCTCACTCAATGCTAGCCTCGCATCCGCAACCCAAAGATACCTTGTCCTTTCATCCATTTCTGCATGCTTTAAAGAAAGTAACTTTTTTTTATCCAATGAAAGATAATCAAAATGTGTTTCCATTTTTTAGCAAAAAGTCATCCTTGACAATTCGGTATGTTGCAAACCTGGTAACGCGTCACAGAGGAATAGATAGTTTTTGGCATCATCAACAAGTATCAAACGACTAAAAGCATCCGTTATAAAAGTGAATAGCTTCACCGGTTCTGGAATATCCCATGATCTACCTTGTTTAGCAATCTCGGGTTTCACATTGTCCTTTTCCTATTTGCGGTGGAGTTTCTAAGTAAAGAGAAGTTTTATTTTCTTTCCACATAAGATGGACAGATGTTGCATTCGCAAATCTCTCCAAATCATCATTATGTTTCTCGCCAAGAGGAAGGAGCTTACAATATTTTAAGCTATGCCATAAGTAATGTTTGTCCATATTGGTCGATACGATCGCATAATTATGGTGAATATACTTGGCTAATTGATGGTATCTTTCATTATCTATGATTAGGATGCGCATCTATTTGGAAGTATAGGAAAGCGCAAGCAGCGTTTCGCGATCATGTCCCACAAATTTTAAAACGTGATCCATTGCCAGTTCATTCCAACTAATTGAATTCATTTAAAAATCCTTATGCTAAAAAAATTTTTACAAATATTCGACCCTGCCTCAGAATTATAGTTGATTCAAATTGAAAAATGCAGAATTCCATTGGCTCAACCCTGCGATGATTCGCTGGTTCAGGAATATAAATCGGCATCATTATCAGGCTCTCCTCTTCTCCATCCGGAGGAACTTTCATAATTAGGTGATGTATTACCCTGTGACTGGATTGCATTCTTACTATCCGTGATCGAATGCGTTAGCGGAAAGAGTTTGTGAATTGCACCTGCAGATAAACCTACAGAATCATAGTTATGTACAAAGGTAACAGCAAAAATTGCAGTTGAAATCCAGTGAGCAGGCGGGAAAGCCGGAATAAAATGGGGTGGAAATGGAGCCATCATTATTGTTTGCATCGTCGCTTGCGTTGAAAAGTTTGGGGCCATTTGAGGAGGTTGAGTCGTAGATTTAATTTTTATAAAAGGTTCGTCCATCAAAGGATGCTTGCATAAAGGGCAACCCGGAATAGAAGTTTTTGACTGAAATTCCTCAAGCCAAGCCCTTAAGCAGCTTGTGTGATAGACATGATGACATTTAATTTCTATATAGGCCGAATGATCCTCTGATAAAGCTGCTGGAGTAGCCCCCTTTTAGACCGGACCATTTAGCTTGCTCTTAAGTTATAGGAGTATTGCTAGTCGTATGACTGAAATTAAGCTAATCACATCGAGTGAAAGAAGAAGAAAATGGTCTATTG
>Ga0153954_1000229_pt1 | contig 50444 bp, 45 predicted proteins | sample TSFL038MetaG_FD_102277 | JGI IMG/M metagenome (GOLD analysis project Ga0153954, IMG submission 102277) | Attine ant fungus gardens microbial communities from Florida, USA - TSFL038 MetaG | ecosystem: Host-associated > Fungi > Mycelium > Unclassified | place: USA: Florida, Wekiwa Springs State...
CGTCTTTGATTGGCAGGCAGGGCAAGTCAGCATGTCTTTTTCCTCCAAAAAAAGGAAAAATTTACAGCCCTTCTTCTTGATTAACAACCATTTTTTAAAAGCACTACTTGTTTAGGACTACCAGAAAGACTCCTATTAAATGGCGAATTTAAAAATTGGCACACCTTAATACAAGATATTGATCCGGGTAAAGGAGCCTATCTAATATGGTTCAGAGAGCTATGATGATTCGGTCGATAAGCACGAAGCTCTTCAGAAATATTTTCTTGAAACAAATTGGCGCATCAATTGGCTAATTGATGAGTAACCAAAAATACTGATGCATGTTGGAATAATAAAAAAAGAGCTTAACTCGACCATACATATTTTTCTTTTTACTGGAAATGTGCTCTCTCTGGAAGTAAAATCCTCGCTGAGGTATCTTTCGCCCCAAATAAGGAAAAATCGATGTCCACAAAGTCTAAGCTGTTTGGCACAGATGGTGTCAGAGGAAAGGCCAACCATTTTCCAATGACCGTTGAAGTGGCCATGCTGCTCGGCAAAGCCGTGGCAAAAGTCTTAAGACGCAATCAAGGCAAGCACAGAGTGGTGATCGGCAAAGATACGCGTCTTTCCTGTTATATGTTTGAAAACGCACTGGTGGCTGGCTTGAATTCAATGGGGGTAGATACCCTGATGGTAGGCCCTTTGCCTACTCCTGGTGTAGCCTTTATCACTCGCGCCTACCGTGCAGACGCTGGAATTGTCATTTCTGCCTCACATAATCCCTATTATGACAATGGAATTAAAATTTTTTCTTCAGAAGGTTTTAAATTACCTGACGAAATGGAAGCAGAAATGGAGGCCATGGTGGCTTCTAATGACTTTGATGACACTCCCCCTGATGAAGAAGTAGGTCGCAATAAAAGAATTGCAGATGCCGATGGCCGCTATATCGAATTCATCAAAGCTACTTTTCCCAAAGGCAAAACCTTAAAAGGTTTAAAGATATTTCTAGATTGTGCAAATGGAGCAGCTCACCGTGTAGCCCCTTTAGCTTTTTGGGAACTCGATGCAGAGGTGATTGTCACAGGAAATGAACCTGACGGAATCAACATCAATCACCATTGTGGATCTTTGCATCCCTCAATTATCCAAAAAGGAGTGATTGAGCATGAAGCCCATGCAGGAATTGCTTTGGATGGGGATGCAGATCGAGTTATCATGGTCGATGAAAAGGGACAGATTGTTGATGGTGACACAATTCTGGCTATTTGCGCCCAAGAGCTCAAACGGCGTGATCTTTTAAAAAATAATCGCATTGTCGCTACAGTGATGACGAATTTTGGAGTTATTAAATATTTAGAATCCTTAGGGATAGAAGTTTTACTCTCCAAAGTCGGCGACCGTTATGTCATCCAGGATATGATGACTCATAAGGCATTCCTTGGTGGCGAGCAGAGCGGGCATATGATTTTCCTCGATCACAATACGACAGGGGATGGCATTGTTTCCGCGCTGCAAATTTTGCGCATTATGATCGAGAGCGAGTCGACGTTATCAGATCTGGCTGCTTGTGTAAAAAAATTCCCTCAAACTCTCATTAATGTCCCAATTAAGAAGAAAAAGTCCTTAGATCAACTCAAAAGTGTTCAGAAAGCGATTCGAGCAGTGGAAGCCGAATTGGGGGACCAAGGAAGGGTTTTAGTCCGTTATTCTGGAACAGAAAACGTCTGTCGTGTCATGGTAGAAGGACCAAAACAACATCAGGTGGATCAGCTCGCTGCTATGATTGTGCACGCTGTTGAGAAAGAAATAGGTAATAAAAAAGATTTATAGGAAAAAACAAATAAAGATACTTTAAGAAAATGTGCGGAATTTTTGGATATCTAGGTCCCCGAGAAGCCATTAAACTTGCTTTGGAAGGCATTCATAAACTCGAATATCGCGGGTATGATTCTGCGGGTCTTGCGACCATTGTCGATGGCACACTCTGCCACGACAAGGAGGTAGGCAAAGTTGACCGCTTAGAAGAGGCTGTCCTTAAAAGAGGATGGAACAGTCGTATTGCCATTACGCACACGCGTTGGGCCACTCATGGGAAGCCTACGCAAAACAATGCACACCCGCATTTTGACACTGAGATGAGATGTGCGGTCGTTCATAATGGAATCATTGAAAATTATGAACAGTTACGTACTATGCTTCAAAAAAGAGGAGTGAAATTTCGCTCAGAAACGGATACGGAGGTCGTTTCTCAGCTGATTGGCTTTATTTATAAGGGAAACTTCTTGAGGGCGGTGCAACGTGCCCTTCCTTTGCTTCAAGGTGCATTTTCTATTGCCGTCATTCATCAAGACCATCCTGAAGAGATCGTATGTGCGGCTAAAGAATCTCCTTTGGCCATTGGGATTGGTCATGGAGAGATGTTTATTTCCTCCGATTCTAGCGCCTTTTTAAAACATACCAAGAGAGTCATCTATCTGCATGATTCTGAGGTAGCTCATGTCACTGAGCATGCTGTGAAAGCGTATGATGCCCATTTAAGCCCCATTTCAAAGGAAAGTGAAGACCTCAGCCTTGTCGCCGAAGAGGTGACCAAAGGGGATTATCAACACTACATGCTCAAAGAGATTTTTGAGCAACCCCAGTCGGTGCAAAATGCTTTATTGGCTCGGTTCAGTGAACAGTATGGAACAGCGATTTTGGATGGCCTACATATTTCGGATGATGAGCTGATCAAAATCCAAAGGATTGTCATTTTAGCTTGCGGCACTTCTTACCATGCTGGCTTGATTGCCTCCTTGATACTTGAAGAAAATGCCCGTATCCCCACTACAGTGGAAATTTCCTCCGAATTTCGTTACAAAAATCCAATTGTTTTGGATAACACCTTGGCCATTGCGATCAGCCAATCTGGCGAAACAGCTGATACGTTAGCTGCTTTGCGAGAATTGCGCGAAAAAGGTGCCAAAACTTTGGGCATTTGTAATATTCAAGGATCGACCATGGCGAGAGAAGTGGATAGTTGTTTGTTTCTTAGGGCGGGCCCTGAGATTGGCGTCGCTGCTACAAAAACTTTCACCAGTCAGCTTGTGGTTTTGTCTCTTTTAGCCTTAAGGCTTGCCCGGATGCGTCAAATGAGTCAGCAGGAAGGTAAGTCTTTTATTGAAGCTCTGACTAGGCTGCCTGATCAGGTGAGAGCGATTTTGGAGCAAAACACAGCCATTCAATCTGTGGCAAAAAAATATGCCCATTATGACAACTTCTTTTTTTTAGGGCGCCGGTACATGTATCCTACCGCACTGGAAGGGGCTTTAAAGCTCAAAGAAATTGCCTATGTAAATGCTAATGGTTATCCTGCCGGAGAGATGAAGCATGGTCCTATTGCACTTATCAATGACATGTGCCCTACAGTTGCCTATTGTAGTGATTTGGTGACCTTTCCTAAGTTGATCAGTAGCTTAATGGAAGTGAAGGCACGGAGTGGGCCTATCATTGCTATTGCACCAAAAGGATCCCCGAATGTGATTGATGTAGCCGATGACGTGATCTGGATACCTCACACCCGCGATGAACTAGCAGCTGTGCTAGCTACCATCGCTAGTCAGCTGCTTGTCTATCACATTGCGCTCGAAAGAAAGACAGACATTGACCAGCCACGTAACCTGGCAAAATCAGTCACTGTTGAGTAAAGGGATCATTTATGCTATAGTCGCTTAATTGGGTAGTCCTAAACAAACAGGCCAGCACTACATGTTTAGAACTATCTTTAATCGACTATACAGATTCAATGGAAGTATCTAGTAGGGAAAAAGTGGAGCTATCAAAAGGGGGGACGGTTTTAGGCGGGAGTTTAATTCTCGCTGGCACCGCAATTGGTGGTGGCATGCTTGGCCTTCCTGTCCTAACCTCTGCTGGTGGCTTTTATCCTGCCGTTGTCATTTACATTTTGTGCTGGCTGTTCATGACAGCCACTGGCTTGCTCTTTTTGGAAGTGTTTTTATGGAGCAAAGACGAAGTCAATATTGTCTCCATGGCTAAAATGACCTTAGGGCTTCCTGGTAAGATAGCGGCCTGGCTGCTCTATCTTTTTCTTTTTTACTCCCTGACGATTGCCTATGTGTGCGGTGGCGGCGGATTGGTGAAGGAAGTTTTTGACCTCTCTGGCGAGAAAAATTTTCCTGCCTCCTTAGGCCCTCTGATTTTTTTATTAATCTTTGCACCTTTTGTGACTCTGGGGGCCAAAGCTGTCGACAGCATCAACAGACTATTGATGGCTAGCTTGATCCTTTCCTTTCTCCTATTTGTTGTTTTAGGAGTTTCCCATATTGACCTGAAATTTCTCTCTCACTTTAACTGGCCTCTAGCCTTTCTTGCGGCGCCTGTTGTCTTCACTTCTTTTGGTTTTCAGGGGACACTTCCTTCCATGATCAATTATTTAGATAGAGATCACAAAAAGGTCAAAAAAGCCATTATTTGGGGAACTCTTATCCCCTTGATCACTTACATTATCTGGGAAGCCTTGATTTTGGGTGTCATTCCTGCTGATCAGTTGCAGCAGACAAAGGAGCAGGGCCTAACTGCCGTTGCCCCTTTCAAAAATGTCTTGCATATTCCTTGGATTTATACGGTGGGGGAATTTTTTGCCTTTTTTGCGCTTATCACCTCTTTTTTGGGTGTGACTTTGGGTTTGCTCGACTTTATGTCCGACGGCCTAAAGATCAAAAAAACAGGAAAAGGGCGTCTTGTGCTTTCATGCATTGTATTTATTCCACCTCTCATTTTTGCCATGATTAACCCTTCTTTGTTCCTCAATGCCCTCCATTATGCAGGGGGTATTGGTTGCGCACTTCTTTTAGGGCTTCTTCCGATTATTATGGTGTGGCGTGGACGTTATATTTTAAAATATCAAAGTCCTTATTCTTTATTTGGCGGTCGTATTACTCTTTCTTTATTGACTCTTTTCGTTGTATGCGAACTTGTTCTCATGATGGTAAAAATCTAGAAAATCCTGTATGCTCCTAATTTAGTAAAAAGGGGGTAGTCCTAAGAGCTACCTAAAAAGGAGTCTTTATGGGATTTAATGATCGGGATTATTTATATGATCCTCGCGCTGCCCAAGCAGTCGGCACATTCTCCTCTCGAGTGTATGGATGGATGTCAATAGGCTTAGCCTTTACTGCTTCTATTGCTTATTTTATTTACAAATCGGGCCTCTTTATTAAACTGATGCCCTTTTGGTGGGTATGGGCTTTAGCTACTTTTGGTGTAGCCATGGGATTTAATGCCTCGATCCAGCGTTTCACTCTTGCTGGCGTCATCGGAATGTTTTTAGCCTATGCAGGCCTGGAAGGAATCCTATTTGGGACCATCCTCCCTGCGTTTGCCGCGGCCTATGGAGGTCAAGTGATTTGGCTTGCTTTTGTGACAGCCTCAGCAGTCTTCTTGCTCGCCATGGGTTATGGGATGTTTACAAAAAATGATTTAACAACCCTTGGCCGCATCCTGACATTTGGGGTACTTGGACTGGTTGCAGTGACACTCATTTTTATGGTGCTTTCGTTCTTTATGTATCTGCCCATGTTGGATCTGCTGATCAGTTACCTAGGTTTGGCAATTTTTGTAGGCCTGACTGCCTATGATGCACAGACAATCCGCAAATTCAGCATGCAAGCAGAAGTCAATTCTGTAGCGTCCTACAAGCTTTCCATGGTCATGGCGTTGAAGATGTACATCAATGTCATCATGATCTTCTGGTATCTGCTACGTATTTTCTCCTCAAATCGTCGTTAATATTTTTTCCTAACCACGCGCTTTCCCTCTTTGGGGGGCGCGTGTGACTTAAATCGACTATAACGCAGATAACCGTTTTTGAATTTCAGACGTATTGCACCATTCTGCATGATTTTCTTCTGCAACTTGGAAAGGAGTCTTTCCTTGCTTATTTTTTGCGTTCCATTGAGCGCCTGCGCGTATCAAAATTTCAATTATTTCAATACTTGGATCATGCAAACCGCCACATGTCCCACCTGCTGCCGCATGAAGAGGTGTATTTTTATCACTATCTATGGCGTTAACATCTGCTCCATTTTTTATTAATAGTTCTACTTTTTTCCTATAGATAGCCGTATCTTCATTGGGAAGACCAGAGGCAACTAGATGTAGAGGGGTTAAATTTCTATGATTTGCATTTACCGAGACTAAAGTTGGATCTTTAGTTAAAAGCACACGCATAGTGTCTAGGCTTTTTTGACCGTTGTGACAAATGGCTGCGAAATGCAAAGCTGAATAATCAAGCTCACAGTACTTGGACGTAAGCTTTGTATCAGCTCCATTTTCAAGAAGTAGGGATACTAATTCTGCATGCCCTCCCCAAGCCGCTAGCATGAGTAATCTCGTTGGTTCAGGCAAGGTTCCACATTTTATAGCCTCTTTGATGGCATTAACATCCCCATTTTGTGCTAATTTGCCCCATCTGTCTCGCTCTTCACAAGCACGTAGCTCTGATTCATATTGTCTTTGTTTCGCCTGTTCACGTTCTGTCTTATCTTTGATTCTGCCTCTAGAGCTAGAATATATATTAACAAAACCTATGATCCCACTGACTAAAAGAGGAATACCTCCGCCGCTGCCAATGACTATCATAATAATAGAGCGCGCCTGTCCAAAATTGGTAAGAGAGCCTGCATGCAATAACCCACTTGCGCCTATGATGGCTGCAGTTAAACCACCAATCCCAATAATTGTAAGGACAGCAAAGCCAAGAGTTTTAAATTTTGATGGCTCTCTATAAGTCTCTTTAGTTGGGATATGTATGCCTGATCCTATTCTAGAAACATCATGGCTACTCATTACCAATTTATCTCCATTTTAATTTTATTTTATTAGTATATCTTTTATAGATTAAGATATTATTAAAATAATAAATTTTCAGAATTTAGCAATATAGTTGGCAACGTGAATACTAGATATTGCGTTATTAGAGAAGGGACAGATTCCTTATCATAATTAAAAATATGAGGGTGCTTACGATCGATCAAGCGTGAAAGCTCTTGACGCGGTCAAAATGTCAATTTTTCAACCTATCGTGCTATATAACTATATCCCTACAATAAAAACTTCAAAATCGAATTCCCGGTTCTTTAATCAATGGAAAATGTGTCAGAAGTAACAAATTTGTTACTTATTCACACTTGTCAATAACTAACAAATTTGTTACAAATTTGAGTATGCAAAAGCTACCTCAAAATCCTTTTAAATTTGGTGATCCTGTAGAAGGTGATTATTATCTCCCGCGCCCTGAATTCGAAAATTTTGTTGCTCAGTTTCTTACTAATCGCATTCACGTGGTATTGATTGGACCAAGACGATTTGGGAAAACGTCTTTTGTTTTAAACTTATTAAAGCAGTTTGAAAACTTGGGTAAGCCTTATTTGTTTGTCGATATTTTCAATATCACATCCTTAAGAGATTTTTTACAACAGTTGCTCAGAGCTTTACGAACAAAAAAACGTTGGTTCGATTTCGCTAAAGATAAAATTTTTTCGTTGCGCCCTATAATGTCTACAGAATTTGATGAACAGACCGGCCATCCTTCATTTAACTTAAAAATGGAAAGCTCCACCGAAAAAGACGTCAAAGAAGCCATTCAGAATGTGCTTGCAGGGCTTTCAAAATTAGGGAGTGAACTGATTCTAGCTATCGATGAATTTCAAAAAGTTTCAGAAATAAATGATGACGGTTGGCTGGAGGCTACTCTTAGAACTCATATGCAGCAATTGCGAAACACTGCATTTATTTTTACTGGCTCACGGAGAAGTATTATTTATGATATGTTGAATAATCCCAGCCGACCTTTGTACAGATTTTGCCAATCTATTGAATTTCCTCGTTTTGGGGATGAATTTACTGAATGGATTGTCAAAAGATTTTTGCAAGTAGGTATTACTTCTGAACCTGCAGCCATTGATCACTTAAGGAAAATCGTGCATGATACGCCAAATTATGTACAAATGGTTTGCTTTCATCTTGTTGCCCATGGTATCGAGCATGTCACTGTCGAAAAAGTCGAAGCTGTGTTAAAGATCGTAGTTCAACAAAACGCTTATGCCTATCAAACTCTTCTGAATTCTTTGACACCAATTCAACAGAGGGTATTGAGACTCGCTGCTATCGAGAGCAAACAAATCTTTTCACGTGAGCTGTTGTCCAAGTATGAAATATCTAGCGGTCCAGCTTTAGCATCAGCTATTAAATCCTTAAAAGATAAAAACCTGTTGGATGAAGAAGGCGCAGGCAAAGGCACCGTCATTTTTAACGATCCTTTATTCGCAGTTTGGCTGAAAACTGCGTTTAATGATTATAGTTGATTCAAATTCAAAAGACACATTTGGACCGTGCCAAAGCTCCCTGGCTTGAACGATCGTAAATAACCCAATATTAGAAATATGGGGTCATTTACGATCGTTCAATCGCGGGGCTTTCGCGCAGGTCGAAATGTGTCTTTTGAACTTGAATCAATTATTGTTCTCAAATAAGGCATGAATGAAGGATTTGGGTTCAAAGGGTTCCAGGGCATCGAGTGTTTCCCCAGTCCCAATGTATTTGATCGGGAGCTGCAGTTTTTTTTGAATGGCGAGTGCTGTTCCACCTTTGGCGCTGCCATCGAGTTTAGTCAAAATCAAGCCAGTCAAAGGGGTAAATTTATGAAAAGCAGCAGCCTGTTCTACACCATTTTGACCAATTGTTGCGTCTAGCACAAGCCAGGTCTCATGAGGAGCACCAGGCTGAGCCTTGCCGCTGACACGATGGATTTTTTCTAATTCTTTCATCAAATCTGTCTTGGTATGCAAACGCCCCGCAGTATCCACAAGAACAAAGTCACACCCACGCCCTTTTGCTGCGGCAATAGCGTCAAATACTACTGCTGCCGGATCGCTTCCTGGCTTTCCTTTGACAAGAGAGGCTCCGGTTTTCACTGACCACTTTTCCAACTGATCGATTGCAGCGGCTCTAAATGTATCGGCAGCAGCAATCAATACTTTTTTTCCTTGATTTTGAAGAAAGTGGGCAAGTTTGGCGATCGAAGTTGTTTTTCCGTTGCCGTTGACTCCAACAATTAAAATGACTTGAGGGCCATCAGATATACTACTTGGCTGAGTGGTTGGGAGCAGCTGCTCCACAAGCTCTTGTTTAAGCTCTGAGAGAATTTCTTCGATGGTTAGGTGTGCGTTTTTCTTGCAGAGGGCGCGTACTTTTTCAGAAAGCTCGCTGCTGATCTGGCGGCCTAGATCTGCCTGGTAAAACAATTCTTCAAGTTTTTCAATTGCCTCATCATTGATGTTCTGGCTGAAAAGCTCGCGGATTTTCCTTCCTAAAAACTTAAACATAGCTACATATAAAACCGTTGAGTAAATCTTATTATAACAGATATAAGCATGATAAACCATGAATATTCACGAATATCAAGCAAAAATTCTCCTTGTTAAATATGGTATTCCAGTCCCTCCTTACGGGGTAGCCATCAGCCAACAAGAGGCTTTGCAAACGATCGAGGAAATGGGTCTCAGTGAGGGCGTCATCAAAGTACAGATTCATGCAGGCGGTCGAGGCGAAGCTGGAGGTGTGAAAATCGGCCATTCTGCCGAGGAACTCGTGAAGCTGGCTGGTGAGATGATCGGTATGAAGATCGTCAATAAACAGACTGGCCCCAAAGGAGTGATAGCAAATAAAATTTTGATTTCCGCTCTAGTTCCCATTCAAAAAGAATATTATATAGCTGCGACTCTTGATCGCTCAGAGGCTAAGCCCATTCTCATAGCTTCTCCAGAGGGTGGTGTGCATATCGAAGAGGTGGCTGAAAGAACGCCTGAGCGTATTTTAAAAGTCCCGATTCAACTAGATGGGCGTGTGCGCAGCTATCACCTTCTTGAAATTGCCAAATTTTTGGGGTGGGAGGGAGATGTGAGGAAAGAGGGGATGCAGCTGATTGCCAATATGGCTCGAGCGTTCATTGAAAATGATAGCACCCTTTTAGAAATCAACCCACTCGTTCTTACAAAAGAGGGACATCTCACGGCGCTAGATGCAAAGTTTTCAGTAGATGACAGTGCTTTGTATCGCCAGCCAGCCATTGCGCAATGGTATGATGCGTCACAATATTCACCCAATGAAGCGATCGCAAAAGAACAAGACTTAGCTTATATTGGTCTGGATGGCAACATTGGATGTTTGGTCAATGGGGCAGGGTTAGCGATGGCCACCATGGACATTATCAAACATCACGGTGGGACACCTGCCAACTTTTTAGATGTGGGAGGAGGAGCCACAAAAGAAGAAATCGCACATGGATTCAAAATTATCCTTCTAGATCCAGCTGTCAAATCCATTTTTGTAAATATTTTCGGCGGCATTATGGATTGCGGACTATTAGCCCAAGGATTAGTAGAAGCGTGTAAGCAAGATCCCTTAAGAGTTCCTTTAGTAGTACGCATGGAGGGGACCAATGTGGATTTGGGCAAGAAAATTTTAAAAGATTCTGGTTTGAATATCATCACAGCAGACACCATGTCTGATGGCGCAATTAAAGCTGTTCAGGCAGCAAAAGGGGCTTGAACGTGGCTGTCTTAATTAATAAAGAGACGAAAGTCATTACACAAGGGCTCACAGGAAAAGCTGGCACTTTCCATACCGAGCAGGGCATTCAATATGGCTCAAAATATGTTGGGGGAGTGACACCGGGAAAAGGAGGACAAACCTATTTGGGGCTTCCTGTCTTTGATACAGTCAAAGAGGCCAGAGCCGCAACAAATTGTGATGCTACCCTGATTTTCGTGCCTCCACCATTTGCTGCAGAGGCAATCTTGGAGGCTGAAGAGGCAGCAGTTCCATTGATTGTCTGTATCACTGAAGGCATTCCTGTTAAAGATATGTTGGAAGTCGCGCACACGATGAGACGCAGTCAAACGAGCCGTTTAATAGGACCGAATTGTCCAGGAATTATCACACCCGGTGAGTGCAAAATCGGAATCATGCCAGGTTACATCCATCAACGTGGCAAGATAGGAATTGTTTCACGTTCAGGTACCTTGACTTATGAGGCTGTTTGGCAAACCACATCGCAGGGTCTTGGTCAAAGCACTTGTGTGGGGATCGGAGGGGATCCTTTAAATGGAACAAACTTTATTGACATGTTGAAGCTGTTTGAAGCAGATCCGGAAACAGAAGCCATTTTGATGATTGGAGAGATTGGAGGCAATGCTGAGGAAGAGGCAGCAGCTTGGATTCAAAAACATAGTAAGAAGCCTGTTGTGGCTTTTATTGCAGGTCAGACAGCTCCTCCAGGGAGACGAATGGGACATGCAGGTGCTATCATTTCTGGCGGAAAAGGGAGGGCACAGGATAAAATAGAGGCCCTTCAGAAAGCTGGAGTGACTGTTGCAGACTCTCCAGCAGAAATTGGTGCCACCTTAAAAAAAGTCGTATCCCCATGATCACCATTCCCGGTAGAATCCCTATACTCATTCATCCACTTTTTTGGCTGATCGCCTTCTTTGTCGGCTGGATGTGGAGTTTGAACCTCTCTGGCGCGCTTTTGGCCTTAGTTGTCATTTTAGGTTCTGTGATTTTTCATGAACTGGGTCACGCTTGTACGGCTATTTTATTTGGACAGAAAACACGTATTGAATTAGCTGTTTTTGGCGGTTTCACTTATAGAGAAGGTAGGAAGCTCAAGCTCTGGGAAGAATTCTTAGTTGTTTTGAATGGTCCGGTGGCTGGTTTTCTACTTTTTTTGATAGCCTATACCATTTATCATGTAGTCTCTATTAATCACCCACTTCTTCTGTTTGTCATCCAATTCATTTATAAGGCCAATCTTTTTTGGACGGTTGTTAATTTAGTCCCAGTTCTCCCATTAGATGGTGGACATCTTATGAGTATTCTTTTGGAAGGCATTTTTGGTTTCAAAGGAGTCAAGATCGCCATTATTTTAGGAATTGTTGTTGCCATTTCCATAAGCATATTCTTCTTTATCCTTGGCTCTTTCTTGGTGGCCGCTCTTTTTCTTATCCTCACTTTTGAAAGCTTCAGATCTTTGCGTTATTACAAAATTTTTTCTGAAAAAGACCGTGATGCCAATATTCAACAACTTCTCAAATCTGCGACTATAGACTATCAGGAGGGCAAAATTGAGGCTGCCCTAAAAAAGTTTATCAGTGTGCGCAGTCGGACTAAAGAGGGAATTTTATATACTATGGCCACACAAGAAATGGCTGAAATCTATCGCGGCCAGGAACAGTATAAAGAAGCTTACGATCTATTACTTCCAATGAAAAAAAATTTGTCGGGAGATTCTCTTGCACTCTTTCATTTTCTAGCCTATATGAATGAAGATTTTCAGACAGTCCTGGATATCAGTGGGAAATGCTACCAGGAAAACCCCTCTTATGACACAGCATTGATCAATGCTTTAGCGTGTGGGGCTCTTGTAAAGGCTGAGGCAGCTGTTGGCTGGTTGGAATGTGCTCTGAGAGAAGGATTACCTTCTATTGATCAGGCAATTAAAAGAGAGGAATTTGATCCTATCCGGCAAGACTCTCACTTTCTCGCTTTCCAGAAAGCGCATTTGCGCTTATAGTCGACCAAGCCCGAGAGCTTTGACGTGGTGAAAATTATCATTTCAAATTTAATATAAAAAAGCTTGAATCTATAGGCGATTCAGCCCAAAATTTTATTTTTGATCCGGCGCGCAAGTTCCGTTAATTTTGGACTAATACCAAATACCATAAATAATGTGCATTTGGTATTAGTTACAAGTGTTTGCTCTAGTATCTGTTTAAAGGTGTTTGTGAAAAAACTATTATTATGCATTTCCCTTCTGCTATCTGGATGTTCCATACGCTATCCAATGGCTTACCATCAGGATAACTTGAACACGATGAAGGGTGAGCTAGTGCGCGCTCAACAAAAATTGCAAAAACAACAAGTCTTTGTGATGAGTTTAGAAGAGCAGATTGCTCGTTATGAAATTGCAATGATTCAAAAAGAGATTAATCAAATTAATATACAAGAAGTGGCTAAAAAAATACTTTCCCATGATGCGCGCGTTGCTTTTTTTGCCCAGCAAAGAGAAACACTCGATCACATTATCCGTAGCTATCCAGCATGCCGCATAGAGGCACAAGTTGTCTTGGATCGGATCTTGACGATGATCACACAACTCAGTGATCAATCATGGGAATAAGCTATATAGTTGATTCAAATTGAATCAACTATAAGTCGATTCAGCTCAAAATTTTAAATGCACTTTTAGCTAGTTAAACTTTAAAGCAATAAAGCGCACGAGGTCATTTTGACGCACCATAAGCAATACACAATCATTTTTAGCTGCTTCGTTCATAGCGGCTGTGAATTCTGCCATCGTGTTCACTTTTTGACGATTGACAGCGACAATCACACTGCCAGCTTGTAGAGCAGCTTCAGCAGCAGGACTGCCAGGTGAAACCTGTGTGATGACCACGCCTTGGGATTCGACGTCCAGCTTTTGTGCCAGCTCAGTGGTAAGCTCTTGCACTGCGAGGCCTAGCTTTTGCAGTGGCGTATTTGGACCGGTAGCATCATCAGGCAGTTTTTGCACCGTGACATGCAGTTCCATCACTTTTCCTTCTCTCAATACGATCAATTTTAATTGAGAGCCAGGCTCCATCATAGCGACGTGATTCCGAAAAGTGGAGAGGTTATCAACAGTGACATTGTTGTTATAGCTCACTATAATGTCTTCCTGCTTCAAGCCAGCTAAATCAGCCGGCGATCCTTTGATCACCTCAGTAATCAGGGCACCTTGAGCCGTTTTTAATTTATAAAAATCAGCCAGATCACTGTCGATGGGTTGTAGCGTGACACCCAAAAACCCGCGTGTGACTTGACCTACATTGATCAGTTGGCCGATGATCTGTTTTGTCATATTACTTGGGATAGCAAACCCAATTCCCATATAACCACCTGATCCACTGACAATAGCTGTGTTCACTCCAATGACTTTGTTATCTATGTTGAGAAGTGGCCCTCCCGAATTGCCGGGGTTGATAGCCGCATCTGTTTGGATAAAATCTTCAAAATCTGCAATATGCAGTTGATTTCTGCCTTTAGCGCTGACAACTCCTACAGTCACAGTGGCTTGTAAACCAAATGGGTTGCCGATGGCAATTGCCCAATCTCCAACCTCTATTGTATCAGAGTTTTCAAATGTCAAGAATGGGTAGCTATCTCCTTCGATTTTGACCACTGCTAAGTCAGTTTTAGGATCTGTGCCTATAACTGTAGCGGATATTTTTTTGCTATTTTCCAAAGTGACGGTGACTTTAGTTGCATTTTCAACGACATGGTTATTGGTGACAATATAACCATCCTTTGAAACAAAAAAACCTGAACCTTTGACTGTTTCAGCCTTTTTTGCCTGCCGTTTATTTTCAAAAGGAATGCCAAAAAAACGATTAAAAAAATCATCATTGAAATAATCAAATGGACTTTCGAAAGGCCCTTTTTTGGTGATCGGCCGTTCATTTTTTTCCTCTACCTGGGATTCTATATAGACAACTGCCGGGGTAGCTATTTTTGCCACATTGGAAAACCCTTTAGAAATTTGCTTTAACAGTACCTCGTTATCACGATAATTGACTTCAGAATAGCCAGAAGCACAAAGGAGCAATGCACTCAAAGAAAGAGTGAGGACATTTTTTATTTTAATTGCCATGAGACAAACTCCTGATAAAGTGTTTAAAATGAATGCTCTATCCAATTTAAAGCAAAGGCTTAAAGAAGCATGAGCACATATACTATATCTATTTTATGCGAATAATTCAATTGCACGGCAAATTGTCAAGTAGCCTTGTTCAAAACGATCCAGTCCAAAATGCTCGTTAGGTGCATGGATGTGATCATCAGGAAGCCCAACACCTACAAGGAGAATTTCTGCCTGGGCCGTTTCGCAGAGCTCTACGGCAATTGGGATTGAGCCTCCAAGCAATATTTTTTTACAAGGTTTTTCAAAAATTTGTGAATAACTTTTTGACATGATATCTGCAATGCGAGAATGAGGGTTTGTTCTGAAACCACGGCCATTCCCTGGTAAACACTCTACCTGTAAATGCAAACCCTTAGGAGTCTGTTTGAGTAAAAAATCTGTGACAATCTTTGCGATTTTTTCTGGGATTTGATTGGGAACCAAACGGCATGAGAGTTTCGCATAAGCTTTTGCTGGGATCACCGTCTTGAAGCCAGTACCCGTATAGCCACCCCACATGCCATTGATTTCCAATGTGGGCTGTAAACAGCACGTTTCATTAAATGGAACACCTTTTTGCTTGCCTACTGGTACAAATCCAAAAAGTGATTCAAAACGCTTCTCATCGAAATCAAAGTTGATCTCTTTTTTATCTTCCTTGGAAATTTCTTCTACGTCCTTATAAAAGTCTGGAATCGCTACGCGTCCGTTTTCATCATGTAATTTTGAAAGGATTTGCACTAAGGCTCGGTTGGGATTGTAGACTATGCCTCCTACCATACCAGAATGTAGATCAAAATTCGCTTCTTTGAGTGTCACTTGCAAGCAGACAAGACCCCTAGCCCCCAAAGTAATAGAGGGTTCATCTGGCACTTCCATTCCGCTATCGACTATCAGCAAATAATCCGCTTTCAGCGCTTCTTTTTTTTGTTTGAGAAGCTTAGAAAGGCATAAAGAGCCGCTCTCTTCTTCACCTTCGATGACAAATTTTAGATTCACTGGCAGCTTACCAAGCTTGCTTAAGAGATGTTTGATGGCAGTAATGGTATAGAAACACTGACCTTTATTATCAGAGGCACCTCTTGCAAAGACTTCTCCTTCACGGACTGTGGGGTCAAAGGGAGGTGTGATCCATTCATCTAATGGATCCACAGGCTGCACATCATAGTGACAGTAGAGGAGAAGCGTTTCTTTATCGGGTCCCGCGCGGAGATCTTGGGCAAAAATGACGGGAGCGTTTTCAGTTTCCCATATTTCAACAGATAGGCCACTGTCTTTGAGATAATTGCCTAGCCAAGCTGCACAGTTGAGCACATCTTTTTTGTAAGCAGGATCAGTCGCAATGCTTGCAAAACGCAAGAAGGTAAAATAATCACGGAAAATATTCTCTTTTTCCTTCTCAAAGATTTCTTTAAATGTTGAATGTGTCATATTTGTAAAACAGGTAAGGCCTTTTCTTTTAATAGGCGGTTTTCTTTATCTAGAAACTCTTTGCTTGCAAAACAGACAATCGTGCTGTTTTCCAATCCTGGAGCTAACACTTCTTGGGCGACTTGCTGGATTTCTTGTTTACCGCAATCTAAAAGTGCTTCTCTGAAATGCTGCCTACGTTCGGGTGTGCGGCCACCTCGTAAGCGAGAATAAGAGGTGATTGCGCGAGAACCTGGAGGGGTAGGTGCATCAAGATCTTGAAATAGTCCAAGTTTTGCTTCTTCCAAATCCTTGTCATTGAATTTCACTGCGACAAGAGCATGAACAGCTTCATGGAAAGCTTTGAGCGTGGACTTAAGGTGAGGATCACGATAAGAATAAAAATAAAATTGTTCGGATAGCACACCATTCACAGCCCCGCAACCATAAGCACCCCCTTGTTCACGGATTTTTTTATGGAGTGTCCTATTTTCCATGATTTCAGAAGCAAGGCTTAAACCAGCAGCATAAGGGTGAGTGTAAGGAAGAGAGGGGAAGAGCATGGCAGTAAAAGCGACAGGCGATGAAACGATCCTTGCTTGGGAGATTTTTTCTGGAAGTGCATACTCATTGCGCCAGGGTTCAAAGGCTTTTGCGGGAAGGTCATTTAAACCATAAAAGGCTTCCTGCTTAAGCTTAGAAAGGCTCTCTTCATCACAGCTCAAAACCATATTTCCGCCTTGAAGGCCAAGGGCAATATTTTGGATTTCTTGAAGTTTTCCAATAAGATGGGCAGGGTTTTGGCTAAACTCTTTGACAATCTCTTTTAAGAACCAATAATAATCAAGGCCATACCAATCATTGATGACTTTAGAAGCCACTGAAAAACCGCGAGCTGCCAAATTGACTGCGTATCTTAAGGAGCTATGCTGAATACTATTTTCAAGGCCATGAAGGTGTTGCATCAACAGTTCTTTCACTCGCTCGCTATCGGTAAAATCGGCACTGAGGATCATATCCCTGAAGATCGGAAAAAGTTTATCTAACTTCCTGTTGAGTGCTTTACCTTTGAGATTTAAGGAAGGACGCATGTGATTGCAACTTTCCGCTTGTAAGCAAAGGTCGAGAGAAACCCCAACGCCACCTGTATGCTCAAGAAGATATTCAAGATGCTGATCGTAGCTTCTTCCTCCACACCCTACTTGGGGCAAGAAAAGGGAGAAAAGCCTGAGATAGGGCAGATCTTTTTCCTGAAAGAAGGGGAGGTCGAAAACCAAATCTACATAAGTTAATCCATTAGTGAAACATGGATGTGTATAGAGTTCAAAGGCGCCAAATCGTTCATGCAGCAGGGGAAACTCTTTTCCCTGCCTTTCCACATCAGCGAGGGTGACTTTAGGGAGTGTTTTGACATTGTCTTCTTTTGTGCTTTCTTGATAAGAGGCGAGTTCTTTGGCTTCATGCAAAATTTTTCGGATGTCCTCGTCTTTGAGAGTTTCCTTCAAAGCAATCAGCTTATGCTCCTCCTCTTGATTTTCTTTTGCGGCCAAAGTCGTGCTAGGGTGCATAGCTATGCGCACAAAATGAGGGTTTTTCAGAAAATATTTTTCGATGAGATTGGGAAAAAAACGTTTATCTTTGACTTTTTCTTCTAATTGCTGAAAGAGAGTATGTACTTTCAAGCCATCTTCAGGATTACCACCATGCTGTTTCAAAAGAGCCGAACGCCAGAAGAGGGATAGACCATACGGAGAGGAATTGCCTGTAATCTCAGTGCGCGCCATCTCAATTTGATGGATAGCTGCTTCGATCAGATGAAAGGGAATGCCATCTTCAGCTAACTGAGATAAGGTGGTTCGAACAAGGTTTTCTAACGCATCCGCACTCTTTTCTGAGCAACCTTTGCAAATCACCACAAAAGGAACTTCGCTCATTTCACCTTCAATCGTCGAATCTGCTTGTTTGCACAGTTGCGACTTCAAAAGCGCCATTTTTAAAGGAGCTGCATCTGTCCCTGTGAGGACAACGTCGAGTACCGTCAGGGCAAGTAAATCCTCTTGCTCTAGGATGGAACAGGTGAGCCATGCCATGCCAATGAGACTTTTTTCCGTGAGGTCTTCTTTTTCAGAAATTGGATAGTCGAGATCTTTTTCTATTTTTTTTGAAAAGCGAGGTTGCTTTGGCAAAAAGGGAAGCGGTGGGGCTTTTTTTACATGGGTGAAAGCGTGCTTTTCAAGGAAGTCGAGGTGACCTTCAATTGGCAAATTGCCATAAAAATAGAATAAGCAGCGGCTAGGGTGATAAAACTTTTGGTGGAACTCTTTTAACTCCTCATAAGTCAATGAGAGGATTTCTAAGGGTTCTCCCCCAGAATTCACTCCGTAAGTGAGGTCTGGGAAAAGGGTATGCATCAATGCTTCACTTAAACGTGCATCCGGTGTAGCCAAAGCTCCTTTCATTTCATTAAAGACAATGCCTTTAAAGACAAGGGGTGAATTCGGGTCGTCTGACTTGATAAATTCCAGTCGGTGTCCTTCTTGTAAGAAGCTCAGCTTAGATAGTGTGGGATAAAAGACTGCATCTAAATACACTTCAAGCAAATTGTAAAAGTCTTTGGGAACCTGTGAGGATGCTGGGTAACATGTAAAATCAGGTCCTGTTAAAGCATTCATGAAAGTATTTAGACTGCGGCGACTCATGCTAAAAAAAGGATCGCGCACAGGAAACTTTTTGGATCCGCACAATACCGTGTGTTCAAGAATATGAGCGACGCCATTGGATTTATCGGGGTGCGTGCGAAAAGAAAGGTTAAAGAGGTTCTCGTCGTCATCATTAGAGATTTGTAAGATTTGAGCACCTGTGGGCGTATGCTCTAGTTCAATGATGGTACTGAGAATTTCGGGGATCTCTTTGAGGCGTGTCACAATAAAATTGCCATATCTTTCCCCCACTTTACGAAATTTGACTGTATTCATAGGACGCCTCTGAGTTACTGTAGTTTACTCTAGAGGATCACCCTTTTTTTGGGTATACAGTTGATTCACTTGGTAAGAAGAAGACTATTTCATGCATTTTTGTGGCTACTGTTTAAAGCATCGTCGATATTGGCATCTTCCTAGGTCATCATTTGGTCGTCCACAATAATGACATGACTCTGACCCGACAAAAATTTAAGAAAATATAGAATAAATTTTACGAGGCAATCACATTATGTTCTTGGAGCAACTGGATTTTAAATTTTTAGCTTGATACACTCCTTTCAGGTCAATTCGATCAAAATAAGAAAATGCACAAAGTACCCGATCTAATTGATATCCTCTTGCCTCAACAACAAAGTGATACATTTCTTACATCCACCTATGACATCTATCTCCTCACTTATAACTTGCATCTTAGATATCCACACTGGTTTGGCCAGGATATTTGCAAAACCACTCTTCGTTTTCTTGCAACCTGTTCCGAATACTTCTTCAACTATGAGGCGCAACAATTAGCCCGTCTCATCTGGAAACTTTACCTTTGCGAAAAGAAGTTAAAACAAAAAATTTCGGCGTTTCCTTCGCAACGTCATCTTTTTTTTCATATTTTAAAAAATTCTCAAAACAACTTCAAAAAAGAAAAAAATGCACTCTGTATCCTTTTATCAATAAACTTTTTCAATGAATTGGAGTTTTTGTCACAAGAGCATATTTTTAAAGTTATCCAGAATTTTTTTCCCGGAGTGAAAGAAATTCCTCATTCTTCTTATTTTTATCATGACAGGGAAAACTCCACTATTACGGTTTACTTAGAAATCAAAAAGGCACGCGGTTTTGGGTTTTCTCCGCATGAACTAAAAAGATTCCGGGAGGATTTTTCCTGGGAAATGAAAGAAAATGTAAAACGGCTTTCTCCTCCACTCTTTATCCCATACAATGAAGAAGAAATTTGCAGAAATATCATTCATCTAAGCGAGGAGCTGCAAGAAGTGCATGATTTGCCTCAAGTGATGCTTTCGTTTCACGAACAACAAGGAAATATCTTGCGCTTTACCGTTATTGCATTACGTATGTGCCAAAAAAATACCCCTTCTTTACAAACCCTATGCAAACAATTGCCACAATCCATTCACTTTACCTCAAGGCAAACCAACAAAATAGACAGTGATAAAAATCAATGGGTTAAAGAAGCAAATGTCTTTTCCCTTGAAACGGACAGCCTCCCCTTCCTTCGTAAAAACCACTCTCTTGATCTTCTTGAGGCCAGAAGCTATATCGCAACAGCCTTGGAGCAAATGATCGGGCCTTTCAGGGATTGTAATGGTGGATTTTTCGCGAAACAAAAGCAACAATGGAATCTCATCAAAAATGCGCTGGAAACGGGATGGGAACCTCATGCAGATCATGTGAAAAATCTTTTTCAATCACTTAAACCATCCATTATGCAAGTGCTCATCCTTCCTGAAACTGGGAAAGAGACTGTCGCACTTTTTCTAAATGCTTTGAATCAAAATATACCAGAAGACGACAAGGTCTTATTCTTTAAAAAAGACCATCCAGATTTTCAAATCGCTCTTCTCAAAACGTGGAACAAAGAATACAGAGACATCCTGTCAGAAGAACTAAAAAAATTTACAAAACCAAACCATTGTGCCAGAGCTTCTCTGGAAATAGAAGGCTGTTACTATCTATTTTCAATTTACCAATATCATGAAGATTCTTTATTCAGTTTTATCGAAACGCTATTGAATCAGTTACCACGCAAGCATTTTTCCTTTAAAAAAATGAAGTGCACACTAAGCCTTAATTTTCATGAAGGGGATCCTCCTTCTTTAAATCCACATGTTGGGGTGGATGTCCGCTGCCGTTTTCTTGCCAGGTCCCTCTTTGAAGGATTAGTGCGGATAAACCAATTGGGATTCCCAGAGAGGGCAGGGGCCAAAAGTTTTACCCTTTCACCATGTCAAACCAAATACATATTTCATTTAAGGCATATGCAATGGTCAAATGGAGAAGAGGTGACAGCTCTTCATTTTATCTCGGCTTGGAAAAAAGCTCTCTCACCCGGATCTAATTGCTTACGCACAGATCTTTTTTATCCAATCAAACATGCAAAAAGTGTCAGTTTAGGAGAAACACCACCAGATGCTATTGGCATACGTGCTTTGGACAGAAAAACCCTGGAAATTGAATTGGAACATCCCTCTCCCCATTTTCTGCACCACTTGGCACACCCTATTTTTTCACCTCTTTATGACAATAGAGAAGAGCCTTTGGTTTTCAATGGACCTTTTGTTCTTCAATCTTGGACTCCCAATATCAGTATGAGTTTGACTAGTAACCCTTATTATTGGGATCGACAAACCATCCAGCTAAAAGGTGTGCAAATTGCCATGGAAAAAAATATCTGCAAGGCATTTGAAATGTTTCAAAAAAAAGAGCTTGATTTGATTGGAAATCCCTTTAGCCCTCTCCCTCAGGATAAAATGATTGATTTACGAAATTCTGGAGAACTTAAAACAAAACCCGTATCTTGCATTTACGCCCTTCATTGCCACACAGGCTATTTTCCCTTAAGTTCTGCTAAAATCCGAAAAGCACTTGCCTGTGCAATAAATCGGCAAACGCTTTGCAAGGGAATCTTCGAGGGGCAAATCCCATGTCGTATGCTGATCCCACCTGAGGTTTCACTTCTTGAAGAGCAGGAACTTTTCAAAGAAGATCCAGAAGAAGCACGCAGATTGTTTCAAGAGGGCCTAGACGAATTACAACTTTCGAAGAAAAATTTTCCTCCCCTTTTTTTTCTTCATCTTGCCGGCCAAGAAAAATTTGGCCATTTTCTTCAAAAAAGCTGGCAAGAGACATTAGGGATCAAAGTGACTCCAGTGGAAACTGAATGGAATCAGCTGTCCCAAGCTTTGGACAGGCGTCATTATCAGATTGCCAGTGCTAATGCCCGGTTTTTTTGTCATGATTCTTCTTATGATCTGAATTACTTAAAGAACCGTTCCAATGTTTATAATATTATGGAGTGGGAAAATGTAGATTTCCAAAAGCTTCTTCATCGGGCTCAGCAGGCTAACGAACTGCATGAAAAACAGGAGCGATTAGCCGAGGCTGAAAAAATTTTAACGGATGAAATGCCTTTTATTCCTGTGTATCGCGAAATCTTCCATTATATGTTACGCAAAGATGTAAAAGGTTTATGTATTTCACCATCTGGTGAAATAGATTTTAAATGGGTTTCTTTTGAAAATTAGTAAGATTTTCAATATGTTTAGGTTAAATACAAATTTATTATTTATGATCCTCATCATTGGAGGCCTCTTGCCAGGTTGTACAAAAGGAAAAAATATGCAAACACTCTCCAAAAAACTTTTGCGAATTAATTTTGAAGAGGGCGACCCTCCATCTTTGCACCCTCACATGGGCACGGATTACCGTTCACGCATCCTCGTCACCTCTCTCTATGAAGGGCTTACACGTCTGGATACTCAGGGAATCCCTCAGTTAGCTGCTGCAGAAAAAATAGATGTCTCTGACTCAGGCACGATTTATACATTTACGTTACGCCCCCACAACTGGTCCAATGGCTCACCGGTCACTGCTTTTCAATTCGAATCTGCATGGAAAAAGGCACTAGCTCCTGATTCTGGTTGCGTTCGTGCAGAGCTTTTCTATCCCTTAAAGAATGCAGAAAAGGCTAAAACAGGTGCCATACCCCTAGAAGAAATTGGTGTAAAAGCTTTAAGTTCCAAAATATTAAGAGTAGAGCTAGAACACCCGACATCCTATTTTTTAAATCTAACAGCAACTTCTTTATATTCCCCCCTTTATGATGAGAGCACAGAGCCTATTGACTTTAATGGCCCCTATCTCATTGATTCTTGGAAGCGAGATCAATCTTTGTGCCTTGTTGCAAATCCTCTGTATTGGGATAAAGAGGCGATTCAACTCCATAAAATAGAGATTTCCCTGATCTGCGATTCTCTGACAACATTGACCCTGTTTGAAAAAGGGGAGCTTGATTGGATTGGCAGTCCTTTTGGGTGCATTCCAAAAGAAGCGATCCCTTCATTGGAGGCCGCACATCTTTTGAAAAATAAAGAAATCGCCCGGATCTATTGCATCTACTGCAATGTCAATATATTTCCTCTTCATTCACCAAAGATCCGTCAGGCACTTTCTTATGCTATTAATCGCAATGCCCTAACTCAACATATTCTGATTGGCCGTTCACCCACACACACTCCTCTCCCCAATAATTTAACACTGCTTCAAAAAGAGCCTTTTCTACTCGAAGCTGACATCAAAAAGGCCAAATCCCTGTTTGAAGAGGGTCTTGCCGAGCTTGGTTTGACAATGGAGACATTTCCCATCCTGACTCTTTCATATTCTCATTCTCTTGGAGGGCATAAACAGCTCGCAGAGCTTTTACAACAATATTGGAGCGATGCATTGGGCGTAAAAGTAAAATTAAAAAATACAGAATGGAATGTCCTGTTTAGCGACTTGCAACAAGGGCAATTTCAGTTAGGAATGTGCTGCAATACTGCTTTCTATAATAATCCTTTTTATTATCTGGAGCAGTTTAAAGAACCAAATGGAATTAATTTTTCGAGATGGGAACATACAGGTTATATCTCTCTGATTGATCAAGCTATTTCTTTATCCGATCTCCAAAAACAACATATCTTGTTAAAAGAAGCAGAACAGATTCTTCACGAAGAAATGCCGATAATCACACTTTGCACCGAGCAGTCACAGTACGTCACGCAAGAAGATATCCGCGCAGCATTGAATGATTTAGGGTGCGTCGATTTTAAATGGGTTCATCGTTCCTAAATAATAGGTGGTGCATCAGTCCGAAGGAAGGTCATTTGAAAGATAAGGAATGTTTTTTTTCAGCCAGATAATCAGGACATTGCCTTGTGGATGCACTCTTTTAAAAACAGCATCGGCGCGTTCGGCTGACAGTTTTTGAGATCCGTCATCACACCTGTGGTCATAGTGTCAACGAATATTACACAAATAATTTTTCTAGATTAAGTTCGGGGAATCGCAATTTACTCATTCTATTATAATCATCAGTTTTAGAGTCGTGAATGGCCATTAATTCATCTTCACAAGCACGAAGATGAGCGTCTATTTGCTGTACCATTTCAGTTTTAGAAGTACCACGTAATGCACACATTTTATCCCAAAAAGTATTGATCGACTGATGGAATTGCGCAATCATACTAAGCGCTTCACCCTGAATCTTCTCCTGTTTTTCTGCTCTAGCCCTTTTTAGAAGAAATTGTTCTTTTTTCTCTTGGGCAGTCATATCGCTAGAGATTGCCATTTGAATCTCTTGTTTGAAGCTATTAGCTGGATCGCTAATAAATTCTTTAATATCTTCAAACTGTTTTTGCAGCTTGTCTTTCATAGAGTTCAGAATAGCTAAATGTTCTTCGTGCTTTTGCAGTTTAGTTGCTTGCTTTTGTATTGATTGAGGGATTGATTGGAATGCCTTAACTTCATTTTTATGGATGCTATCTCCCAGGGATTGGGTTTTCTGTTGGATTTCTGGCTCATGCATTGATTGAGGAGCCGATTGAGGCGTCCTAACCTCATTCTTATCGCTGCCATCTTCCTGTGACTTAAAATCACTAGCTTTTTGATAAACTTTGCTTAGGAGTATAAGTTTACGAATACAAACTATACCGAAGATCGTACCAATAGTCAGGCAAGTTGCGCTTAATCCAATTGAATAGGGCAAAATCTTTGAAAGGCTCAAGGAGGCAATAACGAGCAGCGCAACAGCTGTCACCAAACCAATAATAGTCACTATGAATTGATTTTTTTTATTTTCAAAAAAAGAATGACAAGTTGACGAGCTACTTTGTAGATTAGAGATCGTATGCATGCTTTTATATTATGCATATTTTTTTCATGATATCAAGACAAACAATCGTTTTTATAATAAAAATATTTATAAATTAGTTCATTATTACTTTAAGGTTGTTTTTGAGAAAGAAAGAGTACTAAGTGAGTTAGCATTGCATACATGACTGAGTAAGACATTTTTTTTGGAAGAGGTTGATTCATTCAGTAAAGTTTATTCGAAAATTTCTTCCTGAAAACATGAAACAAAAGGGTATTCTTAGGCTGCCAAAACCAGCATTCCGTTCAAGAAAATGGTCGATTAATTTCTTCTCTAAAAAGAAAACAATCAATATAATTTCCGTGTTTTTAATTTTAATTTAATCTGTTTTATAAAATTATGTTATGTTTTTCTATTAAAAATTCATCTGGTGGATCAATCATGGGTCCTCAGGCTACTTGCGAGCATTCTGCGTTGATTACCACCATCACAATAGTGGCTCTTTCAGGGATTGCCCTCTTGGCCATTAGTATGCTAGCTCATCTACAGATCATTGGAGGCATGAATTTTTTGACCCAGGTGGTCTGCTATGGCATAGGGGGAGGGCTTGTAGTCACATCTATCATTTCGGCAGTGATCTTTAAGATGAGATCGCGAGAAGAAATCACTTTAGATTTGGATAATCCAGAGCAATTGAAAATTCAACTCAAGGATCTTTGTCAGAAATTGATAGAAGGATCGGACGATCCACTGAAAATGATTCAGAAATATGCTGACGCCATTCCTCTAGATAAACTGGAAAGTGCCATTGAGATTCGAGATGCACTTAAACTGGCCAAACGAATGTTGGTAGAGGCCGACTGTTTTCTACAGGCACGCAATTCTATGACTCCCTCATTCTTTTCCCGATATCTGAGTATTCGAAATACCGTTATCAAAGCAATCGATAGTATTCTGAATGCTTTTGGAGTGGCCGACTTTTTCAAACCTTCTGACAGCGCAATCCACGCCGATTTCAAATTTCAGAAAATCATGATGTTGATCAGTCTGTTTACTCTTCTCACGGCGACATTGCTACCGATGCTTGGAGTCACAACCGGAGCCTCTATCGTAGGTGGATGCATGCTCTTGATCGCAGTTGCCAGTTTGATCTGGCCCCGTATTCGTCCTGCTTTGCCTTATCTTCCCAGCGGCATAAATTTGTCTGAGCGCATCCGCAATGGACACATCTGGGCCCCTGAAGGGAGAAGTGATGTGATGAGTAAGATGGCCGAAGCGTTGAAAGCAGAACGGCATGTTTTATTAATCGGCCCTTCTGGCATTGGTAAAACACAAACGGCTTATGCGTTCACTCGTGAAGCTCAGACACTCTTTCCTGGTAAAACAGTATTCTATTTCAATGCTGCTGAGCTGGTTGCCAGTTCTGACTTGTTCAGCCGGGAAAATTCAGTATTAAAACGAATTGAAGAGATAATGGGAAGCAACCGAGATGATTATATTTTGATCATCGATGAGATCCATGTGGCCTTTAAGGAGCATGAGGGTAACCCTTTTGCCGATAAAATGAAGACTTTCCTTGATCAAATGCCAAATGTGATTGGGATGACAACAGAAGAAGAGTATACAAAATATATCTACGCAGAACATGCCGCAGCTGACCGACGCTTTAATGAAAAAATTTACATCACTAGTACCAGTCAAAAAGAAACAGAACTCGCTCTGAATTATCATTTATTTCGAGAGGCTCCTGAAGTGCAAGTAGAGAAAGAGGCTTTTCAGTATTTGATTAAACAGTTGAAAGAAAAGCCGCAACCTCTTTCGGCCCTTGGCATTCTATCTCAATGCATCTCCAAAACAAAGGCTCGGAAAACTCCACAAGCCGAAGCCGTAGCCAGAAAAAAAGCCGAATTGAAACTAGCTGGCTCTATAGGAGCAGCATTAGGAGCCGTTTCATTGGATGAAGATGAGAAGCAGTATGACGAAATCGAACAATTAGAAAAAGAACTCAAAGCTCTTAAAGGGGCATCCAGGAAAGAAGCAGAAGCTCTTCGCGAGATCGCTGAAACTAAAAAACGGCTCACCCAGACTCGAGTTACCAAATACCGGCTGGTACAACAGGCGAAAAATAAAGCCGTCAGCAGAACAAAGCTTAGCGAACTTTTAATGATCAAATATTTTTTGGAACCGGCCCTCGCACAGCGTGTGTGCAAACTAAGTCACACCCTTCAGCTCGAGTCCGTTATCACAAAGACAATGATTGATACAGTCATTGCCGAAGATATGGCGAATCAAAACAAGCGCCAAGAGGCCATCGAGCGTTCACGGAAAGAAGCCGAAGCCAGACAGTCATAAGCCAGATAATCATATTTATAAAAATAGATTCAGTCTGTAAGCAGGAAAGCGATTTTAAGAATGCGAAATGTTTTTTTCAGCCAGGCAATCAGGGCATTGCCTTGCGGATGCACTTTTTTAAAAACTGCATCGGCGCGTTCCGCCTGTAATTTTTTATCAAGGCTCAGTTTGATTTCATGCCAACTCTTTTGCCTATCCAATGGCTTGTGCCATGCCCGTTGGGGCAATCCTTCTCCTTGTTTGAGACGCCAAAAGAGTGACTCTTCATCAAAGGTAAGGTTTGTAGGCAAAAAGGCATTTTTATAAAGATCAAGCGCCATAAATAAAAAAAATAGAGTATTATTTTATCAAATTAAATTAATTTTTATCAAGTTAATTTTATTTAATAAATCAGGTGATGATTATGGCAAAATTCTTAAGATAAGAGAGGACGACGGGGGATATCCCCGTCTCCTACTCGATTGCCGAACGCGACTTTTAATGCCAACTCAGGTTGGCTGCAGTCTGGTATTCGGTCACGCGGGTCTCGAAAAAATTCTTTTCTTTGAAAAGATCGATAGTTTCGCTCATCCAAGGGAAAGGGTTTTTTGAACCATAAATGGCTTTTAAACCGATCCTTTCCAATCGTCTATCAGCAATGTGCTGAACATAGTCGCGGAACATAGGCGCCTTTAAGCCTAAAATACCTCGAGGCAAACAGTCCTTAGCATAAGCAATCTCTAATTCAACAGCTTGTTCGACGAGCGAAAGGACATGCTTTTGAAAATCAGGCGTCCATAGCTCCGGGTTTTCCTCTTTAATGCCATTGATGAGGTCGATGCCAAAATTGAGGTGAATCGTTTCATCGCGCAAAATATATTGGTACTGTTCTCCGACCCCTGTCATCTTGTTTTGTCTATGGAAAGAAAGGATCATCACGAAACCGCTATAGAAGAAAATGCCTTCCATAATGAGATAGTAGCCGATAAGATTTTCAAGGAATTTTTGGGCTCCAGAAAAGTGCGCTGTGGAAAAGCCGTCATTCAATACATCAGCTGTGAGCTTCATTTCAAAGAGGTCTTTTTCTTTGATTACAGGGATTTCGTTATACATATTGAATACTTCCCCTTCATCAAGGCCTAGAGATTCACAAATATACAAAAAGGTGTGCGTGTGCACTGCCTCTTCAAAGGCCTGTCTCAATAAGTATTGACGTGCTTCTGGATTGGTGATGTGTTTGAAGATGGCAAGCACGATGTTGTTGCCAACCAGGCTCTCTGCCGTACTAAAAAAGCCTAAATTGCGCATGATCACATGTCTTTCATCGTCGGATAAGGAATTGGACTTCCACAATTCAATATCTTTGGCCATAGGTACCTCTGTGGGCATCCAGTTGTTGGCGCACCCATTGAGGTAGTGTTCCCATGCCCATTTATATTTCAAAGGCATTAGCTGGTTCACATCAACAGTATTGCAATTGATCAACCTTTTCTCATCGACATTAACCCGACCCTCTTTGCCTTTTAGGCTTTTTTTAGGGGGGGCCTTTTCATCTAAAGTGAGCATGTGTAGTTGTTCTCCTTATCTAAATTATTGACAGCTTTCACAGGATTCGTCGAGACTACATGCAATCGGTTTTTCTCTTTCGACGACGATACGTGAAGTAGCCGATTCACTTTTCATCCAACGCGGCTGCAAACCGCGTTTATTGATATCAGTGGTGGATTTTTCAATGTGTGTGGCGCCCATAGATCTGAGGTAATAGGTCGTCTTCAATCCTTTTTTCCATGCCATCAAATACATTTGATTAAGCTTTTTACCACTTGGTTCAGCAAGGTAAAGGTTTAGAGACTGTCCCATATCGATCCATTTTTGACGGCGTGCGGCGCACTCAATCAACCAGTCTGGTTCGATTTCAAAGGCTGTGAGGAACAGCTTTTTCACATCTTCAGGAATGCGGTCGATCTCCAAAATAGATCCGTCAAAGTATTTCAGATCGTCCACCATTTCATGGTCCCAAAGATCCAACTCTTTTAATTTTTCGACCAAGTAGACATTCGGAACTGTGAATTCTCCTGAAAGATTAGATTTCACAAACAGATGTTTATACATTGGCTCGATGGATTGGGTCACGCCGGTGATATTGGCAATCGTCGCTGTAGGAGCGATGGCCATGGTGTTGCAATTACGCATTCCATATTTCTTGACCGATTCCCGAACAGGTGTCCAATCCATGCGGCATGTCGTATCTAATTCGACATAGTCGCTTCCACGTTCTTGTGTGAGTAGATTCAACGAGTCGATAGGTAAAATGCCACGGCTCCACTTTGAACCTTTGTAGCTGGAATAGACTCCTCGTTCTTTTGCCAACTCGCTGGAGGCTAAAATGGCGTAGTAGGAGATGCTCTCCATGCTAATATCAGCGAATTCAACTGCTTCATGGCTTGCATAGCTAATGCCGAGCTTATACAGGGCATCTTGAAATCCCATCAATCCAAGCCCGATGGCTCTATGACGCAAGTTTGCCCTCTTAGCTTCTTCCGTTGGATAGAAATTGATATCGATCACATTATCAAGCATTCGGATGGCCGTGCGGACAGTCGAGGCGAGCAATTCTTGGTCGATTCTATTTTCAGTGATATGAGCAGCCAAATTTATCGATCCCAAATTGCATACAGCAGTCTCATCTACTGAGGTATTGAGCAAAATTTCAGTGCAGAGATTAGAGCTATGAACCACGCCTGCATGGTCTTGAGGAGAACGTATGTTGGAAGGATCTTTGAAGGTGATCCAGGGATGTCCTGTTTCATAGAGCATCCCAAGCATTTTTCTCCATAGTGCGACTGCTTCCACTTTTTTGAACAGCCGAATCTTTCCTTGCTCTGCCATTTTTTCGTATTCGACATATCTCTCTTCAAATGCTCGTCCATAGAGATGATGCAGATCGGGGACATCGTTGGGGCTGAACAAAGTCCAGTGGGCATTTTCGATCACACGCTTCATGAAAAGATCGGGGATCCAATTGGCTGTGTTCATGTCATGGGTGCGTCTTCTTTCGTCACCTGTATTTTTGCGCAACTCCAGGAAATCCTCGATATCTAGATGCCAAGTCTCTAAATAAGAGCATAAGGCACCCTTACGTTTTCCCCCTTGGTTCACTGCTACAGCAGTGTCGTTGGCCACTTTGAGGAAAGGGATGACTCCTTGACTTTTTCCATTAGTTCCTTTGATAAGAGAACCTGTAGCGCGCACATTGGTCCAGTCATTTCCTAGGCCTCCAGCCCATTTGGATAACTGTGCATCATCTGCGATTACCTTAAAGATGTTATGCAAATCATCCATCACTGTAGAGAGATAGCAGGAACTCAATTGAGAATGTGTCGTGCCTGCATTGAAAAGGGTAGGTGTGGCAGAAGTGTAGAGAAATTTCGAGAGAACATTGTAAAATTCAATGGCTCTCTTCTCTTTTTGCTTTCCTTCGTTGATGGCCAAGCCCATAGCGACACGCATCCAAAGGATTTGAGGTGTTTCTAGTCTGCGTTCTTCATGATGGATAAAATAGCGATCATATAAGGTTTGAAGACCTAAATAAGTGAACTGCAGGTCTCGGTTAATGTCTATAGCGTTGGCGAGCTTTTCCAAGTCAAAGCTCAACAGTGTTGGATCTAGACGTTCCAAGGAAACACCCATGCGGAAGTATTCTTTGAAATAGTCTTTATAGAGTTTGGGTAGGTTTGGATGGGAAGCTTCTACCCCGATGCTTTCCCGATAGAGTACATCTAATAATAGGTTAGCTGCCACATAGGTGTATTGAGGTTCTAATTCTACTTTTGCGCGTGCAGCCATGATTGTCGCTAAATCGACTTCATGGTCTTTGATTCCATCATAAAAGTTGGTCAATGTCTGCTCAACGAGTTCTTCAACAGGTAGCAGTCCTTTCAATCCTTTGCATGCATGTGCAATTTTCTTTCTAATCTGGCTTTTGGTGAGCTTGTAGCTTGTGCCATCCTTTTTAACGACTTTAAAAGTCTGCGCTTTTTCTTCTTCTTCTGTCGGCACTTCTTCAAAAAAGAGAATTTCTTCTTTTTCTTTGAATTTTTCTCTTAGACGTGCTCGTTCAGCCCGGTAGAGAATAAAGTCTTTGGCGACTTCATAATAATTCTCAGACATCAACTCTTTTTCAATCGCGTTCTGGATCATTTCAATGCTGACAGTTTCTCCAGATCCTGTTTTCGTCATGACGAAATCAATCACTTTATGTGAGATTTGGTTCACAGAGGTAATCACGCCTTCTGGTGTAGGGCCACTGATTTTTAGAGTGTCTCTAAAACCTCGCTCAATTGCTGAAGCAATTTTCATGGGGTTGAAGCGGACAAAAGAAATGCCATCCCGGCGCAATATTTTAATCACACGTGGGGCATCTTTGCGCAATTTTTTATGCTGGTCGCGGTAAATGATGTAATCGCGTGCCACATCGTGGTTTCCCGTTTCCATCAATTTCACTTCGACGATATCTTGAATACCTTCCACGGTGAGTAACTCACCCTGTTTTGCTTTTTTTAAAGCATCCTCGACGACTAGGTCAGCAATTAATTCGATAATCTGCCGTATCTGTTCGGGCATAGGATGTGGCTGTTCAACTTTTTTTGTATCACGGAATGCGGCTTCGAGAGCGTTAAAAATGCGCTCCCGTCTGAAGGGAACCAACATCCCATTGCGCTTAACAATGGTGTACCCTACGGATGACTTCGTTTGCATACTTTCTGTTATTTCTTTGTGATCTTTCATAGAAATGTTCTCGTCTTCATTTAAGACAAGTGTAGCCATTTGATATTCTTCTTCCTTCATAAAATTCTACCTTCAGGAAAATTTACGCTTGCAAAAAAATCAACGAATAAAATCGAGAGAAATACAAGGGATTGTGCTCTTTTCGATTATGGAACACTATATATAGTAGTTAGCATCTTTATGTCCATTTCATTTTTTCAAAAATATCCTTACCAAATTAGCATCAGTATTTTCGTGAGTCTAGCTCAAAAAAACTGGGTGTTTAGCATGAAACGGACCATCATAGGAGATCAAAAACCCTCGCTCGTAAAAAAAGTGAAGCTACGGTATCATGTTGCGATATTTTAAGGGAGCTTGTTTTGAAACGCGTCTTTTTGATCCCCAATGCGATCACAGCATTTGGCCTAACCTGCGGCCTCTTTGTCATTTTCAAAACAAGTTTTGCAGATCCGAGTCGAGATCTTTTTTCCATTCTTCAAGCTTCGGCTATTCTACTTTTGATCGCAGCGCTTGCAGATTTAGCTGATGGTGCCGTTGCACGGATGATCAAAGCTGAAAGTGAATTTGGCGGTCAGTTTGACTCGCTTTCCGATTCGGTCACATTTGGGGTAGCCCCACCGTTGCTCATTTTAAAAAGTTTGACTGGTGAAGATATTGGCCGTTTACTCACTTTCTTTGTCATCATTGGGGCGATGATCTATACGCTTTGTGGTGTACTGAGATTGGTCCGTTACAATATCAAAACCAAAGAGATGAAAGAGAGTGGGGACGAAGAAGCCAAACTCAAAGCCAAAAAATATTTTACAGGGCTCCCCATTCCTGCTGCCGCTGCTGCTTCTGTTTCGGCCGCCCTTATTTTGGTTTCTCCAGAAGTAAAAAATGGATTGGCTTTGAGCGCCCGCACACAGGCTCTCATTTTAATCGGGGTGATGTTGTTGATTGGCTACTTTATGGTCAGTCGTTGGAAATTTCCCAGTGCCGGAGCGTTGCATTTCAGAGTTCCCTCGATCTATCTTGTCTTTGCTACGGGAATACTCGCAGTCCTGTTTCTCTATGGCATTCTCGATTATTTTGCAGAGGCCTTCTTTATCGCTTCTTGGCTCTACCTCGTAATTGCTTGCAGTTTATCCATCGTCCGTCTCATCGCAGGTAAACGTTCCAAAACTCTTGCCGATTTTGATCCTGATACAGAGGAATCCTCTGATCATGAAGATCATAAATCTAATTAGACTTTGATGTTACTCGCATTAGAATTGAATTTGATGGACGCCATCTATATCTAAGAAACAACCTCAAGTTTATAAGAATTTTATCAAATCTTAATTAAGAGTTAATTAAAAACTTATTTAAATTAAAATTTAATTTGTTATAATTATTTTAAATTCAAAAATATAGGATTTTTATGTATATCAGAGGGTCAAATCAGCTTGCAAACGTTGGCACTGGGGTTGCTACTGGAGCAGCTATTGTGGGCGTTATTTTGGCAGGAACCGGTGCAATAACTGGAATACTCCATGGTTGGAACGCACTTGCCATAAGCCTCATTGTTTCAGGTGGAGTCATTTGCATTCCCGGTGTTATATGGGGTTACATTGCCGTAATACGAGCCAAATGTCTGGAGGTCAAAGAAAAAGAAAAGCTTAATAAGGTATCTCAAGCATACGAGAAATCCACATCGAATTTATAGTTGATTTAATCCAAAACTTTATATTTGGTCTCAAACCAAAACTCACAGACTTGATCGACTACATCCATCGATTTGGTTAATTAGGCATATATTTAATTATAATTTCTGATCAGACCTAAAATGGTACCTAAAATATGCACGTGATCCTCGCGCAAAATCAGAGGTTGGACTTCGGGATTAGCGGATTCAAGCCGGATATAGGGAGGGTCATAAAAAGCTTTTTTGACGAATGTCGTCTGCCCGCTTACTTGTGCTAAGACCATCTCTTTATTTTCGAACTGATTTTTGGATTGCACAAGCAGAAGATCTCCTTCTCGAATCCATTCTTCTTCTAGTTCCGCTCCGACAATTTTTAGCAGATAAGTGGGGAAGGAGATAGCGACCATGCTAGAAGGGATCAGAATCATGGCGATCTGTGCATAGGTCTCAATAGGCATCCCGCCTCTGAGGCGGCCAATGAGGGGGATTTCAATTCCTTCAATCTTAGGAGTGAGAGAAGGGACATTTTCGTGTATATTTTCTGGAAAGGCGCCTTTTTTTTTCAGTGATTGGATGTGGTTAAAAACAGATCCCAGTGAGGAAAAACCAAAATGACGTTGGATTTCACGATAACTGGGAGTATGTTTTTTCTCGGCTAAAAAATTTTCAATAAAGTCAACGATTTCACGTTGCCTTTTCGTCAAACCTTTCATATGGTCACTATTTAAATGCGCTGCCTCATTTTTTTCATTCTCAGTTTTATACCAAATACCATAAATAATGTGCATTTGGACAACGCCAAAGCCCTGGGGCTGAACAATCGCAAGTCGGTCAATATTTTTAATATTAACCGACTTGCGATCGTTCAACCGCAGGAGCTTTCGCTGTCGTCCAAATGCACATTATTTATGGTATTTGGTATTACTCTATCTGGATGCTGCCAGATGCACATTCCTTTATTGACGGATGCTCATCCTGCCTGTCCCAGTGCTGTTTGTGTACCTATATTGGACATGCAGAATGTAGAACAGCTAACAGCAGGAAACACAGTCTCGATTGTATTGGCTAACAACCGTGCACTTTGGGCCATGTATGACAATTTGGGCATTGTACGTGCTGAGCTCGCATCATACGATGAATCAAATGGGACACACTTTTCCAAATTTGATTGATATGGCTGTAGGAGATTTAGACACAAAAATTCAAAAAATGCTACCAGGATACCATACCATGGGAACAAAAGGGACGATGCCTATGTCTCCAAACCAGATGCAATTTCCTCAAATAGTATCCCTATGCTTGGTTATGAGGGACAGTTTGGACAGACGGTTTTTTGGGGGGGGTGATGGGCAATGTGTTAATCGATTATATTACTTCCCCGAAGGAAGTGTTGTTGCACTTGCAACAGAAGAGGAATTAAAAAGGGATGGAGTTGTCATAGATGAGGAACAAAATCTTAATTGTAGATGCTAATAAAGAAGATAGAGAGCAGCTCGAAACGATCCTACAAGAGGTTGTCAATGCTGGTGGTGAACTTTTTTTTGCCGATAACCGAGAAGATGGTCTGGCAATTTTGAAAAAAGAGTTACCACGACTGGTGTTTTTAGATGTTCTTTTGGCAGGAGATACGCAGTCGTGGACACAAGACAATGTCCAAGTGATCTTCATGTGTAGTAAACACGAGCAGAATCAGGTGAGTGAGGCATTTATCGTAAAACCTCTTAAGAGACATCCGATTCTTGAGAAATGCCGCGCATTTTTAAGCACTGAACCAGTTTCTCCCATCCCACCCATGTGATAAAATCTAAAAATTTAGTGACATACCACATGATCAGAGCTGCAGCTAAAACATCTGAAACAAAATGTCCTCCCTGCACCACTCGCCCCACCATCAATCCGCAGCCTAAAAATAGGGTGAAAAACAAACCTATATAAAAGAGTAGGTGGGAGTGATACCGCTTGCTTACAAAACAAAAGGAAAGAAAGTAAAAGCCCATCGCTACATGGCCGCTTGGGAAAGATTTTTGGGGATCTTCTTTGTTTTGTATGTGAGGAAGCCAAAAAGGTTGGTAAGCGTGTTTACCTCCAAATTCTACAACCTGTTTCGGACGTGGCCTAGCCCAATGACCTTTGAAGCCTAAATTGACGATGATCCCAGCACCTAGAACAAGCGTGAGGACCATGACTACAGCACCTCTCCGCCATTTTTTAAAACGCTGCCAAAACAAAGAGAGGACAAAAACCGCACAAGCGAGCGCTCCAGTTGCAATGCCAAACACTTCCCCATACTCAAAAAGCGCATGGAAAAAGAAATGGTCGTAAAAACCTTGTCCAGAAGAATAAAACAGTCCAGAAATGTACAGATCAATCTGCGGAGAAAACGGTGCGAAAATTAAAAAAAGAAGAAGCCACATAAGATTATTTTGACCTACGTGAATTGACCTGTGCACGCTAGCGTCCAAACTGCACATTATTTAGGATATTTGATATAAGGCTTAAATAAGCTATTTTTCCATTCTTTTTGCGCATTAAGTCTAGAATCTAGCTGAATTTATAGATAGGTCTTATGTTTACCCCATTTTTTTACTTTTTTGTTTTTATCATCGGTACTCTGCTCGGGTGGCTGACTTCACAAAGTCGCGCACGGCTGCTGTTAAAAGAAGCTCAATTAGAAAAGCGAGCAGCTGAAGAGAAATTAGCGCTTGTAGAAAAGATGCACGCTTCCTTTGCGCAGCAATTCAAAGGAATCTCTGCAGATGCTTTGAAGCATAATAATGAAACTTTTATGCAGCTGGCTGAGCAAACTTTTGATAAAAAAAGTTTGGCAATCAAAGAACTCATGAAACCTGTAAAAGATTCTTTAGAAAAATTTGATGGCAAGATTGTAGAGATTGAAAAAGCGCGAACTGGTGCTTATGCCACCTTAAAAGAACAGGTTGGCTCTTTGATAGAAACGCAGAAAGAATTGAGAACCGAAACCTCCAATTTGGTCAAAGCTTTGAGAGCACCAGCGGTTAGGGGAAGGTGGGGTGAAATCCAGCTCAAGCGTGTTGTAGAAATGGCAGGTATGGTTGATCACTGCGATTTTTACGAACAAACCACCGTGACAGGGGAGGAGAGACGCTACAGGCCAGATCTTTTAGTCAAACTTCCTGCGGAAAAAAACATTGTTGTCGATGCCAAAGCTCCCTTGGAAGCCTATTTGCAAGCCATTGAATGTTCTGATGAAAAAAGAAAACAAGAGCTTCTCAAAGAGCACGCTTCTGCAATCCGTAGTCACATGAGCTTGCTCAGTCGAAAATCCTATTGGGAACAATTTCAGCCAAGCCCGGAATTTGTCATTCTCTTTTTACCTGGAGAAATTTTTTTCAGTGCGGCACTCGAATATGATCCAGCATTGATCGAGGTAGGGGTGGAACAGAAAGTGATTTTAGCCACGCCGACGACGCTCATTGCCCTTTTACGTGCTGTTGCATATGGGTGGAGACAAGAGAGTCTTTCAAAAAATGCAGAGCAAATTAGCACCCTTGGCAAAGAGCTCTATAAAAGAATCGCTGACATGAGTGGCCATTGGGAAAAGGTAGGTAAAGGACTTTCTCAAGCTGTGCAAGCCTACAATAAGGCAATTGGTTCTTTAGAATCGCGTGTTCTTGTCTCAGCCAGACGCTTTATGGAGCTGAATGGGGAAAAAGAAATCGAGCCATTAGAACCGGTCGAACAGATTCCAAGAATCTTACACCTCTCAGAGGAGCAGAAAGAGAGCGATTAATTTTTGCATGTAGCTCACTTTTATAGCTAAATCGACTACGTGAATTGAGCAGCTGTATTGAATAGTGCATCATAACAGGCGATGAGATGGTTGACACCATTCATGGCACGGTGGGGCGTTGGCTCTGGGTCCAAACCATAATATTTTGCGATTTCATCTTTAGAAAGGTCATTCTCTTTAAAATGATGAGGCCCCACTCTATCTTTCATCAGACGCGCAGCCCAGTACATCGATGCAAGATCTAGCCAATGATAAGGCCAACCTAGATGGGTTTGTATATCAGCGTTGATCAATTGAAGAAAAAAAGCGCGGTCAAAAGAGGGGTTTTGGCAAATGAAGATGCCCCCTTTCTCTGTTAAAGATAGCTTATTGAAATCATTAGCAATCTCATCTGCTACAACTTTTTCAGTTTTTCCTTGTAAAATGTCTTCCCAGCTAAAGCCTGTAAATTGCAAACTCGCAGGGTCGGCTTCCGCCCATACTCCTTCTGGTTGAGCGATAATCGATGCATAACTGACCACAGCCTTGTTTGTGATAGAATCCACCACCTTATAGGCGATCTCTAAAGTACGATGCTTTTCTGGGTTTAAGCCAGAGGTCTCGGTGTCTAGAAAAATAAGATACATAAAATAGGCATATAATAAATTTTTAAAAAAAGCAAAATATTAAAATTCCTTAAAGAAATTAACTTTATCCTAAAAAACGTTTTTACAAAATTTCTTGGCCTAAATTATACTTGCCTGATATCTAATCGGTAAGACGCTTACCAAGGAAAGCTATGTCACTATTGATTGAGAGCCTGACCCGTCTTCTAAGTCGCTTTCGTTATCCTGTCTCACTGCCAGAAGATGTCGCTCGTGATCTTGGCATGCATTTGCCCAATACTTTGAATTTCCATGAATTTTTAAAATTGCTTGGTGCACCGCACCAAAGACCAGCAAAATTGCGCAAATACATGTCAAGAACTATGGCAGAGTCTACTTTCGAATCTGCTTTAAAAAAAGAATTTTTCAAGTCCTGTTCACTGTTTTCTTATTATTTCAATAAGGGGTGGCTCGTCTTTGCACTCTATTTCGATGAGGATTCTCGCCTACGTCGCGTCTATTTACAATGCCCAAACTGCGCGCCCATTGACGGTTTCGATCTTGCCCTTGAGGAAGAGCTTCTCGCTGAGGCCTCTTCTAATTAGGGTTTGTAATACCCTGTTTTAAGGCTGGTTTGGGAGGATGCCATGACAAACTGGCTGCATTTCAAAGAATTTTATTGTCTTTATCTTGATACGCCACCCATGCGCAGGTTCTCTGATTGTAACAGTTTCCTCATCGATCGCATCCAAAACAATCTGATGTCTACCAAAGGGACCTGCCAGAAGTCCGACAAGGATAGAGCCATGTTCTTCAAGCCATGTTTGTAGTTGATTGATATCATTACCAAGGTCTTGCAGTTTATAACCATACTGATTTAAAAGAGACTTTAAAGTGTCATCATTCTCGAAATTAGTCCTAAAAAGAACTTTGAGGTCGAAATCCACTCTCTTGTCTAATAGTACCATTGCGGCCGATGTAAATACGCATGCTCGTGCCCCTGGTTGCAGGATGATACATTTGCCATCCTCATAATACCCTATTGTCAAATCCCTTTTCAATTTTAGCGCCATCATTTGGGTATCTAATCCTTGAACCCTCTTATAATCCACACAAGGGTAGGTTTGCAGAATCTCATTATCTTCTATGTAGTGTTGACCAGTAACATGCTCAGTCATTGATACTGCATATCCCTGAGCATCAAGAGGAGGGCCCTCCGGCAGAAAACTGTTTATATGGCCGCAAAGGAAGGTGTCACTCATTGTTCCGTAAGTTTGAAATTTCCTCTGTGAAAAAGACCATAGGGTAATCTTCCTTATTTCTTCTTCGGTTTTGTCTTTCAGGTAATAGAGGAGATGGCCATCACCGATCACTCCATTTGCAGAAAAAACATACTTAGGGAGAGATTGCCTGATGGAAGCGTCATTCTCCACTTGGTTGATTTCTTTACTGCCGGTTTCTGTGAGTGTATTTTCTTTGGGTACATTCCTTTCTTTGTGTTTGAGACAACAAAGAGAAAGGGAAAAGATAAGAGGGGATCCTACTGCTGTAAAACCCATTAAGATGACACTCCATGCAGGAAATGGGCCAACAAGGCTTGTGAGAAAAGGAAGAATTTTACTCGTCATGAAGCTTGCTGCTGATTGACCAAGACCTCCATAGACAGCCGCTGCACCAAAAATCACTGACAAGGCAATGGGAATGCTGACAGCAAGCGCTGTCATTACACTAGCTTTAAAAAAATTAATTCTTTCTGAACAAATTGACTTGCAAAACATAAATTCACATAATTATATTGATTAATTACCATAATTATAAAATGGTTATTTAAATAATAAATTAAGAAATTATTTTTTTTAATTTTTGCGACATCAATCAGAGAACCTATTTAAGACCTTTACATTTCCTTTCTCTTCTTCTATACTCCTTCCAATTTGCTATGGAATTTCCCCCTCAAAAATTTCGAGAGATTGTCTTCCAGCTTCTCTACTCTATCGATGGTAGTGGTTCTGCGGAGGCTGAGCTCATCCCTTTTTTAATGCGTGAATTAGCGGTTTCCAGAAAACATGTAAGCGCTGCCTATGAAAAGGCAAAAAAAATTTGGAAACAGCACGAAGAATTAGATAAAATGATCGAAGCTAGGTCACAAAACTACTCATTGGATCGCATCAAAACTGTCGAAAAAAATGCTTTACGGCTCGCTTTTTTTGAGCTTTTGATAGAAAAGGAACTGGATCAAAAGATTATTATTTCAGAAGCTCATCGACTCACACGCAAATTTAGCACATTAGAAGGGGCCTCTTTTGTTAACGCTGTCCTTGATTTGTCGCGTGACAATGAGCCGATCCGTGAATTAGAAAAATAATACCAAATATATATAGTTGATTGCTTATGATCCTTTAATCATGGAGCTTTCGTGCATGAAAAATGCATTTCAAATTTAATCGACTATAGTAAGGTAATTGCATGGATTTACCCTTTCCCCATCAGAAACAGGTTAAACTCTGTGATTATTCCACCTTTGGTATAGGTGGCCCTGCACGTTATCTCACTGAAGCGCGCAGTAGTGTGCAGATGCAAGAAATGCTTGCGTTTGCGCATCAGATGTCCTTACGTGTTTTTATTTTAGGCAAAGGCTCCAACACGCTATTTGATGATAAGGGCTATGATGGTCTTGTCATTTTGAATCGAATTGATTATTTGGAGCAAAATTCGCAAGGTCTATTTCGTGTGGGGAGTGGTTATAGTTTTGCCCGTTTAGGAGGGCTCACAGCTCGGCAAGGTTGGTCTGGTTTAGAGTTTGCCTCTGGTATCCCAGCAACTGTAGGAGGAGCGATTTATATGAATGCGGGTGCCAATGGAAATGAAACTGCTTCAGCGCTTGTCGAAGTGGGTTATGTAACTGAATTAGGCGTCCATGTACGGTTTAAAAAGGATGTACTCTCATTTGGTTATCGCAGCAGTCCCTTTCAAAATTTGCGGGGAGCTATTGTGGAAGGTGTCTTTCAATTGAGTTCTTCTGCCGAGTCGAAGAAAACGCAAAAAGAGATCCTAAATTATCGATTAAAAACTCAGCCCTACGGGGAAAAATCAGCAGGCTGTGCTTTTCGCAATCCACAAGGTAGCTCTGCTGGGCAATTGATCGATAGCTGTGGATTGAAAGGCATAGCTGTTGGGGGGGCATGTGTTTCAGGGATGCATGCAAACTTTATTGTGAATCAGGGAGGAGCTAAAGCACAAGATGTGTTGGAACTGATGCAAAAAATTAAAGATCAAGTCCATGAAAAAAAAGGCATTGTTTTAGAAGAGGAGATACGTTACATCGCTTATGATTCCTGGGTTTAAGGCCGATTTACATTGCCATAGTTGTTTTTCTGATGGGACAGATACACCTTTGCAGCTTATTCAGCTAGCGTCTTCGAAGGGATTTGCTGGTCTTTCTATCACTGACCATGACACGATCGCTGCCTATGAGCAGGCGATGGAAGAGGCAAAAATGCATCAGATTTCCTTGCTCAGTGGCGTCGAATTTTCCGCTTCCCACCGCGGTGAACCTGTGCACATTTTAGGATATGGCTATCGACTCAAAAGCGAAGCGATTGCTATTCTCTGTAAAAAGCATAAACAGAGACGCGAAGAAAGAAATCGACGGATTTTGTACAAATTGAATGCCCTTAATATTTCTATCACCTTACAAGATTTAGAAAATCTAGGCTTTCAAGGCAGTTTAGGCAGACCACATATCGCCCACATACTCATGTCGCGAGGGATCGTAGCTTCTATTCAGGAAGCCTTTGAACGCTACCTTGCTGAAGGCAAGCCTGCGTATGACCCTGGGGAGCCCATTTCTGTCGAAGAAACCATCGAAACGATTCACCGTGGTAATGGGTTTGCAGTTTTAGCACACCCTCATCTCCTTAAACGCAGCTCTACAGTCCGTGCAATGCTGAACATGCCGTTTGATGGTCTTGAGTGTTATTATGCGCGCTTGACTTTAGACCAAGAAAAAAAATGGATCGACTTAGCTCAACAAAGAAAATGGTTGATCACTGGTGGATCTGACTATCATGGGACAACTAAGCCCTATAGTACTTTCGGGAGCTCTTGGGTGGGCCAGGAGACGTTTGAGCGACTCTATACCCACTTTCTCAATATTAATTGACTCATTGTAACTATTCACCCTGGTTGATGGCAAATCTTGGTTGGGCAAGATTGAGTCCGACCACTACTCGTGAGTAGTTGCGACTAATTCTCTGTTATAAAAATAAAATAAAATTTTATAAATATAATATTTGGTTTTAATCAAAATAAAACAGTGTTAAAATATTGACGTGAGAAAAGAAGATTTACATCCATTTTTACAAGAAAGTCTAGAAATAAAGTCCATGAAACCCGGTCTTGAGCGCATGAAAGCGATCGACGCTTTATTGGGTTATCCTAACCAGCAATTTGCTTCTGTACATGTGGCAGGCACCAATGGAAAGGGCTCAGTATCGACAAAGATTGCATCTGCCCTACAAGCCAATGGCAAAAAAATTGGGCTTTACACTTCTCCTCATCTCCATACGTATCATGAACGCATTCAAATCAACGGTCAGGTTATCTCAGAAGAGCAGGCGGATCGAATTCTTAAAAAAATTTTTCAGGTAACGGAGCTCAGGCCCTCCTATTTTGAGCTGCTCACTCTGCTGGCATTTTGCTACTTCGCTGAAGAAAAAGTAGATTTTGCTGTCATTGAAGCCGGAATGGGTGGGCGCTGGGATGCAACAAATTTGATAACGCCTGTCTTATCGGTGATTACCTCGATAGGTTTTGACCATATGCCCTATTTGGGAAATACACTAGATGCAATCGCTTTTGAAAAAGCAGGGATTATTAAACCTGGGGTGCCGGTGCTCTTAGGGCCACATGTCCATCCCGAGTACATTTTTGAAAAAGAGGCGGAAAAGGTGAAGAGCCCGCTGTTTCAAGTGCACGGGACTTTTGCCCATTATGACGAAGAAAATCGAGCTATTGCCGAAAAAGCCCTCTACCTTCTTCCTTTTCCGTTAGAAAAAAAGTCTATCGAGATTGGGCTGGCGGCTGTTCCTCCTTGTCGCTTTGAAATCATCAATGAAGACCCTCTAGTGATTCTCGATGTTGCCCATAATCCTGACGGACTTCGGAGACTATTCGAACGCCTGGATTTCACATTTCCAGGGAAAAAAGTGCGTGTAGTTGTAGCATTTTCAGCAGATAAAGCGATTGAAGAGGCTATTGATATTCTACAGACACAAGCGAGTTTTGTACATTTGACGCATACTGAACATCCTCGTCTTTCACCCCTTGGAGAATCTTTGGAAAACGTCTTTGAAAAAGCCTATCTCTTGGCAAAAGCAAACCAAGAGATCCTTCTCGTTTGTGGCACCTTCTTCATTATGCATCAGGCAAAGCATTTAGCCAGATTAATGAAGGAGCGAGAGGGCGATTGAGCCATTGATGGTAGCAGACGCACCACTTCGAGCTAGGCAAGGTATGTAAAAAATCTTTAAGAGCAGTTTCTTCCCTCTGCCCTTCCTGATGGCCTGGGTAACAAGTAATAGAAATAGCACCTCCAGGTGCAAGGCGTGCTAGTGCCTTCTGTAAGCTGAGTAAAGTCGACTCAGTCAGCGTGGTGATTTCTTTATTTCCCCCTGGAAGATAGCCTAAGTTATAGACGATAAGTTTAATTTGGTTTTCTTCTAATTGAGTGTGAGATTTTAATTTTAAAGTGACAGTCTCTGAGATGATATCAGGAAGCTCTTCTAGACGCTTCCTAGTATTTTCTAAAGCTTCGAGTTGGATATCATAACCAATAAGGGAGCCTTTCCCTTTCAGAAGTTGGGCTAGAAAAACTGTATCCTGCCCATTCCCTAGAGTGGCATCAATGAGAGTATCCCCGGGCCTCACAAGATTTTTCCAATAGTCGTGAGCCATCATTATGTGTGGTTTCATGCTCTAAATATAGTATGCTTTTCTCTTTCCAGAAATAGCAAACTTTGTTAAATTCCACCTACTTTTGGGGTATTAGCTCAGTTGGTTAGAGCGCCACGTTGACATCGTGGAGGTCAGCTGTTCGAGTCAGCTATATCCCATTAACCTATCCATGGAGTCGAAGATATAGAATTTTTTCGAGTTTTATGGATAGGTTCGTGCAACCTAATTTTTCTTGCAATTCTACTAGGAAGTATTTAAGATTTTTCCCTTTGAAAAGGAATAGGAGTAAAAAGGTTTGAATTTGAGGGTCAATAAACAAATCCGCGCCCCGAAAGTGCGTGTGATTGGTCCTGATGGATCGCAAGTGGGCATTCTTGCTATTAAAGATGCTCTTTTGAAAGCGCAAGAGATGAGTCTTGATCTGGTTGAAATTGCGCCCAATGCTCAGCCGCCTGTCTGCAAGATTGTTGACTATGGCAAATTCCGCTATGACCAAACAAAAAGGGAGAAAGAGAGTAAAAAATCCCAACACCAAGTTAAGGTCAAAGAGGTCAAACTCAAACCCAACATTGACGAACATGATTTTCAAACAAAATTGAAGCAAGCTCGTCAGTTCCTTGAAAAAGGAAATAAAGTAAAAGTGACCTGCATGTTCCGTGGACGAGAAATGGCTCATCCGGAATTGGGTCAAAAAATGGTCGAAAGATTTTGTAAAGGTTTAGAAGATATTGCCCTTGTAGAGTCACCGCCAAAGCTCTTAGGGCGCAATTTGATTGGAGTACTTGCACCGGCACCAACAAAAGGCTCCCTAAAAAGCAAGCCCCCTATCATTAGAAAGGAGACGACAGATGCCAAAGATGAAAACCAATAAGTCCCATGCCTCACGTTTTAAATTAACAGGCACTGGCAAACTATTACGCCGTCATCCAGGCCGGCGCCACAAACTCTCGAAGAAAACTTCGGTAAGAAAGCGCAGCTTGGCAAGGCCTGCACTTGTCGATGATTCACAACTCAAGATGTACAAGCGCAAAATGTGTGTATAAATAAGGAGAAAAAAAATGGTTAGAGCAACCAATGCACCAGCCTCACGCCGTCGTCGTAAGCGCATTTTAAAACAGGCGAAAGGTTTTTGGGGTGATCGGAAAAACCATATTCGCCAATCAGCGAATGCTGTGATGAGTGCTTTATCGTTTCATTATCGCCATCGCAAACAGAAAAAGAGCGAATTTCGCAGCCTATGGATTACCAGAATTGGGATTGGGGCAAAAATTCATGGAATTTCTTATAGCAAACTTGTCTGCGGTTTGAAAAAAGCTGGATGTGATTTAAATAGAAAGATGCTTGCTGAATTGTTGATCCATGACCCCCAGGCGTTTAAATCTGTGGTGGATATGGCCAAACAAGCGCTTACGAAATAGTGATTGTTTTGCATGACCGACATTGAACAGAAAATTCGCACGATTCAAACGGAATTAGAAGCGGATCTTAAGTCACATCGCGGAAGCAAAGAAGTAGAAGCGCTGAAGGTTAAATATCTCGGGAAAAAAGGGCATGTTCAGACATTGATGCATGCCCTTAAAGACTGTCCTGCTGAACAGCGCCCTCATGTTGGAAAGTTGATCAACGAGCTTAAACTCAAGATCACAGAACAGCTCGATCTTGCCCTTCAAGATTTTGAAAGCCAAGAGCTCGAAGGACGTCTTGCTACTGAGAGCCTCGATGTCACGCTTCCAGGTAGACGTCGCTTTTTAGGCAAAAAGCATGTCACTTTAAAGATGTTAGACGAAGCCATTGATGTCCTAGTGAGCATGGGTTTTTCAGTTCAGTATGGTCCAGATATTGAGTCTGATTATTACAATTTTGAATCGCTCAATTTCTCTAAGGATCATCCTGCACGTGACATGCATGATACGTTTTACATCACTCCCGATATTTTGTTGCGTACGCACACCTCGAATACGCAAATTAGGGTAATGGAGACCTCTACACCTCCTATCAGGATCATTGCGCCAGGAAAATGTTATCGCAACGAAGATGTTTCTGCACGCTCCCATGTTCTATTTCATCAGATTGAGGGATTGTACATTGATAAAAATGTGACTTTTGCTGATTTGCTAGCAACATTGGAAGAGTTATTTTCCAAGCTTTTGCATCAGAAAGAGATTAAAATGCGCTATCGACCTAGCTACTTTCCTTTTGTGGAGCCTGGCATGGAAGTGGACATTCACTGTATCGTGTGTGCTGGAAAGGGATGTAGTGTATGCAAGCATAGCGGTTGGTTGGAAGTATGTGGAGCGGGGATGGTTCATCCTGAGGTTTTAAAATTTGGTGGAATTGATCCTGAGGAATATACAGGATATGCCTGGGGGATGGGCATAGAACGTTTGACAATGTTGCGATTTGGTATTGAAGATATTCGTCTATTTTTAGAAGATAATCTGAGGTTTTTACAACAGTTCTGATTGACAGTTTCTGATATGGAAGAGTGGCAGAGTGGCCGAATGCGCCTGTCTTGAAAACAGGAGGCCCAGCGATGGGTCCGTGGGTTCGAATCCTACCTCTTCCGATCAATAAAAAGGGGCAGCTTTTGCTGCCCTTTTTTATTGATCGGAAGAGAGCAAGCAAAACGGTTTGCTTGCGAGTAGGATTCGAAGCCATTTGCGATGCCGCACGGCAGCAAATGGCCGGCCCCGAAGAGAGCCCTCCTTAAGGGAGGGTACCGAGGGGGAATCCTACCGCATAGGGCAGCTTTTGCTGCCCTTTTTTATTGATCGGAAGAGAGCAAGCAAAACGGTTTGCTTTATGCGCTTCGCGCGATTCGGTACTTCGGGTGACTGGATTAACGTTTAAGAGTTACCATTTTTTTGGTTTTTTAACTTTTTTCTCTAGAACGTTGCTCATCCTACCTGTCACACGGCGTACCGCGCTGCTGGGCGCTTCATATGTCTGGATTAACGTTTAGGAGCTACCCCTATTCTCCTACTGAGAATAGAACGTCTATTTCTCTGTCTTGCATTTTTTGCGAATCGCTTTAAGGTTGGGCAATATTTCACTCATCTCACACTTCAAAATGAGCGCTATCACGGCAATCTTCAGGACTTAGGATTCTCTCTTTGCTTACATACTAAGCATAAAATCCGATGACGATAACTCTGAAACAACAAAGTAGGAAATGCTTGATTGCCAGAAGTATGTCAGCATTTCATCGCTGTAAAAATTTCATTTATCTTTTCTTAAAAAATTACATCACATACCTTGCTGTTTTTAAGTGAGGTTGTGACGAGAATGAGAAAGATGGCATATTTTCTACTCGTGATTTTGAGTGCTTTTCAATTGATGCATGCTGATGAGCAAATGCAGCATTCAATATTTGTTTCCCCTAAGTGTGTCAAAAGCTCTAAGTTTGGTAATAAACGATACCTGATGAATGCAAAAACCAATGATGGAAGGATTTATGCATCAGTTACACCGAAAATCCATCAGGGAATTTGGCCAGATTTCTGCTTAAAACATTTGCAGGATGACCCAGAAGGATGTAGTGCTTGGGGAGAGGAAAAACATCATCCTTTGGGATTAGAACTTAATCTTTATGGCTATTCTCATGCTCACATTGACAGTGAGCTTATTGATAGATTAGGTCATCTCATCTATCTGATTCCCATCAATAGTGATTCTAAAAATGAGAAGAGTAAATGCAATTATGGTGCATGTTCGACTTGCGGTCGAACAATTATTTGTGGTGTTAATTGTACTGAAGGCGATGATTTTGATGAAGAAGATACTCAGAGCTATGATTACTATCTTGTTAAGAGATGTGGCTGTGAATCGACTGAGTTTGATAAGGGTTGTAACTGGGTGGAAATAGGGGAGAGGGAGGGATGGAATTTTTGTTCAGCACCGACAATTTATTCAGGATATTTAGACTGGAATAACAAAATATATTTTAGTCATTTAGAAAATCTTCTGATTTACTTAGAAGAAAATTCTATTTGTAAATGTTACTGGCCGCAAGTTAACCAACAGGCTTGGCAAATTTGTGAACAGGTATATGATGAATTAGAAAAAATCCTTAAGCCATTTTACACAAATGAACTTTATGAGCACTTCTCACCTCACTATGAACATAATAGCTCTGTCAATCCGATGCCCAAGTGTACCGTTTGGGTTCAGAAATATCCATACAAAGATGGAGGGACAAGAACATTACAAGAGATTCTTTCATCACTATTAACACATGCCTTCTTTTATACGCACTATCGTGATATTTTATTGGATTTTAATCAATTTGCCTTCATCGAGCTTCCAGCTGCAGATTATTCATCTATTAATCGACAGCTTATAGATATGGAAGAAAAAATCCAGGCGCCGTTCCTTAAACTTTATACTCATTGTTTAGACAAACATCCCCATCCAAAGATTTATTATGAAAGAGGCATGGTCCTTTTTCATCAAGGGGATACTCTTGACTCACTTGAGGACATTCGTAGATTCATTGCCTATGCAGAAAATAACCATTACCACGATTTCCTTACCTCAGACCTGTATCTAAAAGAGGGCCGGCTTTTAAGTGAGTGCCTTTCATACGATGAGGCAATTATAGCTTTAACAAGAGCCATTGAGAAAGATTCAGCAAATAAGGATGCTTATTTTGAACGTGCAATTGCTTATTTTGAAACAGGTGATTTTTCGAAAGCCTTATCCGATTACCTAGCTTACGGTATTCGTCCAAAGAAAATCGACCCTAAACAAATCGAAAGATTCATTTCTATTACATTCGGGCAGGGTATTGCCTTAGGAATGCTCAAGGGAGGGCAAGATTCTATAACTGAGTTTGTCCCATCACTACTATCCTGTTTTAGAGGAATTAGTGGAGGAATATGGGCTTTTGTATCCAGTCCAATCGAAGCCTCTCAAGAAATGATAGATTGTGCACATGCTTCTCTTGAATTTATCAAAGATAACACCACAAAAGAGATGCTGTGCAAAATTGTTCCAGAACTACAGGAATGCCTAAACAAATGGGACCAGCTAGATGATTATACTAAAGGTAGATACATCGGCTATGTCATTGGTAAATATGGTGTAGATATTTTCATAGCTTCTGGCTCCGTTAAAGCCATTCAGCTTTATCGCAATTTAAGAAGAGCTAATGCTCTAATGATCTTAGAAACAGCTTCTATTTCTCCAAAATTGGCCCAAGAAATATTAGAACAAGCCGTTAAACAGGAAGAGATTAGAGCGACAATTCTAAAAAGTGGCAATCTCAAGATTCAATGGGATAAGCAGGGAAAGCACATTAAAGGGCATAAAAATTACTTACCTGAGAAAAATAAAAGCATTTTTACTCACGAAAATCCCCAGAAATTAATAGACACCCACGCGGGTTCAGGAAAAAAATATGGAAGTCATCATCCTGGTAAACCTGGTTATAAAGAAGATATAGATTTTCTAGAGTTAATAGGCTATGCAGTTGATGAAAGTACAGGCGTGCAAATGCCTACAACATGGGGTCGGATTCATTATGCAAAAGATGGCGTTCATATCGTACCAATCAGACCGAGGGGATAATTATGGACTCTTTAGTATATGCGAAATTATCTCTTCAAAGAGCACTATTAGGTGCAGTTACGCCCAATTTACGAGCGGTCTATGTTGATATAGATAAGAAAACAAAAAAATTATCTATCTCATTTTTTTATGATGGCGAAATAACCGATGAATTTTTTGATATTGCAAGTACTGCTATAGCAGAGGTAGATGTTCCTGGCTACTATGAATTGGATGAGAAAATTGAAAGACTCGATTTTCCTGAAAAAATACCTGTGCGAGGTCATTTAGTTTACCTAAGGCAAGAGTGATGTTTTACAAAGATAAGTTTACTTACAACCTCTGCTGATGAAACATTGGCGTATAACGTTCCTCAAATGCAGATCGATTGTGTAATCTTCTTTATAGACTCCATGTGCGTATTCCTGAATAACTGATTGCCAAAAAGCTATTGTATCAAAAGCGGTAGGAATTTGGCTCAGATGAATAAAGCACTTTATGCCAAAATGGTTGCAAGAGAAATGCATTCCTTTGGAAAAGAGTGGAGTTTATCTCCATGATAAGCCACTCACTGTCATCTCAGCAGGTTTGTATACAAATAGGGAAGAAGGCTTAGTTTGGAAGGAATTACAAACAAAACTACTCTTAAAATCAAATCGTGTAAGAGTGTGTTCACAAACTCACCAAACGTCTGAGCATATTTCTCATCATGCCTGTATCAATCATTGCTTCAGCAGTACTTAAATAAAGCTCATAATCTTTGGACAAACGACGAAATTTTCCAAG
>Ga0153954_1000230_pt1 | contig 50444 bp, 46 predicted proteins | sample TSFL038MetaG_FD_102277 | JGI IMG/M metagenome (GOLD analysis project Ga0153954, IMG submission 102277) | Attine ant fungus gardens microbial communities from Florida, USA - TSFL038 MetaG | ecosystem: Host-associated > Fungi > Mycelium > Unclassified | place: USA: Florida, Wekiwa Springs State...
GCCAGCCACACCTTGGGATGGATGAAGGCCACGACGACCATCAGACAGAAGGCCACGCCGTAGCGGATGGCATGTCGTCCCGCCCAGGGATCGAAATGCCCGCCGCCCGCCGAATAGAGCGCCACCACGCCGATGCCCGCGATCGCGGTCAGCACCAGGGCGAGGCCCCAGTTGAAGCGCCATATCTTCTCGGAAAAGCGGATCGGCGCGGGCGCGCCCACGGACAGGACGGTCATAGCGACGCCGTCTTGCGGAAGCGATCGATATGGCGCGACGGATCGCGCTTCATGGTCTCGAGCAGCACGTCCCGGGCGACCGGGCCGGCCGTCATGCCGCCGCCCATGCCATGCTCGACAACGACGGCGCAGGCATAGCGCGGATTGTCCACGGGGCCGAAACAGACGAACAGCGCGTGGGAGCGCAGTTGCCAGGGGAGCTGCGCCTCCGTGACACCCATCGCGCGCTCGCGCTCGCTGATGCGCTTGACCTGGGCGGTGCCGGTCTTGCCGGCGAAGTGGAAGGCCGGATCGATCGGCTTGTGGTCCGCGTCGTAGCGAAGCTGCTGGGCCGTGCCGCTGGCTGAATTAACGACCAGGTTCATGCCCTCGCGGACCAGGGCCAGATGCTGCGGATCGATCTGCAGCGACGGGGCCGTGGGCTTCGCGCGTGGCGCCGGCGGCAGGAGCTCATCCCGCGGCGCCGCCTTGGCCAGCAGGATATTGGGCTGCACGGCGCGGCCGCCATTGGAGATCCGCGCCGTCATGACCGCGAGCTGCAGGGGCGTCGCCGTCATGTAGCCCTGGCCGATGCCGAGATTGAACGTGTCACCCTGCTGCCAGGCCACGTTGTACTTGTCCTGCTTCCAGGCGCGCGTCGGCTGGTTGCCCGGCGATTCGCCCGGCAGGCCGAGCGCGCTTACCTGCCCGAAGCCCAGCCTGTTCGCCATCTCGGCGATCTTGTCGACGCCGGTGCGACGCGCCGCCTCATAGAAGAAGCAATCGCAGGAATTCCAGATGCCGCCGACGACATTCAGGCCGCCATGGCCGCCCTTCCACCAGCAGTGGAACTTGATGTCGCCCAGCTCGATATAGCCGTTGCAGGGCAGGATGGTGCCGGCGTCGATGGCCTTCGACTCGAGTGCCGCCAGCGCGGTCACGATCTTGTAGGTCGAGCCTGGCGGATAGGCGCCGCCGATCGCCTTGTTGTTGAGCGGCCGCTCCGGATTGTCGAGCAGGTCGCGCCATTCGGCCTGGGTGATGCCGCGGGCGAAGACATTGGGGTCGAAGCCCGGATCCGACACCATCGTGATGATGTCGCCGGTAACGATGTCGATCACCACCACCGAGCCGCTCTCGTGCTCGGCGGTTCCCTGCTGCTGCTTCAGCCGCTCGGCGGCAAATCGCTGCAGATCGAGATCGATCGTGAGCAGCATGTTGTCGCCGGGCTGGCCCTCGGTGCGATCAAGTTCACGAACAACCCGACCGACCGCATTGACCTCGACCTGGACGGCGCCGGCCTTGCCGCGCAGATCGTCCTCGAGCGACCGTTCGACGCCCTTCTTGCCGAAACGCATCGTCGGCAGCTGGAGCACCGGATCGTCGCGTCCGGAGAGATCCTCGTCTGAGACGCGGCCGGTATAGCCGATGATATGGCTCATCAGCTTGCCTTCGGGATAATCACGCGTCTGGCCGAGATCGATGAACACGCCGGGCAGGTCCGGCGCGTTGAACTCGAGCCGCGACACCTCCTCCCAGCCGAGATTCTCGCGGACCACGGAGGGCTGGAAATTGCGGCTGCGGCGCAGCTCGCGCAGCAGGCGCGTCTTGTCGGAGTCGTCGAGGTTGAGGATCTGGTCGAGCCTCTCGATCACGACCTCGGCGCCGCGCCCGCGATCGGAAGTCACCATCGCGCGGAAATTGTTGCGGTTGATGGCCAGCGGCTGGCCGGTACGGTCGAAGATCAGGCCGCGCGCCGGAGGCAGCAGGCGCAGGCTGACGCGGTTCTCCTCGGCGAGCGTGCTGAAGCGTTCGGTGTCGAGCACCTGGAGCTGATAGAGACGGCCGGCCAGCGCCGACATCAGCACGGCCTGCGTGCCGCCCAGCAGCAGCGCCCGCCGCGTGAAGAGACTGGAGCGCTCGCCGTCGCCTTTGCGGAACCGCATCATGTCGTGGTCTCGCCGGGCCGCGCCGTGCCGCGCGACAGCTCGGGCACGTTCAGCGGATCGCGCGCCCGGACGCGGGCGAGCAACGGCGCGAGCAGGGGATAGGCCACGATCATCACGGCATATTGCATCATCGCCGGCACGGGATCGATGACGGTCCAGGTCCAGAGCGAAGTGAAAGCCCAGACCAGCGCCACGAAAGCCCAGGAGAGGATGCAGAAGCCGACCCACTGGAACAGAAACGGCACGCCCACCAGATGGCGGCGGCTGCCCACGACGGCGGCCCGCACCAGCACGAAACCGAGGGCGCTCACGCCGACCGGTGCACCCGGCCCGCCCAGCAGCAGGTCGAGCAGGACACCCATCGCCAGCAGGAACGGCCCCGGCAGGCGCTCGGGCGTCGCCAGGCTGAACTGGAATACGGCCAACACCGGCAGAAGCGGGAGGATATCGGACAAATAGGGCAGCCTGAGCGGGGCGAGCGTCAGGATGACGAAGAACAGCAGCACCACGCCCGGCAACAACAGCCGGCCCAGCCGGTCGAGCGCGATAAGGGCACCGTCGGCCCGCATGTCAGTGGCCCCGCTGCGCGGGCGGCGCGGTGCCGGATGACGAGTTGGAGGGAGGACCGACATTAACGAGGCCGGTCACGCCGTAGTCGACCACGCGGACGAATTCGAGGCGCGAGAAGTCGGTGAAAGGCCGCACGCGCACGCTGCCCTCCTTGCCGCCCTGCACGACCTCGCCCACCGGAATGCCGACAGGGAAGCTGCCGCCGTTGCCCGAGGTGATGATGCGGTCGCCGCGCTGCACGCCCTGCACGCCCTGCACCAGCATGAGACGCATCTGTCCCGAATTGTCGCCGGCCAGGATGGCCTTCTCGCGCGTCCGTTCGACCATGACCGGCAGGTGCGAGCTGACGTCGGTTACGAACAGCACGCGCGCGCTGTTCTGGCCCACCTCGGCGATGCGGCCGGCAAGGCCCTCGCCCGTCACCACGGCCTGCCCCGGCGTCACGCCGGCGGCGCGGCCGACATCGAGCAGCGCGCCGCGCACATAGGCGCTCAGGCTGTCGCCCACGACGCGGGCGGTGATGAAGGAGGCTTCCGGCCCGTCCTTGAACTGCGCGAGCTCGCGCAGCCGGTCGTTCTCGTTCTCGAGCCGGCGCGCCGCGGTCTGCCAGGCGAGCAACCGGCTGTTCTCCTCGCGCAGGCGCGCGTTCTCCTCGCGCAGCGAGGCGAATTCCTTGAGATCGGCGATGGTGCGGTTGGCGATGGCGACCGGCCGCGCAATGGCTTCCAGGGCAGGACTGGCAAGATCCATCGCCAGCACGCGCGCATTCTCGACCAGCACGGTATCGGCCTTGCCGATCAGCATGGCGCCGAACGCGGCGAGCACGAGAACGACCAGCGCGAAACGCTGCAGGACCGTACGGACCTGCAGGGCAGCGATCTCGAAGTCGTCGCGAATCGCCATGTCCTGGCCATTCTACTCCAGGTGGGCGGTGGAACGCGGCGTCTTAGTACATCGAGGACAAGACGCCGCGCAGACGGTCGATATTCTCAACTGCATGGCCCGTGCCAAGAGCCACGCAGAGCAGCGGATCCTCGGCGACCGAGACCGGCAGGCCGGTCGATTGACGGAGCACGGTGTCCATGTTGGTGAGCATGGCGCCGCCGCCGGTGAGGACGATGCCCTTGTCGACGATGTCGGCGGCGAGTTCGGGCGCGGTGTTCTCGAGCGCCACCTTGACGGCCTCGACGATGGCGCTGACCGGTTCCTGCAGGCTCTCGGCGATCTGCCGCTCGGTGATCACCAGCTCCTTGGGCACGCCGTTCATCAGGTCGCGGCCCTTGATCTCCATCGTGCGGCCCTCGCCGTCGTCGGGCGCGCAGGCCGACGCGATGGTCTTCTTGATGCGCTCGGCCGAGCTCTCGCCGACCAGAAGGTTATGGTTGCGACGGATGTAGGCGATGATCGCCTCGTCCATCTTGTCGCCGCCGACGCGCACCGAGCGCGGATAGACGATGCCGCCCAGCGACAGCACCGCGACCTCGGTCGTGCCGCCGCCGATATCGACCACCATCGAGCCCGTGGGCTCGGTGACCGGCAGGCCGGCGCCGATCGCGGCCGCCATCGGCTCCTCGATCAGCCACACCTTGCGGGCGCCCGCACTTTCGGCGGACTCCTGAATGGCGCGGCGTTCGACGGCCGTCGAGCCCGACGGCACGCAGACCACGATCTGCGGATGGGCGAAAGAGCGGCGGTTGTGAACCTTGGAGATGAAGTGCTTGATCATCGCCTCGGCGACTTCGAAGTCGGCGATGACGCCGTCGCGCAGCGGGCGGATGGCCTGGATGTTCCCGGGGGTACGGCCAAGCATCATCTTGGCCTCTTCGCCGACCGCCAGAACCTGGCGCTTGCCGCTCTGCGTGGTGAGCGCCACGACCGACGGTTCATTCAGGACGATTCCCCGCCCTTTCACATAGACCAGCGTATTGGCCGTTCCGAGGTCGATCCCCATGTCGGCCGAAAAAAGCCCGATCAAACGCGATAGCATCCGCTAAGTCTCTGCTTTTATTGGATAAATTCCCGCTCAACCCTTGGCCCGTAAGGCCACGCCAAGGTGCGCGCCGGGTTTAGACCGGCCTGCCGGGTCTCGCAAGGCGATTCAAGGGATTGGCAGGGTCTCAGTCGAAGACCACTACGCCGCGTGCAACTTCGCCCGCCATCATGCGCTTGAAGCCCTCGTTGATGTCGGCCAGCCGGTATGTGCGGCTGATCAAACCGTCGATGTTGAGCTTGCGGTTCATGTAGTGATCGACCAGCACGGGAAAGTCGACGTTGGGCCGCACGGAGCCGTAGTAGGTGCCGCTCACCTTCTTCTCGGTGAAGACCATCATGAACGGCGAGTACTGCGCCTTGATGTTCGCGGCGGAGATACCGACGGCCACAGAATGACCACCGGGCGCGAGAGCATCGAAAGCGAGAGCCTGCGTCTTGTCGTTCGACACTGCGTCGAACGCATAGTCGACGCCGAGACCGGCAACCGCCTTCACCGCTTTTACCGGGTCGTTGTTGGTCGCGGTGTTGATCGTGTGCGTGGCGCCGAAGGTCTTCGCCATCTCGAGCTTGTTGTCGCGGATATCGGCCGCGATGATCATGCGCGCGCCCGAGAGCATCGCGCCCTGGATCGCATTGAGACCGACGCCGCCGCAGCCGATCACCAGAACCGTCGAGCCGGTCTCGATCTTCGCGTGACGCGTCACCGCGCCGACGCCGGTCGCCACGCAACAGCCGACGAGCGCCGCCTGCGGCCACGGCATGTCCTTGCGGATCGGCACGACCATCTCTTCCGGGACGACGACTTCCTCGGCGAAGGTGCCGATGCGCGCCATCTGGGCCACGCCCTGCCCCTTGTGCTTGAGCCGGAACGTGCCGTCGTAGAGCGTGCCCGCCGGCACCGACGCGTGACCGATGCAGAGCACGGTGCGGCCTTGCGTGCAGTAGAGGCAGCGGCCGCAGTGAGGCCGGAAGGAGAAGATCACGTGATCTCCCGGCTTCACCGTCGTGACGCCGGGGCCGCATTCGGCGATCTCGCCCGCCGCTTCGTGGCCCGGCACGATCGGCAGCGGCGAGGGCCAGTCGCCGTTCATGATGTGCCAGTCGCTCTGGCACACGCCCGACGCCTTCATCTTCACGCGCACTTCGTTCGCCTTGGGCGGATCGAGCTCGCACTCGACGACCTGCAGGGGCTCGTTGGGCTTGAAGAGAACAGCGGCTTTCATGTGTTTCCTCCCGCGAGAAGCCGCGATTGTGGCACAGGAACGCGGGGGCGGCGATCAGCCCTTGCGGCGGCCGCGCTTCACATTGCGCTGGACATTGCGCGCCGTACGATCGAGCAGCACCATCATCGCGGCGTGCGCCCCTTCGGCGTCCCGACGGCGGATCGCTTCCAGGATGTCGCGATGCAGCGGCAGCGACGCACCCGGAGCTCCGGCATGGCGCGAGGCGATGCGCACGAAGATGCCCAGCGCCGCCCCGGTCAGCGCGCCGAAGGCGGCCATGAAATCGTTACCTGTCGCCATCAGGATCGCCTTGTGGAAACGGCGATCGGGATCGGCGTAGAGCGCGGCATCGTGCGATGCCTGCTCCATCTCGGCATAGGCTTCCTCGATCGCCTTCAAGGTCTTGCGTGTATGGTCGCGCGCCGCCATCGCCGCCGCCGCCGGCTCGACGATGGCGCGGACGTGCAGCAGGTCGGAAACGAATTTCGGCTCGGCGCGTCCGCTGCCCAGCCGCCAGGCCAGCACGTCCGCATCGAGCATGTGCCAGGCTTCGCGCGGCAGGGCGCGCGTGCCGGCGCGCTTTCGCGAGGCGATCAATCCTTTCGCCGACAGCAGCTTCAGCGCTTCCCGCACGACCGTGCGTGACGCACCATAGCGACGGCCGAGCGCGATCTCGCCCGGCACGAGCTCGCCGGCCTCATAGCGACCGGCGACGATCGCCGAACCAATTTCTTTCGCGATGCGCGCGGCACCGCCAATATGTTTTCTCTTCCTGGGCGTTGACATGAAACGGAAGTCGCCGGACGATATGTCAGACATAATAAGACGTCACGCTTCTGGGAGGAAGTCGATGAGCACTCTTCGTCGCCATACGATCGGTCGTCGTGCGATCCTGGCTGCGCCCTTCGCCACCCTGGCCGCACCCGCCGTCCACGCCCAGAGTGGCGGCAAGCCGTACAACGGCGTCACGATCAACGCCTCGTGCTTCCAGACGACCTACTACGAATACCTCAAGAACTACTTCCCGCAGTTCCAGGAGAAGACCGGCATCAAGGTGAACTTCACCATGCAGGCCTTCCCCGTCTACAACCAGCGCACCGACCTCGAGCTCGCGACCAAGGGCTCGGCGATGGACGTGTGCAACGTCACGTTCATCTATTCCGGCCGCTGGATCGGCGCGGGCTGGATGACGCCGCTCGATCAATTCTTCAAGGACACCAAGTACACGCCAGCCGACTGGGATGCCGACGATTTCGTCGCCGGCGCGCAGTCGGCGATGAAGAACGCCAAGGGCGAGACCTTCGCCTTCACCCACGAGGCGGGCGCGATGCTGAACATCATGTCGCGCTACGACCTGGTCGAGAAGGCGGGGCTGAAGGCGCCCGAGACCTTCGACGATCTGATCAAGGTCTGCGACGCGGTCGACGGCAAGGACAACGTGAAGGCCTACGTCGCCGACAAGCTCCATCACTGGAACTGGATCCCCTTCCTGATGGGCTCGGGCGGCAGCGTCTTCAAGGATCCGCCGGCCAACCTGACGCCGACCTTCGCCTCGCCCGAGGGCATCGCCTCGGCCGACTGGTACGCCAATCTGCTGATGAAATACGGGCCCGACGGCCAGCTCTCCTACTCCGACGACCAGGCGATGCGCGCCCAGATGTCGGGCCGCGCCAACATGCGCTGCCAGGCGATCACCTGGGGCGTGCCGCTGGTGAAGGATGCCGAGAGCAAGGTCGCCAAGACCACGCGCTTCGCGTTGATGCCGGCCGGGCCGAAGGGCAACTTCCCCGGCTCCAACAGCCACGGTTTGGGCATCCCCGCCGGCTCCAAGAAGAAGGAAGCGGCGTGGGAGTTCATCAAGTGGGCCTTCTCCAAGGAGACGCTCAACATGATCGTCGAGAAGCACGGCTATCCCAGCGTCTGCCGCACCTCGGTGATCAAGTCGCCCAAGTTCAAGGAAGTGATGACGCTCAACGGCCAGGACGTCGCCGCGCTCTATCTCGAGGTCCTGCAGCTCGGCGGCAAGACCGGCTACATGAAGTACCGGACGGTGCCGGTCTATCCGCAGGTCGGCGACAAGATCAACCGCGCGATCGACAAGATCGCCACCAAGCAGCAGCCGGCTGCCGAGGCGATCAAGCAGGCGCAGGCCGAGGCGGTGCAGGACCTGCACAAAGCCGGGATCAAGATTGATCTGTAGAGCGTCGTGCCGGACCAGGGTCTGACATGACCAGGACGCGTTCGGCCCAGCACCGCTTCTTCGTCTGGTGCGTCGCGCCCTCGCTGGCGGTGCTGGCGATCGTGACGCTGCTGCCGTCGCTGTACCTGCTCGCCACCAGCTTCACGCCGCTCAATCTCACCATGCCGGAGACGGCGTGGAACTTCTCCGATCCGCTGGTCAGCTACAGCCAGCTCCTGTCCGACGACCGGCTCGCCAACTCGCTCTGGGTGCAGGTGAAGCTTTCCTTCTGGACGGTGCTGCTGCAGCTCCTGATCGGCTTGGGGCTGGCCCTGCTGCTCAACGTGAAGTCGCGCCTGCTCGAGGCGCTGCGCACGGTGTTCCTGATCCCGATGGTGCTGCCCCCCATCGTGGTCGCGATCATCTGGAAGGTGATCTACACGCCCGACATCAGTCCCATGCACCAGCTCCTGCACTCGCTGGGCTACGACATGCCCGCCCTGATCACCGATCCGCACTGGGCGCTGACCTCGATCATCATCGCCGATACCTGGGAATGGTTCCCCTTCACCATGCTGATGGTGCTGGCGGCGTTGCAGATGGTGCCGCAGGAGCTCCTGGACGCCGCCAAGGTCGACGGCGCCTCGCCGTGGCGGGTGACGCGGCACGTGACCTTGCCCTTCATCCAGGGCGTGCTGCTGGTCGCCGGCCTCTTCCGCCTGATCGATTCCATCAAGGCGTTTCCGCTGATCTACATCCTGACCGACGGCGGGCCGGGCAGCCTGACCGAGGTCACGAACTACTATTCGTTCCTGCAGGCCTTCAACTTCTCCTATCTCGGATTCTCCAGCGCCATCACCGTCGTGCTGCTGGCGGCCACCATCGTGCTGAGCTGGATCATCATTCGCGCCGTCGGGTGGGGTGTCCGTGTCGATTAGGAAAGCAGATCGCATCGCCCTGAATACGCTGGCGATCGTGCTCGCGGTGCTGGCGCTGTCGCCGTTCCTGTGGCTCGTGGTCATGTCGTTCAAGACCAATGCCGAGATCTTCCGCTGGCCGCCGCGCCTCCTCTTCCCCGCGACGCTCGACAATTACGCCGCGCTCTGGACGACGGAGTTCCGAACATCGTTCGCGCACAGCCTGGTGGTGAGCGTTTCCTCGACGGTGATCTCGCTCATCATCGGCGTGCCGGCCGCCTATGCCCTGTCGCGCTGGACGACGCGGGCGAGCGGCACGATCACGCTCTGGATCCTGGCCAGCCGCATGGCGCCACCCATCGCCTTCACCATCCCCTACTTCCTCGCCTACCGCTATCTCGAGCTGCTCGACACGCTGACCGGCCTCATCATCATCTACCTGACCTTCAACCTGTCGCTGGTGATCTGGATGATGCGGCCGTTCTACGATCAATTGCCGCGCTCGCTCGAGGAAGCCGCGTGGATCGACGGCGCCACGATGTGGCAGGGCTTCACCAGGATCATCCTGCCGCTCTCCGGCCCCGGCCTCGCGGCGACCGCCATCCTCTGCTTCCTGTTCGCCTGGAACGACTTCTTCTTCGCCCTGATCCTGACGCGCACCGAGGCAATGACCGCGCCGGTCGCCGTGGTGAATTTCATGAACTACGAAGGCTGGGAATGGGGTCGCATTGCGGCCGGCGGCACGATGATCATGCTGCCAGTCCTTGTCTTCTCCTTCGTGGTGCGGCGTTATCTGGTCAGCGGACTGACCGGGGGAGCGATCAAGGGATGAGTGGCGTACTTCTGATCACGGGTGGTGCGAGCGGCATCGGTGCGGAGACGGCGCGGCGCGCGGCCACCCAGGGCTACAGCATCGCCATCAACTATCGCACGCGCGACGAGCAGGCGAAGAAGGTCGTGGCCGATGTGCAGGCCAAGGGCGCCAAGGCGATCGCCATCAAGGCCGACATGGCGAGCGAGGCCGACATCGTCCGCATGTTCGACGAGACGACGAAGGCGCTCGGTCCGATCACCCACCTGATCAACAGCGCCGGTATCGGCGGCGGCGGCATGCGGGTCGAGGCCTTCGATGCGAAGACGCTGGAGCGTCTGTTCGCCGTCAATGTCGTGGGCTTGATGCTGTGTTGCCGCGAGGCGGCCCGACGCATGTCGACGAAGCATGGCGGCAAGGGCGGCTCGATCGTCAACGTTTCGTCGATGGCGGCCACCATCGGCGGCCGATCCGGCGCTTCGCACTATGCCGCCAGCAAGGCCGCGGTCGACGCCTTCACCGTGGGTTTCGCCAAGGACGTCGCGGCCGAGGGTATCCGGGTCAATTCGTTGCGGCCGGGCATGGTGCTTACCGAGATGACGGAGGACCGGCTGAAGGATGACAGCTTCCGGACTGGCATCGAGGCGACCATCGCCATGGGCCGCGTGGGCAAGGCGCACGAGATCGCCGATGCCGCGCTGTGGCTGCTGTCGGATGCCGCGTCGTTCATTTCCGGCGCGAAGCTGGATGCATCCGGCGGCGGCTTCGTGATCGGAAAGAAGTAGGACCAAAAAAGAGGCGCCGGTTAGGGCGCCTCGATTCTTTTTGGATGGCGCGGGCTCTCGCGCTTGATTACAAGCGCTGCCGCCCGCCGACGCCTATGAAGGCGCTTAGTTCCGCGTCTTATCCACCAAGGCCTTTTCCTTGATCCACGGCATCATGCCGCGGAGCTTCTCGCCGATCTCCTCGATCGGGTGCTCGGCCATCTTCTTGCGCATGGACTTGAACGAGGCCTGGTTGACCTTGTTCTCCAGCATCCAGTCGCGGGCGAAGCGGCCCGACTGGATGTCGTCCAGCACACGCTTCATCTCGGCCTTGGTCTCGGCCGTCACGATGCGCGGGCCCGATCGGTACTCGCCATACTCAGCCGTGTTGGAGATCGAGTAGTTCATGTTGGCGATGCCGCCCTCGAAGATCAGGTCGACGATCAGCTTCACCTCGTGCAGGCACTCGAAGTACGCCATCTCCGGCGCATAGCCTGCCTCGACCAGGGTCTCGTAGCCGGCCTTGATCAGCTCGACCAGGCCGCCGCAGAGCACGACCTGTTCGCCGAACAGATCGGTCTCGCACTCTTCCTTGAACGAGGTCTCGATCGTGCCGGCGCGGCCGCCGCCGATCGCCGAGGAGTAGCTGAGAGCGATCTCGAGTGCGTTGCCCGAGGCATTCTGCGCCACCGCAACCAGGCAGGGCACGCCGCCGCCGCGCACATACTCCGAGCGCACGGTGTGGCCGGGGCCCTTGGGCGCGATCATGAAGACGTCGAGATCGGCGCGCGGCGACAGCAGGTTGAAGTGCACGTTCAGGCCGTGCGCGAAGGCGAGTGCCGCGCCCTGCTTCATGTTCGGCGCCAGATCGGCGTTGTAGATATCCGACTGCAGCTCGTCCGGCGTCAGCATCATCACGATGTCGGCCCACTTGGCGCCCTCGGCTGGGGTCATGACCGTGAAGCCCGCGCCTTCGGCCTTCTTGACCGTGGCCGAGCCCGACTTCAGCGCAATGCGCACGTCCTTGACGCCCGAATCGCGCAGGTTCATCGCATGGGCATGGCCCTGGCTGCCGTAACCGACGACCAGGACCTTCTTGCCCTTGATCAGGTTCACGTCGGCGTCGCGATCGTAATAAACACGCATTGTCGTCTGCTCCCTCTCGAATGGCGGGGTGTCTAGCGGCTCACGAGGGCAAGGCGCAAGCCCAGAAGGCCGAGCGCACCGCCCATGAACCGGTCGAGCCAGAACTTCGTCCGGCGGTAAAAGGCCCGCGCCGTGTCGCCCGAAAAGACGAGAGCCAGGATCGCGAACCAGGTGAATTCGTTGAAGGCGACGATGCCCATCACGGCACCGTCCATCGACGGCGGCAGGTCGTGCGGCAAAAGCGACAGGAAGATACTGCCGTAAAAGACGATCAGCTTGGGATTGCTGAGCTGCAGGAGCAGCGCCCGGAAGAAGGCCCGCCGGCCGCTCAGGGAGGCCTGTGCGGCCACGGGAGTCTCGACCAGCGGGTCGCGCGCATGGCGCCACATGACGACCGCGAGATAGAGGAGATAGGTCGCGCCCGCGATCCGGAATGCCGTGTAGATCCACACGAAACGTTCGAACAGGATATGAAGCCCGAACAGTGCCGCCGTCGCCCAGACCATGGCGCCGATCATCATGGCGAGCGCCGCCCACAAGCCGCTGCGCCGGCCCGCGACCGCCGAGGTCTGGATCATCAGCATGGTCGAGGGGCCGGGGCTCGCCACGGCCAGCAGATGCACGGCCGCGAGTCCGCCCAAAGCGGCGATATAGGGCGCGACGACATAGTCCATCGGTCTAGAACGCCTCGCCGCCGCGGGTCATGGCGACGATGCCGGTCCGGCCGACATCGACCAGGCCAAGGCCGCTCATCAGGCCGACGAAGCTGTCGACCTTGCCCGTCGTACCGGTGACCTCGAACACGAACGAATCGATCTTGGCGTCGATTACCTTGGCGCGGAAGACGTCGGCGAGACGCAGCGCCTCGACCCGCTTCTCGCCGGTGCCCTTGACCTTGACCAGCGCCAGCTCGCGCTCGATGTGCGGGCCCTCGGTCGTGAGATCGTGCACACGATGCACCGGCACTAGCCGGTCGAGCTGCGCCTTGATCTGCTCGATCACCATCGGCGTGCCCGACGTGACGATGGTGATGCGCGAGAGGTTCTGCTTGGCGTCGGTTTGCGCCACCGTCAGGCTCTCGATGTTGTAGCCACGGCCGGAGAACAGGCCGACCACCCGGGCGAGGATGCCGGGCTCGTTGTCGACCAGGACCGAGATGGTATGGCTCGTCGCCGCTTCGGTCGGGCGCACACCCACCGCGTTCATACGAGCACCATGCCTTCTTCGGACACCGGCTTGGCGGCACGATCGTTGGGGCCGAGCAGCATGTCGTAGTGCGCGGCGCCCGACGGGATCATCGGGAAGCAGTTCTCGGCCTTGTCGACAGCAACATCGACGATGACCGGGCCCTTGATGGCGATCATCTCCTTGATAGTGTCGTCGAGCTTGTCGGGCTCGTGGCAGCGCAAGCCCTTGGCGCCGAAGGCGTCGGCGAGCTTCACGAAGTCGGGCAGCGCCTCGGAATAGCTTTCCGAGTAACGGCCGCCGTGCAGCAGCTCCTGCCACTGGCGGACCATGCCCATGTACTGGTTGTTCAGGATGAAGATCTTCACCGGCAGGCGATACTGCGCGGCCGTCGACAGCTCCTGGATGTTCATCATGATCGAGGCCTCGCCCGCCACGTCGATGACGAGCGCGTCGGGATGAGCGATCTGCACGCCGAGCGCGGCCGGAAAGCCGTAGCCCATGGTGCCGAGCCCACCGGAGGTCATCCAGTGGTTGGGCTGCTCGAACTTGAGGAACTGCGCCGCCCACATCTGGTGCTGGCCCACTTCCGTGGTGATGTAGTGGTCACGGTCCTTGATGAAGTGATGCAGCCGCTCGAGCGCATACTGCGGCTTGATCGTCTCCTTGCCCTGCGTGTAGGCGAGGCATTTGCGGCCGCGCCATTCCTCGATCTGCGCCCACCAGGCCTTGTGCGCCTTGGCGTCGATCTTTGGCTGCCTGGCTTTCCAGCCCTTGATCAAGGCTTCCAGCGCCTCGCCGGCATCACCCACGATGGCCAAATCGACCCGAACGTTCTTGTTGATCGAGCTCGGGTCGATATCGACATGGATCTTCTTCGAGTTCGGCGAGAACTCGGCGATCTTGCCGGTGATGCGGTCGTCGAAGCGCGCGCCGATATCGATCAGCACGTCGCAATTGTACATCGCGAGGTTGGCCTCGTAGGTGCCGTGCATGCCGAGCATGCCGAGGAACTGCTTATCGGAAGCCGGGAAGCTGCCGAGACCCATCAGCGTGTTGGTGATGGGATAGCCTGTCAGATGCACGAACTGCGTCAGCAGCTTGCTCGCCTTCGGTCCCGAGTTCACCACGCCGCCGCCGGTGTAGAAGACCGGCCTCTTGGCGTTGACGATCAGGTCGAGCGCCTGCTCGATCTTCTTCGGGTCGGGCTTGGTCTGCGGCCGATAGCTCTTGTGCTGGACCGGCTTCTTGGGCGCCACATAGTCGTGCTTGTTCATCAGCACGTCCTTCGGCAGGTCGATCACGACCGGCCCCGGGCGGCCCGAACGCGCCACGTAGAAGGCCTCGTGGACCGTGCGCGCGAGATCGCCCACCGCCTTCACGAGGTAGTTGTGCTTGGTGCAGGGCCGCGTGATGCCCGTCGTGTCCGCCTCCTGAAAGGCGTCGTTGCCGATCAGGTGGGTCGGCACCTGGCCGGTTAGGCACACGATCGGCACCGAATCCATCAGCGCATCGGTGAGGCCGGTCACGGCATTGGTCGCGCCCGGCCCCGAGGTCACCAGCACGACGCCGACCTTGCCGGTCGAACGCGCATAGCCCTCGGCGGCATGCACTGCCGCCTGCTCGTGGCGCACGAGGATGTGGCGCAGCCGGTTCTGCTTGAAGAGGGAGTCGTAGATCGGAAGGACCGCGCCGCCCGGATAGCCGAAGACGACCTCGACTTCCTCGTCGATCAGGGCTTTCACCAGCAGATCGGCGCCAGTCGTGGCGGACTCCTCGGGCTTCATGACACGGGTCTCCTCTATGACAAATGCGCCGCAAAAACGGGTTTTGCGGCGGCGCGGAACATACGAGCGACCTTGTGGACAGGTCAATCGAAATCGGCACGAAACGTAAAGTTTCAGACCCCGATTTTGTCCAAATATTTCTCGGTCGCTGCCTGAGTTTGATTCCCGGCAGGGTCCAACACCAAATCTGGTGTCATCTGGTGCCGAAACCACGTCATCTGGCGTTTGGCATATTGCCTTGTGTGATCGATAGCGATCCGGCGGGCGTCCTCGAGGCTGAGTGCACCGCGGAAATGGGCGAAGAGCTCGGGGGCGCCATGGGCCTTGAGCCCCGGCCAACGCGGATCGGGGCGGGTGTCGAATACAGCGCGCGCCTCGGCGAGAACGCCATGATCCAGCATCGCATCGAAGCGTGTCTCGATCCGTTCGCGCAGCCAGGCCCGGTCCGGCGCGAGCAGGAAGGTCACGAATTTGCCCGGCGCCGGCGTCGCTTCGCCTTCCTGCCAGGCGCTGAGCGGCCGGCCGGTCGCTTCCAGCACCTCCCAGGCCCGCACATGACGCTGACGGTCGCCGGGCTTCAATCGTTCGACGATGATCGGATCGTGCTCGGCCAGCCGCGCACGGAAAGCCTCTGCCCCCATCGCCTCCCAATCTGCATTGGCGCGATCGCGCAGCTCTTGCGGCACGGCGGGAATGGCTGAAATGCCCTGCATCAGCGCGCGCAGGTAGAGGCCCGAGCCACCGCACAGGATCGGCTGGCGTCCTTCGCCGCGGCAACGCGCGATCTCCTCTTCGGCAAGCGAGCGCCAACGCGCGGCCGACAGGGTCTCGCTGAGGGGGAGCACGCCGTAGAGACGATGCGGCACCGACGCGCGCTCTTCCCGTGACGGCTGTGCGGTCAGGATCGGGAAGGCATCGTAGGTCTGCATGGCGTCGGCGTTGATCACCACGCCGTCGCGGCGCCGGGCGATCTCGAGCGCGAGCGCCGACTTGCCCGAGGCGGTCGGACCGGTGACGACGATGACGAGAACCTGCTCCATGACGGCGCCCAGTTTGCAAATCGGCGACGCCGCCGCTAGAGGCGAGGCGTGAAAAACATCGCTGTCCTGCTTTGCAATCCCAGCCGACCGACGCTCGACGGCGGCATCGTCGAGGCCGCCGTGCAGATCCTGCGCTCCGGCGGTGCCACCGTCGGCACGCCCGACTGGCTCGCTCCCGAGATCGCCTGCGACATCCCCTTCGATGGGCCTGAAGGGGGACTCGGCATGGCCGGCCTCGATGCCGTGATCGTGCCTGCCGCCAATCGGCGCAAGCGTCTACTGGTCGCCGACATGGAATCGACCGTCATCGAGAACGAGATGCTCGACGAGCTGGCTGATTTCCTGGGACTGCGCGAGCCGATCGCCGCTATCACCGCCCGCGCCATGAACGGGGAGATCGACTTCGCCGCCGCCTTGAACGAGCGGGTCGGCCTGCTGAGGGGGCTGCCGGTCACTAAGCTCGACGAGGCGGCCAAGCGCATACGCTTCACGCCGGGCGCCGCCACCTTGGTCGCGACGATGAAGGAACACGGCGCCTACTGCGCGCTGGTCTCGGGCGGCTTCACGCACTTCACGGCCTTGGTGCGCAACGCGCTCGGCTTCGACTATGACGGCGCCAACATCCTGCGCCACGATGGTGCGACGCTGGACGGTACCGTGGAGCCGCCGGTCCTGGGCAAGGAAGCCAAGCTCGCGGCGCTGAACGAGCTTTGTGCCCAGCGCGGAATCGCGCTGGAGGATGCGGTGGCCGTGGGCGACGGCGCCAACGACTTGCCGATGCTGAAGGCCGCCGGTCTGGGCGTCGCCTTCCATGCCAAGCCCATCGTCGCCGCCGAGGTGAACGCCCGGATTCGTCACGGCGATCTCACTGCCCTCCTCTACCTGCAGGGCTATCGTCAGAGCGACTTCGTTCGGAAGGACAATCCATGACCGATGCCGTCCAGATCGTGCTCGCCAAGCGCCCGGTGGGCGACGTCACCGATGACTGCTTCCGCCGCGAACAGGTGACGCTGCCCGCCCTGCTCGACGGTCAGGTTCTGGTGCGCCAGCGCTTCCTGTCGCTCGATCCCTACATGCGGCCGCGCATGACGGAGCTGCGGTCCTACACGCCGCCCTTCGTGCTCGACAAGCCGCTGACCGGCGGCTCGGTCGGCGAGGTGGTCGAGTCGAGGAACGAGCACTTCGCCAAGGGCGATACGGTGATGGGCCTGCTGAACTGGGCGACATACACCGTTCATGACGGCAAGGGCCTGCGCAAGATCGACCCGACGGTGGCGCCTCTCTCGGCCCATCTCGGCGTGCTCGGCATGCCCTCCTTCACCGCCTGGTACGGCATCACGCGCATCTGCAAGCCCAAGGCGGGCGAGACCGCCTTCGTCTCGGCGGCGACTGGCGCGGTCGGCCAGGTGGCGGGCCAGCTCGCCAAGCTCGCCGGCGCACGCGTCGTGGGCTGCGCCGGCGACGAGGAGAAGTGCCGCTGGGCCGTGCGCGAGGCGGGCTACGACGCCTGCTTCAACCATCGCCTCGAGCGCGACTACGCCGCCGTGCTCGACAAGCTTTGCCCGCAGGGCATCGACTCGGACTTCGAGAATGTCGGCGGCCGGATCTTCCACGCCGTCTTCGAGCGGCTGAACAATTTCGGCCGGGTCGCCTTCTGCGGCGCGATCTCGGAGTACCAGGATTCCACGCCCATGGCCGGACCGCCCAAGATGTTCGCCATCGTACAGCGGCGGCTCACCATCCAGGGCTTCATCGTCTCCGACCACGTGAACCTGTTGGGCGAATTCACGACCGAAGTCGGCGGCCTCTTGAAGGCGGGCAAGCTCAAGAGCCGCGAGACCGTCGTCGACGGCCTCGACCGCGCCCCTCAGGCCTTCATGGGCCTGCTCAAGGGCGAGAATTTCGGGAAGCTGGTGGTGAAGGTGACATAGCGCCGAAGCGCTATGTCATCCTGAGCGAAGCGAAGGGTCCTTCGCTGCGCTCAGGACGACAGAATAGCTACTTCGTCAGCCGGAGCGCCGCGAAGCGGGGGTCGCCCTGGCGTTCGACGAACAGCAGGACCGAGCGCTTCTTCTGCGCCTGCAGCTTGCCCACGATCTCCGTGACCTCCTGCGGCGTGGTCACCGCCTTCTGGTCGACCTCGAGGATCACGTCGCCCGCCTGAAGTTGCTTCTCGGCGGCCGGGCTGTCAGGCGCGACCTTGGTCACGACCACGCCCTTGACGGTGTCGGACAGGCCGTACTTCTCGCGCAGCTGGTCGCTCACCTTCTGGAGCGTGAGGCCGAGCTGCTCGACGTTCGACGTCACAGCCTGGTCGGGTTCGGGCGCCTTCTTGGGCGGCGCATTTCCGTTTGCCGAGGCGTTCTGCTTCTCCGGCTCTTCCTGCTCGCCAATGCGGATCTTGAGCGTCTGCTCCTTGCCCCCACGCCAGACCACGATATCGACCGTGCCGCCGACCTTGGCGTTGGCGACCAGCCGCGGGAAGCGGCGGATGTCGGGCACGTCCTGGCCCGCGAAGGAGAGGATGATGTCGTTGCGCTTGATGCCGGCCTTGGCGGCCGGACCATCGGCCACGACGTTGGCCACCAGCACGCCGCGCGCGCGGTCGAGGCTGAAGCTGTCGGCGATGTCGTCGGTCACGCTCTGGTAGGAGACGCCGATCCAGCCGCGCCGCAGCCGGCCGAACTCACGCAGCTGTTCGGTGACCTGCTTGACGAAATTGGACGGGATCGAAAAGGCGAGACCGGCGTTGGTGCCGGAGGGCGAGTAGATCGCGGTGTTGACGCCGATCACCTCGCCGTCGGTATTGAACAGCGGACCGCCCGAGTTGCCCTTGTTAATGGCGGCGTCGGTCTGCAGGTAGTCGTCCAGCGATTCGTTGCTGAGCGAGCGGCCGCGGGCCGAGATGATGCCGGCCGTGACCGAGTGTCCGAGACCGAACGGATTGCCAATCGCCACGACCCAGTCGCCGACACGGACCTTGTCCGAGTTGCCGAACTTGACGGCTGGCAACGGCTTCTTGCCCGGCGGGTCGACCTTCAGCACCGCGAGGTCGGCGCGGCTGTCGGAACCGATGAGCTTGGCCTTGAGCTGGGTATCGTCACGCAGGATGACGGTGATGTCCTCCGCGCCCTGGATCACATGGTTGTTGGTGACGATGTAGCCTTCGGGATCGACGATGAAGCCCGAACCGAGCGAGGTACCGCGGCGCTGCTGCTGCTCGCCATTTTTGTGATCGAAGAATTCCTTGAACAGTTCCTCGAACGGCGAGCCTGGCGGAAGCTGCGGCAGGTCGCGCAGGCGTTGGCCCTGCTGCGGCATGTTCTGGGTGGTGGTGATGTTGACCACCGTCGGCATCAGGACCTCGACGAGGTCGGCGAAGCTCGCCGGAGCGTCGCGCGCCGACGTCGGCCCGGCGACGAACGGCTGCGCCAAAACGATCCCGAGCGCGGTCACGGCGGCAACCGCTGCAGTCTTCGAAAACCCTTTGAAAACCGAGAGAATCACGTCCGACCTCCAACGGCACTCAAGGCCTCTAAAGTCGGTTCGGCCGGCGCCGTGCGTTCGAGTCCCTGTCTACATGCCGAGCGATTGTGGCGCAAATGAAGAGGCGCGTTTATTGCCGCTTGTTACAGGCATTTGAGGGGACGGCGAAAAAGAAACCGGCGGCGTGGCAGGACTGCCACAGCCGCCGGTTTCCGGATCGAAACGTACTGGAGAGGCCGACCGGTCTATTTCTGTTTGGCCGCGGCCGCCGCGGGCGACTCCTCGAAGTAACGGAAGAAGTCGCTGTCGGGGCTCAGCACGACGGTGCCGCCAGTACTGAAGGCCGACCGATAGGCCTCCATGCGCCGCCAGAAGGCATAGAAATCCTTATCCTTGCTGAAGGCGTCGGCATAGATCTTGGTCGCCTCGCCGTCGGCCTCGGCCATGGTGACCTGCGCCTTGTAGCCCGCGTCGGCCTTGATGACGGCGACCTCGCGATCGGCCGTGGCGGTGATGCGCTGCTTCTCCTCGTCGCCCTCGGCGCGGAGCTGGGCGGCCTCGCGTTCGCGGTCGGTCTTCATGCGGTTGTAGACCGACTGGGAGTTGGCCTGCGGCAGGTCGGCCCGCTTGAGGCGGACATCGACCATATGGACACCGAGCTCCATGGTCCGGGAGTTCACCCGCTTGGTGATGTCATCCATGAGGCTCGCGCGCTGTTCGGTCAGCACCGCGTGCAGCGGCACCGACGACAGCACGCCGCGGATTTCGGAATTGATCAGCGAATCGAGCAAGCCGCGCAATTGAGCCTCGCCGCCCGGCACGCGTTCCACGTAGAGCTTCGGGTCAACGATGCGGAAGCGGGCATAGGCGTCGACGACCAGGCGTTTCTGATCACCGGCGATGACCTCGAACTCCGGCGCCTCGTAGTCGAGCAGGCGGCGGTCGATACGCAAGACGTCCTGGACGAACGGGATCTTGGCGTAAAGGCCCGGTTCGGTCTTGGCAGCGCCGACCAGGGCGCCGAACTGGCGGACCAGGACCTGAATGGTCGGATCGACGGTGAAGAGCGTCTGGGTCAGCACCAGGATCGCAACGGCCGCCGCAATCAGAAGCGCAATGGCACGATTGCTCATCGCGAGCCTCCCTGCGGCGGCGTGACGACATGGGGGACTGGGGCCTGCGAACTCTGCTTGAGGTCGGGCAAGGGCAGATAGGGCACCACGCCGGGGCCCGCGCTGTTCTTGTCGATCAGCACCTTGTTCACGTTTCGCAGCACATCCTCGATCGTCTCGAGATAGAGGCGTTCGGCGGTCACGTCCTTGGCCTTGGCGTATTGCTCGTAGACCTGCTCGAAGCGCTGCACATCGCCCTTCGCCCGATTGACCGTCTGCGACTTGTAGCCCTCGGCCCGCTGGATGATGGCGGACGCTTCGCCCTTGGCCCGCGGGAGGACCTGATTCCTGTAGGTATTGGCCTCGTTGATGTTGCGGTCCTTATCGGCCCGTGCGGCCTGGACATCCCGGAAGGCACCGATCACCTCCGCCGGCGGATCGACGCGCTGAAGCTGGATCTGCGCCACGCGCACGCCGAGCCCGTATTCGTCGAGTATTTTCTGCATCAGGTCCTTGGTGTCCTGCTCGACCTTGGTACGGCCCTCGGTCTGGGCATAGAGCAGCGTCGTCTGGCCGATGATCTCGCGCATCGCGGCCTCGGCGGCGGCGCGCACCGTCTCCTCCGGATTGCGCACGTTGAAGGCGTAGTTGTAGACGTCCTTGACCTGCCAGAGCACAGTGAAGCCGATGTCGACGATGTTCTCGTCGCCGGTCAGCATCAGGTTCTCGGTCGACACACCCGCCCGCGTATTGCGGCCGTAGCCCGAGCTGCTGTTCTGCTGGCCGAGCGTCGTGTAGCGAAGATCCTGGACGTTCACCAACTCGACGTGGCCGATCGGACCCGGAAGATTGTAGTGCAGGCCCGACGGGACGGGGCCGCCATAAGGCTTGCCGAAGATGAGCTGGATGGCTTGCTGGTTGGGCTGGACCCGGAAGAAGCCGGTCGCCAGCCAGATCACCACCGCTGCCAGGACAATCAGAATGATGCCCTTGAAGGAGCCGAAGCCGCCCGGCAACAGGTTGCGCAGGCGCTCCTGACCGCGACGGATCACATCGTCCATGTCGGGAGGCCGGCGACCGAACGGGCCGCCCCCACCGCCGCCGCGATTGCCGCCGCCACCGCCGCCCCACGGGCCACCGCCGTTGCCGCCACCGCCGCCGCCCCAGGGGCCGCCGCTATTATTGTTCCACGCCATCCATCACCTCGAAGAGTCCCTGGCGGGACTTTGCTTTCAGGCCGCGCAGCATATATGTGACGGCACCAACACCTTCAATCAAGCGGCCCAGTCAAATGGCCGACGGGAGCGGGCGAATGGCGGAAATCAGCGAATCGGCCGTGCGCAGCGTTCTTGAAACGATCATCGACCCTGCAACGGGCAAGAACGTGGTCGCCCTCGGCATGGTAAGCGGAATCGCGACGCGTGCCGGTCACGTCGCCGTGACCCTGGATGTCGATCCCGCCCGCGGCAATGCGCTCGAACCGCTGCGCCAGGCCTGTGAGCAGGCCGTGCGGGCCATGCCGGGCGTGCTGTCGGCGACAGCCGTTCTGACGGCCGAACGCGCGAACCCCAAGCCAGCCGCGCCGACAGGCCGCCAAGCAGGTCAGACGCCGGGCCATACGCACGGCCACGCCCATGGCCAAACCGCGCCGGGAGGCGGGCGGATCGACGTGCCGGGCGTGAAGCACATCATTGCCGTCGCCTCGGGCAAGGGTGGTGTCGGCAAGTCGACAACTGCGGTCAACCTGGCGCTCGGTCTCGCCGCCAATGGCGTGGCCACCGGGCTGCTCGATGCGGATATCTACGGCCCCTCCATGCCACGCATGCTGGCGGTGAAGGAAAAACCCGAATCTGCCGAGGGCAAGAAGCTGAAGCCGATCGAGAAATACGGTCTGCGCACCATGTCGATCGGCTACATCGTGAACGAGGACACGCCGATGATCTGGCGCGGCCCCATGGTGTCGAGCGCGCTCGAGCAGATGCTGCGCGACGTGAAGTGGGGCGAGCTCGACGTGCTGGTGGTCGACATGCCGCCCGGCACCGGCGATGCCCAGCTCACCCTCGCCCAGCGCGTGGCGCTCTCCGGCGCGGTGATCGTCTCGACACCGCAGGACATCGCGCTGGTCGACGCCCGCAAGGGCCTCAGCATGTTCCGCAAGGTCGCCGTGCCCGTGCTCGGCATCGTCGAGAACATGAGCTACTTCCTTTGCCCCCATTGCGGCGAACGTTCGGAGATCTTCGGCCATGGCGGCGCGCACGCGGAGGCCGACAAGCTCGGCGTGCCATTCCTCGGCGAGATCCCGCTGCATCTCGACATCCGCACGACTTCCGATGCCGGCCATCCCATCGTCGTCGCCAAGCCCGACAGCCCGCATGCGCAGGCCTACAAGAACATCGCCGGCCGCGTGTGGAAGCAGCTCACGCAGAACCAGCGCGGGCCACGCGCGGCGCCGAAGATCGTGATGCGCTAAAGCGGCTTCCGGTCTCAGCCGTTTCGACCATTTTCGCCATTTATTAATGGTGTTTTCGAGAGCGGACGCGCCCAAAGCCCGGCCCAGCAGCATTTTATCGCTGTCGGGCCCGCCGATAAACGGTCGAAAACGGTGCCTAAATGGATCAAAAATGGTTTTGCCTGCATTTTTCGTCGGCAGGGGCATGAGTGAACTTCCGTCGCGCAACTCGCATGACGGCAGTTCTACGCCCTTACGCGTCGACCGCTCATTGTGATCAATGGAAGCGCCGATTCGGTCGATCAGCGGCTATCGCTTCTTCTTCGCCGAGCGCCTCTTCTCGGTCGGCTTGCCGATCATGCCATGCACGCCGATCATCGAACCCGCGACCAGCTCCAGCGCGAGGAAGCGGCGCTCCTCGACCCAGCCGGGCAACTGAAGGTGCAGCGCGAGGTCGCGGCGGAAGCCGAACTGGTTGTAGTACTCGGGATCGCCGACCAGGATGATGCGACTGTGGCCCAGCATGCGCGACTGCGCCATCGAATGCCACATCAGCGCCTTGCCGTAGCCCAGCCCGCGCAGCTCGGGCGAGATCGAGAGCGGACCCAGCATCACGGCGGGCCACGTCTCGTTGATCAGGATCGGCCAGTTGCGGATCGAGGCGACCAGCCGGTTCTTCTGGTCGAGCGCCACGAAACACAGATCCTTGAGGCGCGGCACATCCTCGCGCAGGCGATAGACGGTCTTGTGGAAACGGTCGGGCCCGAAGGCCGCGGCCGTCATCTCCTCGATCGCTTCATCGTCGCGGGGCCGCTCCTTCAGAAGCCGCAGCCGGCCCGGATCGCGGCCCAAATCCCTAACAGGCTCGCGTGCCATGACGCTATTCGAGCCCCAGCGAGCCCATCAGCTCGCGCCATTCGCGCGGATTGAGACCGCTCGACTTCTGGTCGACCTTCTCGCCCTGGATCATGCGCTTCACCGCGGCGAGACCGGTCTTCGACAGGTGCGCGCCGCCCATGCGGTATTCCATGAAGGCGTCATGGCAGATCGGCGTCCAGCGCTTCAGCGTGTCGATCATCACGTCGGCATAGACGCGGATCTCGTACTGCGCGTGCGCGTCGGCACGCAGCGACAGGAAGTGCATGAGGTTGTGGAGGTTCGTCTTCCAGTACCATTGCGTAAAGAAGGCGAGCGACAGGTTCATGCGGGCGAGCTCCCGCGCGAGGCCGGAACGCTCGGGATCGAGCGGCGCGCCCGCCTCGCCCTCGTTCAGCATCTCCATGTAGTGCTCGTAGACGAGCTCGGCGTCCTTCTTCAGCAGCGAGAAGACGCGCTCGGCTTCCTTGCCGGTGATGACCTCGGCGCGGCCCTGGCGGTTGCTCTTGCTTTGCGCCGCGAGATGCTCGGGCCTCGGCAGATAGAATTCGTTGTCCAGGATCGAATAGCGCGCCGAATATTCGTTCACATTGGCGGTGCGGTGGCGGATCCACTGACGCGCGACAAAGATCGGCAGCTTCACGTGGTACTTGATCTCGCACATCTCGAACGGCGTCGTGTGCCGGTGCCGCATGAGATAATTGATCAGCCCGCGATCCTCGCTGACCTTCTTGGTGCCACGGCCGTAGGAGACGCGCGCCGCCTGCACGACGGCTGCATCATCGCCCATATAGTCGATCACCCGCACGAAGCCATGATCGAGCACCGGCAGCGCCTGATAGAGAATCTCCTCCAACGCCGCCGCGACCGGCCGACGCGTCGCATGGGCGTCGCCGCGCGCCTGGTCGATTTCAGCCTGCTGGTCGGTGGAGAGGGGCATCATTGTTGTCCTTCGTTGCGGGCGACTGTATGGGCCGAAGGTTCCCCCGACCATGGGGAAAATCCGGCGCGCCGGTCGAGCCTTCAAAAAGGCACTGCGAACGCCTATATTGGTCGCGTCGGGAAACCGACTATGGCGATAAACGCTGCGTGAAATAGACGTTTCGGACCCGGGGGCGGTACCCGGCGCCTCCACCATTCTCTCCTTCTCCGACCGAGCGGGACCGATGGGGGCGAAATAGGATCGACGAGCGTGGTAAAGGCGCGGTTTTTGCCCGGTATGGTTCCGCCGTGACGGGCCATTCACAAGTGCTAACGATAACACCGTTACACTCGCTGCTGCCGCCTAAACAGCGGACGTAAGCGCGGTTTCGGGAGGAGCACCGGGCAACAGAAGCTCCTCCCACTTTCCTTCCATTTTTCGTGTCAAGTTTTCGCGTTTTCGCGCGATTGACTCTCGTGGGAGCCGAGTCGATGCTGGCTGAGGGTCCCGGCACACATATGAACGATCGCTTCCACTACGACACCCTCGTCGACGATGCGCTGCGCAGCGTCGTGCGTCGCGTGTTGCGCAAAGTCGCCGAGAAGGGACTGCCGGGCTCGCACCATTTCTACATCTCGTTCCGCAGCACCGATCCGGGCGTCCAGCTTCCCGATTATCTGCGTGCCAAGTATCCGGAAGAGATGACGATCGTCCTGCAGCACCAGTACTGGGACCTCATCATCAACGAAGAGTTCTTCGAGGTGACGGTAAGCTTCAACAAACATCAGGAGCGCATAAAGGTTCCGTTCGCCGCGCTCTCGGCCTTCGTCGATCCCTCGGTGCGCTTCGGCCTGCAGTTCGATCGCAAGGACAAGGCCGCTCCGGCCGACAAGGGCGAAGCCGCGGCCCCCACGCCGCTGCCGGCGCCGGAGAAGCGCCCGTCGCTCGCCGGCCCCGCTCCCGCAGGCTCTGGCCCCGAAGAGGCCAAGCCCGAGGCCGCCGCCGACACGGGCGACGCCGAGGTCAAGCCGGAAGATCCCGCCTCCAAGATCATCAAGCTCGACAGCTTCCGAAAGAAGTAGACGCGACCGCAGTTTTGCGGTTTTAGGGCGGCTTCCCGCGAGGAGACGCCATGGCCGAGTTCCAGTTCCAGGAGATGTTCCCGCACGGCGAGGACACCACTCCCTACCGCAAGCTTTCATCCGATTTCGTCGGCACGACCAAATTCAACGGCAAGGACGTCCTCACCGTCGATCCCGAAGCGATCACGATGCTGACCGCCGCGGCGTTCCACGACATCTCGCATCTCCTGCGTCCGGGCCATCTCCAGCAGTTGCGCAATATCCTCGACGACGGAGAGGCCTCGTCGAACGACAAGTACGTCGCGCTCGAGCTCCTGAAGAACGCCAACATCGCCGCGGGCGGCGTGCTGCCGATGTGCCAGGACACCGGCACGGCGATCGTGATGGGCAAGAAGGGCCAGCAGGTCTGGACCGGCGGCGGCGACGAGGAAGCGATCGCCAAGGGCGTGTTCAAGACCTACACGGAGACCAACCTGCGCTACAGCCAGGTCTCGCCGATCTCGATGTTCAAGGAAGTGCAGACCGGCACCAACCTGCCGGCGCAGATCGACATCTATGCGACCGACGGCGACGCCTACAAGTTCCTGTTCGTCGCCAAGGGCGGCGGCTCGGCCAACAAGAGCTACCTCTACCAGCAGACGCCGGCGGTGCTGAACGAGGCCTCGCTGTTGAAGTTCCTCGACACCCAGATCCGCACCCTGGGAACCGCGGCCTGCCCGCCCTATCACCTCGCCATCGTGATCGGCGGCACCTCGGCCGAGATGAACCTCAAGACGGTGAAGCTCGCCTCGACGCGCTACCTCGACGACCTGCCGAGCGAAGGCAACAACAAGGGCGTCGCCATCCGCGATCGCGAGATGGAGAAGAAGGTGCTGGAGCTCACGCGCCAGATGGGCATCGGCGCACAGTTCGGCGGCAAGTACTTCTGCCACGACGTGCGCGTGATCCGCATCGCCCGCCACGGCGCCTCGGTGCCGATCGGCATGGGCGTCTCCTGCTCGGCCGACCGCCAAGCCGTCGGCAAGATCACGAAGGACGGCATCTTCCTCGAGCAGCTCGAGACCAACCCGGCGCATTTCCTGCCCGAGATCGAGCCGCAGCAGCTCTCGGGCGAGGTCGTCTCGGTCGACCTCAACAAGGGCATGGCGCACACGCTCTCCGTTCTCACCAAGTACCCGGTGAAGACGCGCGTAAACCTGACCGGCACCCTGATCGTGGCGCGCGATTCGGCGCATGCGAAGCTCAAGGAGCGGCTCGATGCGGGCCAGGGCCTGCCGGACTACTTCAAGCAGTTCCCGGTCTACTACGCCGGCCCCGCCAAGACGCCGGCGGGCATGCCGTCGGGTTCGTTCGGCCCAACGACAGCGGGCCGCATGGACTCGTATGTCGACCTGTTCCAGGCCAACGGCGGCTCGATGGTGATGCTGGCCAAGGGCAATCGCTCACGCCAAGTCGTCGACGCCTGCAAGAAGCACAAGGGCTTCTATCTCGGCTCGATCGGCGGGCCAGCCGCGATCCTGGCCAAGAACTGCATCCGCAAGGTCGAGGTGCTGGAGTATCCCGAGCTCGGCATGGAAGCGATCTGGCGCATCCAGGTCGAGAACTTCCCCGCCTTCATCGTCACCGACGACAAGGGCAACGACTTCTTCAGCGAGCTCAAGATCTGACCGGTTTCATGCCCCCTCTCCCCCGCTAGGGGGAGAGGAATATGAATATGAGCTCTGAAAAGGAGAAGCCGGTCGACTACCCGCGGCATCCGGACTCGCGGCTGCACCAGCGGTCGATCCAGACATTGCCGACCCGGGCGTTGATGACCTGCAGGAGCTCGTCGCGGCAGCCCAGCACGCGGAACTTCTGGTTCTCGCCCTGGATGTGGCCGATCTCCACGCCCAGCAGGCCCGGGCGGCTGTAGAGCGTGACCTTGCCATCGAGCTGCGTGTCGACCGCCAGCCGGTCGGCGGGCAGCCAGCCATAGTGCTGCGGCTTGCCGTCGTCCTTGCCGTTCAACGAGATTTGCGCCCAGCCGCCCTGGCTGCCGACCACCGTGACCACGGGCGCCGACTTGCCCGTCGGCGCCAGCGTGCCCAGCATCGGCGCTTCAGGAGTCGGCTGGGCACGGATGAGGAGCGTCTCGCCCGGCTGCAGAACGGCATAAGCTTCGGTCGGCTTGCACGAACCGACACCGTGGCCCGTGCTGGCATCGACCGAGCCTTCGACCACGGCGAAGCCCGCGAGCACGGCAACCGTGCTGATGACGGCGCGTATCATCGTTGATCCTTCCCACATTTCGAGGCGTCGGATCCCCATCCGCCGTCTCTTCACCCACGGCCGATTTAACAACCGACTCGGGGCGGAGTCCGGGCAGCATTTGTATGTTTTGTAGCTAGGGTAGAATGGCCCTCATGAAACTCGCCAAACAGCATCTCGACGTCGGCCTGTTCTCCAACAAACGCGACGAACAACTGGCTTTCTGGCAGCAGACGGTCGGCCTGCCCTACGATCACATGGGCAAGGTGGGCGGCGGCGTGCAGCAGCACCGCCATCACATGAACGGCTCGATCCTGAAGATGAACCACGCCCGCGATCCCCTGCCGGAGATGGCGCCGTCGGGAATCGTCGGCCTGCGGATCGCCCGTGAGGGACTGACCGCGCCGAAGCCGCTCGCCGATCCCGATGACAATCAGGTGACGCTGGTGCCCAAGGGCTGGGACGGTGTCGAGGGGATCGCGGTCCTGCTGCGCGTGAACGACCCGGCCGCGCATGATCGTTTCTGGACCGAAGCCATGCAGTTCGAGCGCGCGGGCAGCGGTCGCTATCGTTGCGGAGACTCGCTGATCGTGATCGCCGAGCAAGGCAAGGTCGAGCATCGCGGCCAGCAATGGCGCGGGCCGGGCTATCGTTACACGACCGTGCAGGTGTGGGATTGCGTCGCCGAGTACGAAGGCATCCTGGCGCGCGGCGGCACGTCGGGGGGCGACGTGCGCCTTCTGGGCGAGACGGTGCGTTACGCCTTCGTCTGCGATCCCGACGGCAATCACATCGAGATCAGCCAACGGGCGTCACTGACAGGCAGCCTCTAGGACTAACCCGCCTGCTTGTTGCCCGACGTGCGGGTACCCGAGAAGAGTCCGAAGGCCGGTCGCGATACCGGCCGCTTGCCGATGCGGATGCGCTCGGCCTCGGCGGCGGCGATCGCGGCCAGTCGGGCGGCTTCGGCGGCCTTGGCTTCAGCCTTGGCCTCGCGCTCGGCCTTGATGCGCGCCTGCTCGGCGAGCTTGGCGTTGCGCTTCTCCGTCTCCTTGGCTTCGCGGATGCGTGCCGCTTCGAGACGGGCCGCCTGGCGGGCGGCAAATTCAGGATCGTTGGTCGGGTCCTTCGAGCGGGCCTTCTCGAGGAGGGCCTGCTTGGCCTTGTTGGCGGTTTCCAATCGATCGTTGAAAGTGTGTCCTTGGTTCTTCAACTGACGTCTACTCCTGACTTTCCCTACTATTCAGCAGCTGCCTGGGCAGCCTGCTTCTTGGCGCGCTTCCGATCCTCGGGATTGAGGAAGCGCTTGCGCAGCCTAATCGACTTTGGTGTCACTTCGACGAGTTCATCATCATCAATATAGGCAATCGCCTGCTCGAGGCTCATTTTGCGTGGCGGAGTGAGGCGGACAGCCTCATCCTTGCCCGCCGCACGGATATTGGTGAGCTGCTTACCCTTCAACACGTTGACTTCGAGATCGTTCCCTCGGGAATGCTCGCCGATCACCATGCCCTGGTACACGGGCACGCCGGGATCGATGAACATCGGACCGCGGTCCTCGAGCTTCCACATCGCGTAGGCGACCGAGGTGCCCTCTTCGTTGGCGATCAGCGCGCCATTGCGGCGGCCGGCGATCGGGCCGCGATAGGGGCCGTATTCGTGGAAGATGCGGTTCATCACGCCGGTGCCGCGCGTGTCGGTCAGGAACTCTCCGTGATAGCCGATCAGGCCGCGCGAGGGGGCGTAGAATACCAGGCGGGTCTTGCCGGCGCCGGACGGGCGCATGTCCTGCAGCTCGCCCTTGCGCAGCGAGATCTGCTCGACCACGACGCCGGTATAGGCGTCGTCGACGTCGATCACGACTTCCTCGATCGGCTCCTGGCGCTGGCCGGTCTTCGGATCGGTCTGGAACAGAACGCGCGGACGGCCGACGGCGAGCTCGAAGCCCTCGCGGCGCATGGTCTCGATCAGCACGCCGAGCTGCAGTTCACCACGGCCCGCAACTTCGTAGGAATCGGTGTTGTCGGTGTCGCGTACCCGGATCGCCACGTTGCCCTCGGCCTCGCGCATCAGGCGGGCGCGGATCATGCGCGTGGTGACCTTGTCGCCTTCCTTGCCGGCGAGCGGGCTGTCGTTGACCATGAAGTTCATGGCGAGCGTCGGCGGATCGATCGCCTGCGAGGCGATCGGCTCGACGATGGTGAGATCGCCCAGCGTGTCGGCCACGGTGGCGGTCTTGAGGCCGGCCACGGCCACGATGTCGCCCGCCTCGGCCGATTCGAGCGCCACGCGCTCCAAGCCACGGAAGGCCAGCACGCGCGTGATGCGGGTCTGCTCGAGCTCGGTGCCGTCGCGGCCCAGCGCCTTGACCATCGTGTTCGGCTTGATCGAACCCGACAGGATGCGGCCGGTCAGGATACGACCGAGGAAGTTGTCGGCCTCGAGCGTCGTGACCAGCATGCGGAAGGCGGGATCCTGCTCGATCTTCGGCGCCGGCACATGCTTCACCAGGAGATCGAACAGCGGTTCCATGTCCTTGTGCTCGGCCTCGAGAGAGGTTGCGGCCCAGCCCTGGCGGGCCGAAGCGAAGAGCGTCGGAAAGTCGAGCTGCTCGTCGTTGGCTTCGAGCGCGGAGAAAAGATCGAAGACCTCGTCATGCACCTGATGGGCGCGCGCGTCGGAGCGGTCGACCTTGTTGATCAGCACGATCGGCTTCAGGCCGAGGCGCAGCGCCTTGCCGAGCACGAACTTGGTCTGCGGCAGCGGGCCTTCGGCCGCGTCGACCAGCAGCACCACACCGTCGACCATCGACAGGATGCGCTCGACCTCGCCGCCGAAGTCGGCGTGGCCCGGCGTGTCGACGATGTTGATGCGCGTGCCTTTCCACTCGACCGAGGTCGCCTTGGCGAGGATGGTGATCCCGCGCTCGCGCTCGAGGTCGTTGGAGTCCATGGCGCGCTCGGCGACCTGCTGGTTCTCGCGGAACGTGCCGCTCTGCTTCAGCAGGCAATCCACCAGGGTGGTCTTGCCATGGTCGACGTGCGCGATGATCGCGACGTTGCGGATGTCCATTTTGTCGTCCGGAGGGGGTTGTTGGGCGCGCTTATACGCACGCCATATGGTGTCGGCAAGCTCGCTTGAGGAGCCCCAACACGACTGTCACAGTCCCGCCATGCGCAAACGCTCGATATCGATCGGCGGCCACAGCACCAGCGTCTCGCTGGAGGACGCTTTCTGGGAGGAGCTGGCGGCGCTGGCCCGGGCGCGCGGCCTCTCGCTTGCAGCCCTTGTGGCCGAAGTCGACAAGAGCCGCGGCGATATCAGGAACCTGTCCAGCGCGCTCCGTCTCCACGTGCTCGAGAGCCTGCGTCAGCGTCGAAACTAATATCAGTCGAGCTTGAAGCCCTTGGCGCGCACGAAAGCACCGAAACCGGCGCGCTCCGGCACCGAATATTGCCGCGCCTTGTCTTCGGACCAGCCGTAAGAACTGCTTTCGCCGAATTTATCCACGTAGCGCTGCGTCTTGTAAGGCTGCACCGCCTCGCGCCGCCGGTCGTAGGCCTCGATCTTGTCCCTCAGTCCGGTCTCGTCATAGCGGTCGCGATGGATCGTCACATCGAGGCCGAGCCGCGGGCTCATGACACCGCCGAAGGACGGCCAGCCGACACCCAGCGCTGCCACAGGAATGACATGGTTGGGCAGGCCCAGGATCTCCGACACCTCGGCCGGGTGGTTGCGGATGGCGCTGATCGGACAGGCCCCGAGCCCCGCCCTGTCGGCGGCGGCCACGAAGGTCGCGAGCACGATGCCGGCATCGACCGAGGCATTGAAGAACGGATCGAGATGATCGTTCACGAAGGGCCGGTCGCGCCATTCGAACAGCAGGCGATGGCGGCGGTTGTTGGCGCAGAAGACGAGGAAGACGGGCGCCGCCTTGACCCACGGATTGTCGGGCAGCAGCGCTTCGAGCTTCTCGCGCTGACCCTTGTCCGAGACGATCACGACGTCGGCCTGCTGCAGGTCGCTCTTCGACGGTGCCGAGAGCGCGACGGCGCACAGCGTCTCGAGCAGCGCCGGATCGACCGGCTGGTCGGTGTAGCGACGGATCACGCGACGATCGGCCATGGCGGCCAGAACGTCCACGCCTTTGGGCGCGGATGAGAGCGCAGGCGCGGTTCCGAAGCGGGCTTTCAGCGCCGCCAGCAAACGATCGAGCAAGATGTCTCCTTTTTCAGCGGCCGAACAGGTTGGGCACCTGGATCGGGATATTGGGGATACTGGGAATGATGGACCGCACCGGATTGGTGATCTGGCCCACGCCGCTGCTGAGCGTGTTGACGAAACCCGGCGGATCCTTGGCCGTACCGCGCGACACGCTGTAGGACGGCGAGGACAAGGGGCCGCGCACGCTTGCGATGATGTACGGCGCCGAGCCGTCCTCCGAGATCGTGAAGTTGACCGTCGTGTCGGTCGTCGAGTTCGTGAGGTTGGTACGCGTGGCGATGCTGGCCGTGGCGCCGCTGCCCTGCACGTTCAGGCCGCGATCGGTCAGCATGCCGCCCGCGATGTCGATCTCGCCGCCGATCGGATTGTTGCGATTGACGAAGCGGTTCAGCAGCAACGAGGCGGCGTTCAGCATGTTGCTTGCCCCGACACCACCGCCCTGGCCGATGATGCCGAGCGCGCTGCCCAGGGTGTTGTCGATCACGCCGCCGACCACACCCGCCGCCGCCGAGCCGGCCGCGACCAGCGCCCTGTCGGCACCGACGAAGATATAGCCGCCGAGCCTCGCGCCGCCGGTCATCGAGCTCTTGACCTGCGCCATGGTCGTGCCGCTGCCCTTCAGCGTGATCCCGGAGGCATTGATCTTGCCGTCGACCGTCACCTTTATCGTGCCGCCAAATGTGTTGTGGCCGGCCGTGCTGCGCAGGACCTCGCTGACGATGATGTTGCTCGCATCGCCCTTGAAATCGAACGCAAGCGCCGCCGGCTTGGAGCCGTCGACGATGCCGGAAAGATCGAGCGTGCCGCCGTACAGGTTGCCCTTGAAGTGGTTCAGGGTCAGCACGCCATCTTTCAGGGTGATTGCGATGTCGGCGTTGGCGATGTGCAGCGGCGAACTGATCAAGGTGCCGGCCGTGAGCTTCAGCGAGGCGTCGAAGCTCCGCAGGCCTGTCGTGTCGATCGGCTGAGGCGCGGCTGGCGCCGCCGCGGCGGGCCTGCCTCGGTTCTGCGTCACCGGCGGCGGCGAGACCGCAAGCTTGTCGATGTCGAGCGACGTGGTCTTGAGATCGGCGGTTATGCTCGCCCGATCGGCGACCTTGGCATCGATCGATCCTTCGATCGTCTGGCCGTTGGCCGTGAGGCTGCCTTTATAGCCAATGGTCGAGGGCGGGCCGCGCGAGGCGCCTGGCATGGAGAGCGTGCCATTCACCTGGGCGGTGTCGCCCTGGGCGGTGATGTTCAGCTCCTTGAAGGTGATGGCCTCGACGGTACCGCTGATCCCGCCGCTCGCCTTGACCAGGCCGAGATCGCCGGCGGGCGCGGCGCCCGCGACCTGCAGCACCTTGCTCATCTCCGGCGCCTCGAAGTTGAAGGCCACGTTCGCCTTGGGCAACGACGAGGCGTAGTTCTCGACAAGCCCGCGCAGCGCGAAGCGGGCGCCGGCGAGATTGCCGATGCCGAAATTGTTGATCGTGAGCGTGCCGCCCTGGAGCGCGGCGTCGACTTCGATGCCGCTGATCGGTTGCTTGTTGTAGATCAGCTTGGCGATGCGGGTCTTGAGACCGAACGTCGGACCACCCGCCACTGCGGCCGATGCCGCCGCCGATGGCGGAGCCGCCGTGCTCGAAGGCTTCGATCCGCCTCCCGCCGGCTTGGCGAGGAAGGGATCGAGGTCGATCGTGTCGATATCGATGCGCGCCGTCACGTTCAGCGGCACGCTGAAGGTGACCGTCACGCCGCCCGTGCCCTTGATGTCGTCGAGCTGGAAGGCCGCGTCCGTCACCTCCACGTTGCCGCCGGCCGACGCCATGCGGCCCTTGAGGCTGACCTGCTGAAGCTTGTCGGCAGGCACCGACGAGACATCGACCTCGAGCCACTTCAGCGTATCGCGCAGCTTGGGCCCGACCAGGCTGAAATCGCCCGAGACCGTGGGCTTGGCCGGATCGCCCGAAAACGCCGACTTGGCCTGCAGCACCATGTCGCCCGGCAGGTTGGCGCTGAGCTTGGGTACCGCGACGACGCCATTGTGCGCCTCGAGATTGATCGCCACGTCGCGCACAGGCGCCTTGTGGAAGATCACCTCGGTCGCCTGGATGTCGATCTTGGCGTTGAGGTTGGCGAGGAAACTTTGACCGCCGGCATCGGTGGCGGCTGGAGGTGCGGGCTGAGCGGCAGCAGGCACGGCCGGAGTCGTCGTTGTGTCGGCTGCGGCTGGCGCGGATGCAGGCGCAGGCGGCGGTTCGAGCGTGGCCAGCGCATGGTCGAGATCCAGATGCGGCAGCAACACCTTGCCGTCGATTGCGAGCGTGGGCTTCAAGGTCACGGCAATCGAGCCCGAGCCGCTGTCGCCCGCGAGGCTGAGCTTGAAATCCCTGGCGGCGAAAGCGGTCTGCGAGGCCTCGATGCCGCCGTCGAAGTTGAACTTGCTGGCGAGCAGCGGCGGCAGAGGCGGCGGCTTCTGGCCGGACAGGCTGATCAACGTGGTGGCGAAGGACGTGAGCGATTCGGCCGAAATGCTGGCGACGCCACTCAACGAGGCGTTGGGTCCGAGCTCGCTAACCGCGCCCTTGAAGCTGAGCTTGCCACCGCCCGCCTCGAAAGCGAGCTCGGTCGGCAATCCCTTGTCGCCCTTCTTGCCCACGCTGAGATCGATCTTGAGCGGTGCGCCATTCACCGTGGCGCTGCCGCTGAGGCTGTACGGTCCATCAAGAGAGCCAACGGAAGCGGTGAAGTTCGCCTTCTCAGCCACGACCGAGATGCCGACCTTGGAATCGCTGAAGGCAATCGTGCCGTTTTCAAACGCCAGGCGGCCGAGAGACAAGGGCTTGGGCGAGCTGGGCTGCGGTGCGGCGGCCTTGGCCTCGGCGACCGACGGCGTGAACTCCCAGTTCGGTTTGCCCTGCGCATTCACCTCCAGCACGATCTTGGGCTCGACGAGCACGACCTCGTTCACCTCGAGGCTGCCCATCAGCAACGCCAGCACCGACGGTTTCACGACGACCGACTTCACCTCGACCATGTTGGGGTTGGAGGCGCCCGGCATGTTGAAGAACTTGATGCCGGCCACGGTCACGCTGGGCAGCGGCAGCAGCGACAGGCTGATAGGCCCGTCGATCACGAGATCCCGGCCCGTCGCCTTCTTCACCTCGGAAACGATTTCGGGCTTGCGTGCGTCAAGATCGATCAACGACGGCGCAATCAGGAGCGCCAGGATCAGGAAACCGATGACGCCGCCTACGCCGATCAGGACCTTCTTGCGCTTCGCAAGGCTCATGCGTTCCCCCCTTGCCGTCTCGTGGAAAGACTAGCGCATCGACTGCAGGCGCGGCATAGAGATTTTAGCCTATGGCCGAAATCATCAACCTGAGACGCATCCGCAAGGACAAGGCCCGCCGGGAGCGGGAAGCCGAGGCGCAGGCCAATCGGACGCGCTTCGGCCGCACCAAGGCGGAGAAGGAAGCCGACAAGGACAGCGCACGTCGCGAACAGTCTTCGTTCGACGGCAAGAAGCTGGAGACGCCGGAAGACTAGCGCGACACGATCGGCGCGCCGGTCTAGCGAGTGACCGGACGGTTGATGGTCAACCGATCGAAGAAATCGCGCGTGGCCTGGACTGCGCCCGGCCCCGCGACGGCACGCACGTTGGTGAGCTCCAGCCGCTGGCCGCTCGTGGCATCGATCAGCACCGGCTCGAGCGGATGGCCGTCATCCTTGTCGATGAGATCCATCGGCTTGCCGTCGCGCGACGCGACACCGAAGCGGTCACCCCATTGCTTCAATCCGACGATGACGGTGAACAGCGCCGCACCCTTGTCGGTGAGGCGATATTCGTGGCGCAACGGCCGCTGGCGATAGGCGATCTTGCGGAAGACGCCCGCTTCCACGAGCTTCTTCAGCCGGGCCGTCAGCACGTTGCGCGCGATGCCGAGATTTTCCTGGAAGTCATCGAAACGACGGACGCCGTAGAAGGCATCACGCACGATGAGGAGTGTCCAGGGCTCGCCGACAACGTCGAGCGCCGATGCGATCGAACAATTCATCTGTTCGTACGAGGTGCGCCGCATAGAGAGGAAGTATAGGCATGTCGATGCGACACGCAATCATTGCGGACAGCAACGTATTTGCTACGCCGATGAAATGTCTCAGCGACGCGTAAGAGAGTTTGCGAAGCGGAGCAACATCCAACCGACTGCCGCCGACAACAGCGATCCCTCGATCACGCCGAGTTTCACCAACGGCGCATGGGTATCGCCTTCGAAGGCAAGCGTGCCGATGAACAGGCTCATCGTGAAGCCGATGCCGCCGCACACACCGACGCCGTAGAGCTGCAACCACGTCGCGCCCTTCGGAAGACGCGCGAGACCGAGCGCGATCAACGACGCCGCACCCGCGAAGATGCCGAGCTGCTTGCCGAGGAAAAGACCGGCCACGATACCGAGCGTGACGGGATCGCGCACCATGCCGGAGGTGATGCCGTTCAGGCTCAGGCCCGAGTTGGCGAAAGCGAAGGCCGGCAAGACGAGGAACGTCACCCAAGGTTTGAGCGAATGTTCCAATTTGATGAATGGCCGTTCGTTCGGCGCGTCGGTGCGATAAGCAAGTGGCATGCAGAATGCGAGCACCACGCCGGCCAGCGTCGCATGCACGCCCGACTTCAGCACGCAGACCCAGAGTACGACGCCCACCAGCAGATAGGGGCCGCTGCGCCGCACACCCAGGAAATTGAGCGCCAGGAGAACCACGACGCAAAGGCTCGCCAGGATCAAGGAAAGGGTCGAGAGCTCCGACGTGTAGAAGACCGCAATAATGATGATGGCGACGAGATCGTCGACGATGGCGAGCGTCAGCAGGAAGAGCTTGAGTCCGCTGGGCACCCGATCGCCCAGGGCGGCCAGGATTGCGACGGCAAAGGCGATATCGGTCGCCGAAGGAACCGCCCAGCCATGCAGGGTGACGGGATTGAACCAGTTGAGCGCGGCATAGATCGCGGCCGGCACCACGATGCCGCCGATGGCGCCCGCGATCGGCAGTGCGACCTGCGCCGGCCGTGACAGCTCGCCTTCGACGACCTCGCGTTTGATCTCGAGGCCCACCAGCAGGAAGAAGACCGCCATCAGCCCATCGTTGATCCAGAGCAGCAGCGGCTTCGCGATGCCCCACCAGCCGAAGCTCACGACGAGCTTGGTGCCGAGCAGTTTGTCGAGCATCCAGTCGAGGGGGGAATTGGCCAGCACCAGCGCCACGACGGCGGCTGCGAGCAGCGGCAGCGCACTGCCGGCCTCGCTCTCCAAAAAGGCAACGAAACGCTTCATCGGGACAGGTTCATAGCAAAACGCCCGGGCCTTGCGACCCGGGCGTCCTGTTTATTCTTTCTGGCGAACCCGACTTAGTCGCGGCTCTGCCCCATGAAGCTCATGAGGAACTGGAACAGGTTGACGAAGTCCAGATAGAGGCTGAGCGCGCCGAAGATGGCGACCTTTTCAGCCATCTGGGAACCATACGCCTCGGAGTACTGCTCCTTGATCTTCTGAGTGTCGTAGGCGATCAGGCCCGAGAAGATCAGCACGCCCGCGGCCGAGATGATGAAGTTCATCGGACCGGACGGGAAGAACATGTTCACCAGGCTGGCCAGGATCAGACCGATCAGACCCATGAACAGGAACTTGCCCATCGCCGTCAGGTCACGCTTGGTCGTGTAGCCGTAGAGGCTGAGCGCGCCGAACGAGGCGGCCGTCACGAAGAACGTGCGCGCGACCGAGGCGCCAGTGTAGCGGAAGAGCAGCAGCGACAGGCTGACGCCCATCAAAGCGGTGACGCTCCAGTAGATCGCCTGGACGGCGCCGACGCTCATGGTCGCGGCGCGGAAGCCCATCAGGAGCAGCAGGCCGAGCGGCGCGAAGATCGCGATCCAGCCCAGCGCATTGAGACCGGCAACGCCGCGCGGCGTCACCTCGAAGAACAGCCCCGCCAGCTGCGGCGAGCTGAACAACGCGAAGGCCACGATGCCCGACAACGCCAGGCCCGAAGCCATGTAGTTGTAGACGCGGATCATGTGCGCCCGCAGGCCGGCGTCGAATGTCGCCTGGTCCGCAATCGTCGTGCCGCGACCGAAGGTGTTGAAGTTCTGGTTTGCCATTAAAGTCCTGCCTCCGAAGGGCCTCTTTACGCGCCCTTTTCGCCTGCCAATGTGGGGGTGCCGCTCGGGCGAATCAATAGCGATAACGTCCTGCAGAATAGCGAAAAAACCGTAAAATTACCCTCATTCATTCCGCAGGAGGGCCAGCGGCCGCTGGCGGAGCGCGGCCAGGGTGCCGGCCAGTCCGAAGGCCAGGGTAAGCGCCATGGCGCCCACGGCGACCAGTACGGCGATGGCCGGCAGGAAAGTCCACTCCAGGTTCATCAGGTGACGGACGACGAAATAGGCCGCGACCGTGCCCGTTCCCAGCGCCGCCAGCGCCGTGGCGAGCCCCAGGGTGGCGAACTCCCAGGCAAAAGTACCGGCAATGCGGGCGCGCGTGGCGCCCAGCACCTTCATCACCACGGCTTCATGCACGCGCCGCCGCTGGGTCGCCATCATCGCGCCGGCGAGCACGAGAATGCCGGCCAGGATGCTCAGCAGGCCGATCAGCCGCACCGCCAGGCCGATATTGCCCAGAAGGTCGGACACGGTCTCTATGGCGTCGCGGATGCGGATCACCGTGACGTTGGGAAATTTGTCGGTGACGACCTTGAAGATCTGATCCTCCGCCGGGGGTGTCGCCTTGATCGTCGCGAGATAGGTGTGCGGTGCCTTGTCGAGGATGCCGGGCGAGAACACGAAGACGAAGTTGATGGCAAGCGTCTGCCATTCGATCTGGCGGAGCGAGGCGATCTTCGCGTCGATATCGCGCCCCAGGATATTCACCGTGATCGTGTCGCCGATGCCGAGCCCGAAGGCGCGCGCGAGAGCGGCATCGAAGGAGACAAGCTGGGGCCCGTGATAGTCCGCCGGCCACCACTGACCGGCCACAATATGCTGGCCCTGCGGCTCCGTTGCCGCATAGGTGACGCCGCGATCGCTGTCGACCGCCCAACGGGCCTCCGGCGGAACCTTCACCTCCGCGACGGGCTTGCCGCCGATCTTGGAGATGCGGCCGCGCAGCGACGGCACCTTGTCGAGCGTGCCCGCCCCCGGAATCGCGGCGAGGGCCGCCTCGAAATCCTGGATCTGGGTCGACTGGATATCGACGAAGAAGAAAGCTGGCGCATCCTTCGGGATGCGCTGGGTGATCTGTTCGCGCAGATTGCCTTCAATCAGCGACGTCGCCACTAGCACCGTGAGGCCGAGGCCCAGCGACAGCATGACGATGGGCGTCGACGAGCCGGGCCGATGAAGGTTAGCGAGCGCCAGCCGCATCGCGGCGAAGCGCGGCTTGCCGACGCGGGCAGCAACGAACATCAGCCCGCGCGCGATCAACGGGAAGGCGATGAAGGCGCCGACCGCGCCCAGCACGAAATAGCCCGCGATACGGCGGGCATCGGCGGTGAAGACGGTGAAGCCCGCCAGCACGAGAGCCGTGCCGCCCAGCATCAGGATATCGCCCAGGCGAAGCCGCAGCCGTTCGACCATGGCGCCGCGCATCAAGGTCGCTGCCGACACCCCGCGCGCGCGAATCAACGGCAGCAAGGTGAAGAGCAATGAGACCAGCAGGCCGAAGGCCGCCGCGATCGCCAGCGGTTGGGCATAGAGGCCGATGCGTGCCTTGATCGGCAGCAGATCGACGATCAACGGTTGGGCGATGTAGGGCAATGCCGCCCCCAGCACGACGCCGGCCACGACCCCCACCACGGCGAGTGCGCCGAGCTGCAGGAAATAAGTCGCGAAGATCAGCCGCTCCGGCGCGCCCAGGCATTTGAAGGTGGCGATGGTGCGCAGCCGCCCCGCCAGGAAGCTCGACACGGCATTGCCCACCCCGACACCACCGACCAGCAATGCCGACAGACCGACCAGGCTGATGAATTCGGTGAGGCGCTCCAGCCAGAAGCGAAGACTGCCGCCGGCCTGCTTCAATCCCTGAACGCGCCAGCCGGCCGTCGGATATTGCGCCACGATCTTGTCGATGGTGTTCTCGACCGAGACATTGGGTGGCAACTTGATGCGGTATTCATAGGTGAGCAGGCTGCCCGGCTGCACCAATTGCGACTCGGCAAGTGCCGCATAGGGCATCATCAACCGCGGGCCGAGGCTGGCGAAGGCGTTGAGGCTGAGGTCCGGCTCGCGCTTGATGATCGCGCGCACCTGAAGCGTCGCTTCGCCGACCTTCACCTCATCGCCGAGCGCGATGTTCATGCGCCGGAGTGCGGCTTCCTCGACGACCGCGCCATAGACGCCGTCACGCTTGGCAAGCGCATCGGCAAGCGCGCCGCCGCCCTGCAGCTCGAGCGTGCCGTAGAGCGGATACGCCGGCTCGACCGCCTTCAACTGGATCAAGGTGGGACGACCGTCCGACCTGACCGGCCGCGCCATGGCCCGGGCATCGATCCAGCGTACGAGCTCGCCCTGCCGGCGCAGAAAATCGACCTGATCGGGCGAGGCTTCGCGATAGAGCAGCGACACCGCGACGTCGCCCCCCAGGATCTCGCGCGCATCGCTACGCAGGCCTTCTTCGATGGCACGACTGAAGGAGAGGATCGCGGCGATGGCGCCGACGCCAAGAGCAAGGCAGGCGAGGAACAGGCGAAAGCCGCCGAGACCGCTCCGCATTTCGCGACGTGCGAGGCGAAGCGCGAGACTCATTGCGCGGCCAACGCAACAGGCGTGCGCTCGTCACCGACCACGCGACCATCGGCGATGCGCAGAACGCGATCGCAGCGTGCCGCCAGCGCCATGTCGTGCGTGATCAGGATCAAGGTAGCGGTGTCGGCGCGGGCGAGCTCGAACAGAAGATCCATCACCTGCTTGCCCGTCGTGCCGTCGAGATTGCCGGTAGGTTCGTCGGCCAGCAGCAGCCGCGGCCGGGTGACGAAGGCGCGGGCGACGGCGACGCGCTGCTGCTCGCCGCCGGAAAGCTGCGCGGGATAGTGGCCGAGGCGCGGGCCGAGACCGACACGCTCGAGCGCTGCCTGCGCAGCCGGGAAGGCATCGCGACGGCCGGCGAATTCCAGCGGCAGCGCCACGTTCTCCAGCGCCGTCATGGTCGGAATGAGATGAAAGCCCTGGAAGACAATGCCGATGTGATCGCGCCGGAGCCGCGCACGGGCGTCGTCGTCGAGTGGGGCGAGATCGTGGCCCACGACCTCGACCCGTCCGGACGTGGCGCGCTCCAATCCACCCGCCACCATCATCAGGCTCGACTTACCGGCGCCCGACGGGCCGACCACGGCTGTGATCTCGCCGGCCGCAATGTCGAGCGTCACGCCGCGCAGGATATTGACCGTGCCGGCGTCGCTTGCCATGTCGAGATGAACGTCGTTGAAACGGACGATGGGCGACGCGGTCACAAAGGCTCCGGAAGTCGAACGATGAGTGTTAACATGGGATATGGTCGTTTTGCGGCGGCGATCAATTCGCTGATGACGCTTCTTTTACTGTGCGTGAGCGCAGCCCATGCACAAAGTACGCCCATCAAGCTCGCGATCCTGGGCGACAGCCTGACGGCAGGCTACGGACTGCATTCCGAGGAAGCCTACCCCGCCAGATTGCAGGCGGCGCTGAAGGCGGAAGGGCGGGATGTCACCATCCTCAACCAGGGTGTGTCGGGCGACACCAGCGCCGGCGGCCTCGACCGGGTCGACTGGATGCTGGGCGACAAGCCCGACATCGTGCTGGTCGAGCTGGGCGCCAACGACGCGCTCCGCGGCACCGATCCCGCCGTCACCGAGCGCAACATCGCGCAAATCATCGAGAAGCTGCAGGCGGCGCACGTCACCGTCTGGCTCGCCGGCATGATGGCGCCGCGCAATCTCGGGCCGCAATATGTCGAGGCTTTCGACGGGCTCTACAAGCGGCTCGCCGACAAGTACAAGGTGCCGCTCTATCCGTTCATCCTGGACGGCGTGGCGCAGGATCCCGCGCTCAACCAGGCAGATGGGATGCACCCCAATGTGAAGGGCGCGGAGATCGTCGCCCAGAAACTCCTGCCCTTCGTGAACAAGAATCTCGACGACTATGCCGCGTCTGTTCATCGCCCTTCCCATCCCTGACGAGATCGCCGACGAGCTTGTCCCGTTGCAGTCGGGCGTGCCCGACGCACGCTGGGTGCCGGCGGAGAATTTCCACGTGACACTCTGCTTCGCGGGCGAGGTGCAGGGCGGCACGATGCGCGACCTCGAGGAGGAGCTGGGCGACATTGCCGGCCCGCGCTTTCCCGTCGCCATCGCCGGCGTCGAGCAATTCTCGAGCGGCAAGCAGCCCAAGGCACTGGTCGCCCTGGTCGAGAAGAACGACCGGCTCGATTGGCTGGCGCAGAAGGTCTCGACGGTGGCGCGCAATTGCGGCGTCGAGATCGATCGCCGCAAGTTCCGCCCGCACGTCACGCTCGCCCGCTTTCCCTCGAGCGCGGAGACCGGCCACCATATCGCGCAGTTCATGGCGAGCCATTCGACCTTCAAGGCCGGCCCATGGCTCGCCGACCACTTCGCGCTCTATTCCAGCCGGCATGGCGGCGGTGGCCGCGTCTATACCGAGGAAGCGGCCTACGATCTCTCCTTCTAGGTCCTGCCCGTGATCGCCCGGCTGATTTCCTGGTTCCCACGTACGGCAACCGCGCCCTTCTGCCCGTCCGAGGTGCAGGGCAGCGTTTTCATTCCGCCGGATGCCTCTTTCTGGAAGCGCTTCTGGAAGCTGAGCGGGCCCGGGTTGCTGGTGTCCGTGGGCTACATGGATCCCGGCAACTGGGCGACGGACATCGCCGCCGGCTCCCACTTCGGCACCTCGCTACTCTGGGTCGTGCTGCTCTCCAGCCTGGCCGCGATGTTCCTACAGACGCTGTGCGTGCGGCTGGGTCTCGCCTCCCGTCTCGACCTCGCCCGTGCCTGCCGCCAGCGCTATCGGCCATCGGTCAATCGCGCGCTCTGGCTGATGGCCGAGCTTGCGATCATCGCCACCGATCTGGCCGAAGTGCTGGGAAGCGCGCTCGCGCTGCATCTGCTGTTCGGCATCTCACTGCTGGTCGGCATCGCCGTCACGGCGTTCGACATGCTGCTCGTGGTCGGCCTGCAGGGCCGCGGCTTCCGCCAGGTCGAGGCGATCATGCTGGCGCTGGTGGCGACGATCGGTATCTGCTTTGCGGTCCAACTCGTGCTGATCGGTCCGGACTGGTCGACCGTCTGGCCGGGCTTCGTGCCGCGCGTCAGTAGCCTGCACGACACCGAAGCGCTGGTGATCGCCATCGGCATCCTCGGCGCCACGGTCATGCCGCACAATCTCTACCTTCATTCCTCGATCGTGCAGACCCGTCACGTGGCCCACGACGAAGCGAGCTGCCGCGACGCCATCGCGCTCGCCACCGCTGACACGGTGGTGACGCTGATCCTGGCGCTCATCGTCAATGCCGCCATCCTCATCGTCGCGGCTGCGGCCTTCCACGCCACGGGCCACACCCACGTAACCGAGATCCAGGACGCCTATCACCTGCTCGATCCGATCGTCGGCACGGCAGGCGCGGCCCTGCTGTTTGGTGTCGCCCTGCTCGCCGCGGGCCAGAGCTCGACCTTCACCGGCACCATTGCCGGTCAGGTGCTGATGGAAGGCTTTCTCGATCTCGAGATCCCGTGCTGGCAGCGACGCGTCATCACCCGCCTGCTGGCCGTGATCCCTGCCTTCACGGCTGTCGCCGTGCTGGGCGAGGAGTCGATCGGCGGGTTGCTGGTGCTGAGTCAGGTCGTGCTGAGCTTCCAGCTACCGTTCGCGGTGTGGCCGCTGGTCCGCCTGACCTCCGACCGCCGCGTGATGGGCCCTTTCACCTCCGGTCCGATCGTGCAGGCAGTCGCCTACGCGATCTTCCTGCTGATCTCGACGGCAAATGCCTGGCTTCTCTGGTCGGCCTTCTAATGCCGCTTGAAGTACTGCACCGCCCGCTCGTGCTTCTCGGCGGCGGCGCGTGACTTGAAGGTGCCGAGGTTGCGGCGCTTGCCGGTCTTGGGATTGGTCTTGCGCGAATAGAGCCGGTATTCGCCCGATGCCAGTTTGCGGATCATGGTCGCCTCCTTCTCTTAGGCGAACGTGAGAAGCCGTCGCGGGTTGCGCACCAGAATGCCGTCGATCTCGTCGGCGCTGTAGCCGCGCTTCTTCATCATCGGCACGACGTTGCGGAAGATGTGGCCATAGCCATGACCGCCGAAGCTCGCGAGCCGCGTGCGGTAGCAGATGTCGTGGCTGATGACGACGCGGTCGAGATGGCCCTTGTCGATCAGCGCGCGGATGAGGCGGAGCCGCGTCGCGTCGTTGGGCATGTCGATGTCGGAAAGACCGTAGTAGCTCGACTCCTGGCCGAACAGGTCGAACTCTATGGTGACGCCGCTGTCGGCGAGCTTCAGCAGGCGCGGCTCGTCGAAGATCGTGCGGTCGATATGGCTGATCACGACCCGCTCAAGCGGGAACTTGTTCCCGCTGGTCGGATGGCCGGCCGCCTTGATGAAGTCGGCGACTTCCTGCGGCTGATCGGGATCGCGGCCGGGATGGACATTGACCGATGATCCGGTCTCGGCCGCGGCGATGAGCGCGGCCTGCATCACCCGCTTTTCCGTCGCCGTCCACGGTGCGGAGCAACCGATCTCGCCGATCATGCCGGCGCGCACATCGGTACCCCAGGCGCCGTGCAGGATCTGGCCGATCATCTCCTCCGCGAAGCTCTCGACCGCGCGGTCGTGGTTCTTCGGATCCTGGTAGTCGTTGACGTAGTGGCCACAGCCCATGACCACGTGCACGCCGGTGCCCTCGGCGATGCGCTTCAGGCCGGCGGGATCGGGCGAGAGGCCGCCGCAGGTCAGCTCGACGATGGCGTCGCCGCCATCATGCTTCATCATCTCGATCTCGCGCGTGGCGATATCCTCGAGGTCGAGCATGTACTTGCGGCCGGCTCGCTTGAGGCCGCGGCCGTAATTGATCTGCCAGACATTCTCCAGAGTGATCTCGGGGCCGAGATCGTTGTCGCCGCGCGTGGTCGGCGGGCGGATGTCGCACAGCACATGCTCGTGCATCAGCGTGCGGCCGAGCGCATCGGGCTCAACGAGGCCGAGGACGGTCTGGACCTTTCCCTTGAGCTGGTCGCGGGTCATTGCGGCTGCAGCCCGGCGGCCTCGACCACCTTCTTCCATTTCACCGTCTCGCGCTTGATCTGGGCGGCGAGCTCGTCGGCATTGCCGATCAGGTCGGAGGCGCCGGCGTCGCGGATCTTCTTGATGGTCGCCGGCAATTTGCCGCCCTTCACCAACTCGTCCGAGAGCTTCTGCACGATCTCCTTGGGCGTGCCGGCCGGCGCCGCGACGTACCACCAGGGAGCGGCATCGAAGCCGTCGAAGCCTTGCTCGGCGATGGTCGGCACGTCGGGCAGCGCGAACCAGCGCTTGCTCGAGCTCACGCCCAGCGCCTTCAGCGCCCCGGTGGTGATGTGCGGCAGATACGGCGGCAAGTTGTCCATGGTGCTGGGGATGTTGCCGGCCAGCAGGTCCTGCAACACGAGCGCGCTGCCGCGATAGACGATGTGCTCGACCTTGAAGCCGGCGAGCGATTCGAAATACTCCATGGCGAGATGGCCGGTGCCACCGATCGCCGGCGAGCCGAAGCTCACCTTACCCGGCCCCGCCTTCTTGCAATACTCGACATACTCCTTGGCGGTGCTGACCGGCACGTTCCTGTTCACCGCCAGCACGTTGGCGACCTCGCCGAACAGCGCGACCGGCGCGAACGCCGTCGCGGTATCGTAGGGCATCTGCTTGTAGAGGAACTGGTTGGTCACGGCCGTGCCAACGGTGCCGAGCAGCAAGGTGTAGCCATCGGCTGGCGCCGTCGCCACGGCCTGCGCGCCTATGTTGCCGCCGGCGCCGCTCTTGTTCTCGACCACGACCTTGGCGTTCCAGGCATTCTGCAGGCATTCGGCCGAGATGCGGCCCAGGAGATCGGTGGTGCCGCCCGGCGCGAAGGGCACGATCATGCGGATCGGCTTGCTCGGATAGGTATCGGCTCGCGCTACGAATGGAGCGGCGACAAGGCCCGCGAGCGCCGTTCGGCGCGTGAACTTCAACATGACATTTCTCCCCAACTGCGGCGACTATATCGCCGCACAGGGGAGAGACAACGTGACCGCACCTCTTATCGGCTACGCCGACCGCATCTCGGTACACGCCGGCGAAACGATCGCCTTCAAGATCTCGAGCGTCGGCCCTCAGCCCTACCAGGCGAGCCTGGTGCGCATCGTGCGGGGCGATCCCAATCCCGCCGGTCCGCCCGCGACCTTCGAAGACCAGTCGCGCGTCTTCAAGGGCGAGTTCCCCTCGCGCCAGCAACATGCGTGGCCGGGCTCCTACGCGCTGATCGACGGCGCCGCGAACCTCAAGCTGCCACAGGCGCTGCTGGTCGAGGCGTTGATCTGGCCGACCTTGCCAGCCGACGCCGACCAGACGGTGATCTCGCGGCGCGATGCCCCGACGGGCGCCGGCTTCGCGCTGGTGTTGACCAAGGAAGGCATGAGGCTCGAGGTCGGCGGCGAGAAGGTCACCGTCGGCAAGCCGTTGCGCTCGCGCATCTGGTATCGGGTCTGGGCGAGCATCGATCGCGCCACCGGCATGCTGCGTGTCGGCCAACAGCCGCTGCAGCGCGCCTTCGCCGTCGACGATGAAGGCGATGCCTCGCACACGGCCTCCACTCTCGCGCTCGATGCCGAACGGCCGATCTTGATCGGCGCCGAGCAGGCGACCGATCGGCCCCATCGCCGTCCCTTCAACGGCAAGATCGAGGCGCCGCAGATCGCCGGCATCGCCGCCTGGGACTTCACGCGCCGCATGGGCACGATGGAGGTCGAGGACACGGGCCCCAATGCCCTGCACGGCCGGCTGATCAACCTGCCGACACGGGCGATGAAGGGCTCGGCCTGGACCGGCGCCGAACGTGACTGGAAGCGCGCACCGTATGAGTACGCCGCGATCCATTTCCACGACGATGACCTGCACGATTGCGGCTGGGCCGACGACTTCACGGTCACGCTGCCCAAGGACATGAGGAGCGGCGTCTACGGGTTGAAGCTCGCCTGCGGGCCGCACAAAGACATCATCCCGTTCTTCGTCACGCCACCGGTCGGCAAGCCGACGGCCAAGGTCTGCTACATCGCGAGCACCTTTACCTATCAGGTCTACACCAACTTCGCGCGCCAGGTGTACGACGCAGCCTTCAAGAAGCGCGTCGCTGAATGGGGAGCCTCGGCCTATTTCCCGTCGGAGCATCCCGACTACGGCCTGTCGACCTACAACTATCATCGCGACGGCTCGGGCGTGGCCTATTCCTCGCGGCTCAGGCCGCTGCTGACCTGGCGGCCGAACTGCCTCGCCTACAACGACCCGCTCGGCTCGGGCATGCGCCACCTGCCCGCCGACACGCACCTCACCGGCTGGCTCGACCGCATGGGCGTCGAGTTCGACGTCATCACCGACCACGACCTGACCGAACAGGGTGCGGCACTGCTCGAGCCCTACAAGGTCGTGCTGACGGGCACGCATCCGGAGTATCACACCGTCGATACGCTCGATGCGCTGCAGACCTACACCGAGACCGGCGGCCGCTTCATGTATCTCGGCGGCAACGGCTTCTATTGGAGGGTCGCGCTTTCCGAGCACGTGCCCGGCGCGATCGAAATCCGTCGCACCGAAGGCGGCATCCGCACCTGGGCGGCCGAACCGGGCGAGTACTATCACTCGTTCGACGGTGTCTATGGCGGGCTGTGGCGGCGGTCGGACCGTCCGCCCAACCTCCTGTGTGGCATAGGCTTCTCGAGCCAGGGCACGTTCGTCGGCAACGCCTATCGCCAGACGCCGGCGGCGCGCGACAATGTCCATGGCTGGATCTTCGAGGGCGTGAAGAACGAACTGTTCGGCGGCCAGGGCTTCTCCGGCGGCGGCTCGGCCGGCTTCGAGCTCGACCGGCTCGACCATCGCCTCGGCAGCCCGCTCAACGCCGTCGTGCTCGCCTCGTCGGAAGGTCACGACCGGCGGAACTTCGTCGTGGTGCACGAGGAACGGCTGGGCTTCGACACGACCATCCCGGGCGAGACGCTCGAACGGCTGATCCGCGCCGACATGACCTATATCGAGAAGCCGGAAGGCGGCGCCGTCTTCTCGGTGGGCTCGATCACCTATTGCGGCGGCCTGCCGGTGAACGGCTACGACAACGACGTCTCGCGGCTCACCTTCAACGTGTTGAACCGTTTCGGCGAGCTCGGCCTCAACTGGCCGTTTTGATCTGTCCCGTGAGGTGCTGCAGCAGGCCCTGGCAGCCCGCCTCGATGAGGTCGAGCGCTCGCTCATAACCCTTGGCCGGGCCGCCGAACGGGTCCGGCACTTCGATCACGCCGAGGCTCGGCGCGTATTTCATCAGCATCTGCGGTCGATCGGAGAAAGCGCGCGGCGCCATCCAGCGCATGGCGCCGAGGTGGCTGCGATCGAGCGCCAGCGAATGGTCGAAACGTTCGAGGTCCTCGTTGGTCAGCAAGCGCGCGCGATGGTGGGCGATCTCGTAGCCGCGCAGCCGCGCCGCCTCGACCGCCAGGAAGGACGGTGGCTGGCCGACATGGCCCTCGAAGGTACCGGCTGAATCGACGGTGAAGGCATCGCCGAGCCCGGCCCGCTCCGCCATGCCGCGGAACACGCCTTCGGCCATGGGAGAGCGGCAGATATTGCCGGTGCAGACGAACAGAACCCCGATGGTCATGGCCGGGGACCCTAGCACGGCAGTAAAGTGACGCCACGGAGGAAGCATGCCTGATATGAACCCGGCCATGGCCAAGGTCGCGCATGGCGCGCATCACATCGCGCCCGACATCCACGGCCAGAACTTCTACAGCCTCGACCGCCAGTTCCAGGATCTGTTGTCGCTCTACATGGAGCCCAGCCTGCGCGCCGCCATGACGCCGCACTTCGAGCGGCTGGGCGCGCTCGCCGGCAACCGGCTCGATGAGCTCGCACAGGTCGCCGACAAGCATCCGCCGATCCTGCAGCCGCGCGACCGTTTCGGGCGCGACGAGGACTGGATCGACTATCACCCGTCCTACCGCGAGATGGAGAAGATCGCGTTCGACGAATTCGGCATGCACGCCATGAGCCACCGCGCCGGCGTGCTGGGCATGAGTGAGCCCGCGCATCCCTTGGTGAAGTACGGCATCACCTATCTCTTCGTGCAGGCCGAATTCGGCCTGATGTGCCCGGTCTCGGTGTCGGACACATCGAACTTCATCATCAAGCGCTTCGGCTCCGACACGCTCAAGAAGCTGCTGCTCGACCGGCTGCTCAGCCAGGACCCGGCCACGATGCTGAAGGGCACGCAATTCATGACCGAGAAGGCCGGCGGCTCCGATGTCGGCGCGATCGAGACAGAGGCGGAGCGGATCGGTGTCGGCGCCGACGGCGTCGAGCGCTGGAAGCTCTACGGACAGAAGTGGTTCTGCAGCCACGCCGATGCCGATGTCGCGGTGATGCTGGCGCGGCCGCGGGGCGCGGCGCCAGGAACGGCGGGACTCGGCATGTTCGCCCTGCCGCGGCGGCTCGAGGATGGCACGCGCAACGCCTACCGGATCGTGCGGCTGAAGGACAAGCTCGGCACGCGCTCGATGGCGTCGGGCGAGATCATCCTCGACGGCGCGACGGCCTATCTCGTCGGCGATGTGAACCGCGGCTTCAAGCAGATGATGGAGCAGGTGAACCTGTCGCGCCTCAGCCACGGCGTGCGCGCCGCGTCGATGATGCGCCGCTGCCTGAACGAGGCGCTCGCCGCCGCACGTGGCCGCAAGGCCTTCGGCAAGGCGATCGCGGAGTATCCGCTGCTGCGCCGCCAGCTCATGAAGATCATGCTGCCGACCGAGCAGGCGCTGTCGATGTTCGCCTTCTCCGCCGACGCGATGGGCCGCGCCAATGCCGGCGACAAGGAAGCGGAGAACCTTCTGCGCATCCTGACGCCGGTCTACAAGTTCCGTGCCTGCCGCGACAACATTCCGGTCGCCAGCCAGGCGCTCGAGGTGCGCGGCGGTATCGGCTACATCGAGGAATGGGTGACCGCACGGCTGGTGCGCGACGCGCAGATCGGCAC
>Ga0153954_1000231_pt1 | contig 50375 bp, 39 predicted proteins | sample TSFL038MetaG_FD_102277 | JGI IMG/M metagenome (GOLD analysis project Ga0153954, IMG submission 102277) | Attine ant fungus gardens microbial communities from Florida, USA - TSFL038 MetaG | ecosystem: Host-associated > Fungi > Mycelium > Unclassified | place: USA: Florida, Wekiwa Springs State...
CTGGCATGACCTACATATGGCGAGGATGGGGAAAACTCACGCTTATAGCTGAGTTTTGGTTATCTACTCATGTGGAGGCAACTTATGGGTAATAGTCAGGTCTTTAGGCGAGGGAGCAGTCACATTATTGCAAATTGTTTGACTCAATAAGGAATTGAGTAATGTCTCCTTGAGAAACACCAAAGTCGGCAGCTGGAATGAGTGTAACTTGCGCGCCATTGAGAAAGTATCCTTTTCCTGACTCATAACGGAAGTCAATATCCCCTTCATCCGCTCTCATAATGATTTTGCCAGGATATTTCAAACGCACTGAATCAATGCACTGTATTTTTTTTAACTGCTCTTCTTGAGGTTTAGCCCAATACAAAGTCAATTGCTCATTTTCCATGCCTAGCGCAACAACACCGAACTGATTAAATGCGATAGCATATGGGTGAAATTCCACTGATCCGAAAAATTCCGCTACTTTTAAGGAGGATTCTTCAAGAGTTAATTGCTTAGGAATAAACTCATAAAAACAATAGGCTTCATTGTCGATACATCTACTTGTGTCTACATAGATAACATGCTTGTCCGTTTCATCTAATTCGCTAATTTTAAATACATTATTATCTATTTTATTGAATGTAATTGTAACACTATTCAAAAGAACTAGGTCTGACTGCTTTTTTACATTAGGAGCTTGAGGCCATATAATTTTTTTCTCATTCACATAAATTAAATACGCAGGTGCTTGATGTTCTGCAGCATAATTTGCTGAAAACACAGCTTTAGCAACCCCTTGTGTTTTGTCACGAATAGTCGCTCCTCCATCAATCTGATAAGTATCCAAATGAGAGGTGCTTGATACTGGCAGAATGGCCATACTTTAATCTCCATATGTGTTAAACATTTACAGACTAAAATAACATCCGTAAGTTATTTATTACAAATGATTTAAAGATGGTTCATCTGATATAATAAAATATTTACAATGCTGCTTGATATTGCTGGTTGACTTTCTCAAGGGTTTTTTGCTTTCGTTCCTTATCCTTTTGAAATAAATTGGTAACTCGATTGAAACAGCAGGCACTGATAGCTGCGCCACCTATTCCAATAACGCCCCCTGAAATTATCAAACCCATCGACAAATTAAAATTATGTAAATTATGTAAAGCTCCTTGCACTGCGCTAACAACGCCGCCTATAAGTAAAGCAGAACCGATGACGCCCGATGCAATCATTAATATAAATGAACCTCTATCTAATGTTTTTATGCCACTAATCATATAATCCTCTGATATTTAAATTTACATCAATTATAAGCTAAAATATTTAATAAAAAATTAAATTAAAATTAAATTTATATAAACTTAAAGCAGAAAAATTATTAAATAGTATCGAGGGCGTAAAGAAAGGCAAAAGGTAGAAATTCAAATACCAATGCGAGAGGGATTGTTGATGCCCCCCCTCTTTTTTTGATGAGGATCTTTTTTTCGGTAAAAAGATCTGTCAGTGCTGCTTTTTTCCATTCCTTAGGTAAAATGACTTCTGTATCTCCCCAAGTATACTTACCTAAAGGCATTTCCCATCCGCCGGGAGCCAATTTGGAGAAAAAGCGGCTGGCAATCACAATAAGTATTTTTCCTTCAGTTTTCCGCATAAAGGCAATGACATTGTCCTTCCTAGAGCCATGCGCTTTTAAAGGGATATATTCACCATCCAAGAAAAGATCTTTATGCTCATTTCGAAAATGCAACCCTTTAGTTTGCAACAGAAACTTCACCTTAGCGTTGTCATTTTTTTCAAAAAGCTGGATGATGTTTGCATTCTTCAGTTTACTTAGAATTTTCTTGTTCTGATCAAAATCAACAGGTGCCCTGTTATCTGGATCGACTAATTTATAGGTCAGCAATTCGTTGCCCTGGTAAATGTCCACGACACCAGGAGAGGCCAACTTAAGGACAGTTTGTGAAAAGCTATTCCAGGAACCATAGCGATGGATGAGTCTGTGAAAAGCCAAAAATTCTTTCATGAAGCGAGACTTGTTTCCCCCTCCTAGAATGGCAAAAAAGAATGATTTTACATCTTCTTCATATTCAAGGTTAGGAAAGAGCCAACTCGTCCACTGTTTAGCTTCTCGAAGGGATTTTAAGATCAATTGCCAAATGCGTTCGCAAAATGCTTCATAAGTTTCTTGTTTAAATGGAAAAGTGGGCCAAACCCCTAAAAGGGTCTGATAAATATAATATTCTACATTGAAAGATAGATTTCCTTTTTTATGTTTATTGTTAATCAAACTCCACTTTCTCACTTCTAAGCCCCATCGTTCTGGCATCTCGCTTAAAACATGCAGCCTCATACGTACATCTTCACTGCGTTTGGTATCATGGGAAGATGTGGCTAAAAACCCATAAGGCCATTTTTCTTTTTTTTCTCTGTTATGTGTATGGAAGTCACCAAGTGAGTGACCAAAATGGGGAGGACTGCCTCCTACCTCATTTAATGAAATGAGCCTGTTGTAAATATAAAAAGCAGTGTCTTCCAATCCCTTCGCCATAATAGGGGCTGTTAGCTGCTGAAAGCGCAATACAAATTCTCTGTAAGCCGCCTTTTCGTCAGGACGAATGTGCGCCTTGGACAACAAAACTTTTTCAATAAAATCAAATATAGAGCTATCTAAGAAACGCGCCCGTTTCTTGGCTTTTTGTATCGCTATCGAGATGTAGCGATAATCGCGTTTCGTGATCTCTCCTTTAGGTCGAATATAAGAACGGTAAACAGGAAAACAAGCAATCACCTCAGCCAAAGCATTGGTTAAATCGTGGCGTGTAAAATCTCTATATTCCCAACTGGTTTCTGAAAGGTGATCAAGCTTTAGTCCGAGGGCTTCCACATCACTGACCATTTCGAAATCTGTAAAATATTTTTTTGAGTCGTAAAGGATTTCATCAAAATCTAACTTATGTCCTATAAACTCTTCATAGACTTCTGTAAGCGCTTTTTCATTCGCCTGATCGATAAATACTCCCCCCAAAATATTGAGATATTCATATCCGACTGTCCCTTCTACATCCCATTCTTCTGGCAATTTTTCTTTTCTTTCTAAGATTTTTTCGGTGATGGTGAAAATCTTCGCTCTGAAGCGTAGTCGTTCAAAATAAGTGATGGGATCATAAAGTCCGTCAGGATGATCAATACGAAGTCCTTGAATTTGATTGGTACGGATAAGATCGAATACCCATTTATGATGACTTTCAAGCACCCCCTCTTCTTCGATACGAATGGAGACCAATTCATTCACATTAAAAAATCTGCGATAATTAATTTCGTGTGTTGCCACTCTCCAAAATGAAAGCCTGTAATATTGCGCTTCCAGAAGTTTATTGAGGAGGTCAAAGGATTCTGTCTTTTTTCTTTTCCCATTAAACAAAAAGATCTGCTGAAGAATATGAGTGCGTAAAATGCGTGAGCGCTTAAAAAAAGTATGAAGTTTTTCTCGGGCCTCCTCCTTTTTCACAAACCTTTCTTGTGTTGCTACAGGGTAGAAACGGTACAGTTCAATAAGCTCCTGAAAGGCTTTCCATTCAGGATCCCCTTCTTTGTAAATTTCTTTCAATTTCTCCATCTCATTCGCTAGGATCAGAGCGTAGGAATGTGGAGCAATCGGAAGAATATACTCAGAGTAACAACGCAAGAAAAATTTCCCTTCTTGGTAGAAAAGTTTGATTTCTTGATTTTCAAGGACCTTGGCATAAGAGCTTCCTAAAATAGGAAGCAATACCCGGTCCTGCAGCTCTTTTTTATCAGGACTCCAGTTGATGTCAAAAAATGCAGCATATTCAGAATAAGGGCCATTTTCTAAAACATCCTGCCACCAGATATTTTGCCCTCCCTTAATCCCCATATGGTTGGGCACGACATCGGCAATATGCATCAGGCCTAATTTTTTAAGGTCTGCGCAAAAGGCTTTAAAATCATCTAAAGTCCCAAGCAATGGATTAAATGTATTTGGATCAGTGATATCATAGCCATGGGCACTATACGCTTTGTAGTATGGCGAACAATAGACAGCTTCCACACCGAGTGCTTTTAGATAAGGTAAAAGCTTACGCGCCTTTGAGAGCGGGAAATCTGCGCTGAGCTGCAAACGATAGACAGACGTAGGAATTCGCAGATCATTATAGTTTAAGGGTTTCATATATAGGGAGCCAATATTTTATCAAATAACATGCCGCTTCTATTGAAGCATTTGGTCGTGCAATTTTTTCTACACACCGCTCAAGCAAAAAAATCCCAATGACAAAATCGATCTCTTGCCTTTTTTCTGGTAGAAAATCTGGATTGTCTAACCTTCGTAAGTAAGCTCTTAAAAAACTAGACCCTATCCAGATGGACCAGCCAAGCGCCCACTGTTTGAAAGTTTCAATGTGCGACTCGTGAATCAACCCCCTTTGTTGCATTTTGTCAACTGCTTCAAAGCTCGCTTCAGTCATGGAAAGAAGCATAGCCACCACATCCCTGAGAGGTGATCTTTTGTATCTCCGTTCTTCTAGGCTCAAAGAATGGTCTGCCCCAAAATTTGCGATTAAAAATTCACGCCCAGTGTAATAAAGGTTTTCCAGAACATAATTTCCATGAGTGCGCACTCTTCCAAGGTGCAATAAAACCTTGGGGAAATGAGCCATACATTTTAAAAGCCTTTCCTTGTAAGAAAGTAATTCTGTAAACCGTTGTGTTTTTTCAAGTTTTGAAAAGCCCTCATTCACTTTTCTCCACATCACTTGATAGAGTGAACGCTGATAGAAAAGAGTGAAACCGATTGGGAAAAAATTGGGATCATAGGAAGCTGACCACATAGTGCTGTGAAAGTCCGCAGTCGTTTGACCTAAAAGATGGGCTACCTCGGGAAACTCACCCAAAAGCTCACGAGTGGCAAGGTCGAAGTTTCCAAAGGCCAAGCCACACAGCGTGTCAGTCGGAAGTAAAATTGTATCCTGGAACTTTTCTTGTATGGTTTCCATTCGTTGAAAGAAATGTGTCGCTCCCTCAATAAAAACGGATTTGGTATCTAATTCTGCAGAAGGAGGGTCGGAAATTTCTGCCAACGCAATTTCTTTCAAATGCTGCCCTTTGTATTCCAAATAGCCAACTAATGGCAGAAAAGATTTAAATGAGGTCTTTCGTGTCAAAAAAAGACGTACTTCAATGTCGGGCTCCATTTCTTCCTCTAACACCGAAAAGCGCCTGACCACACTTCTTTCTGTGATTTCTGCGAGTTTGACGCCGCGTAGCTCTCCTTCTTCTGTTTTAATTTTTTTCTGTTGGAGGATGCATTCACGTAAGTAATGTGAAATGGCATCTTGTGTGCTGCAATCAAATAAGATAAGTTCGCTTTTTGATGTTTGTATCAATGCCACACAGTTCTCAGGATGATTTTCCAATATTTCTTTTGAAGTCTCTTCTTGCAAAACATGCAAAAAAAGAGGAATTTGACGGGAAATTCCATTGATCAGAGTCAGGTGAATAAATACCAGGTGCATTCTAGACTGCTTTTCAACCATTCCATGATCAGCAATGTTTAGGCGCCGATCTAAATTGGGTAGGTAGTGGCGAAACCAACTTCTTTTGAACAGGTATTTTCTAAGTATGCCGTCAAGCAAACGCCTTTTTTGAGGATAAAAAAAACTTTCAATCGGGCCCGAGAAAGTGAGTGCATGAATCTGGCGCTCTCGCCTTTGTTCTTGCTGTTCTAAAACACTCTTTTCCTCTTGTTTTTGAAGTGCGAACCAATAGTAGCCATGTGAGCCTAAGGTTAAAAAGTAAGGAAGTTCTCCAATCGAAGGGAAGCGTTCGCCTGAAAACATCTCAATGACTGAATAGCCATTAAATTTTTTCAAATCCAATTCAACGTATTGGGAAAATCGCGACAAATTGGCGATAATCAGCAAGAGTTCATTTTCATGTTCTCGAAAAAACACGAGAATTTTCCGATTCTCTGTCTTCAGAAATATAGTCTTGCCATAGCTAAAGGCTTTATACCTTTTTCTTAAAGCAATCAATTGCTTAGTCCACCAAAGCAAAGAATGGGGGTTATTGAGCTGTGCTTCCACATTCACTGTTTCGAAGTGATATTCTGGATCTATAATAGGAGGAAGATAGAGTTGTTGCGGATTCGCTCTTGAGAATCCCGCATTCCTATCATTACTCCACTGCATCGGGGTACGCACCCCATTGCGATCACCTAAATAGATATTATCCCCCATTCCAATCTCATCGCCATAATACAAAACAGGGGTGCCATTTAAGGAAAAGAGCAGGACATTCATCAATTCGATTTTGCGCCTGTCATTCTTAAGTAAGGGGGCCAGACGGCGGCGAATCCCTAAGTTCAAGCGTGCTTGCGGATCATAGGCGTAGACGCGATACATGTAATCACGCTCTTCATCAGTGACCATTTCCAATGTGAGTTCATCATGATTTCGCAAAAAAAGTGCCCATTGGCAGTTATCGGGTATAGTAGGAGTTTGTGCCATAATTTCCACGATGGGCAAAGAATCTTCCAAATGGATAGCCATAAAAAGTCGGGGCATGACAGGAAAATGAAAAGCCATATGGCACTCATCCCCTTCACCAAAATACTTGGCTGCATCTTCTGGCCATTGATTTGCTTCTGCCAGTAGCATCCTATCTGGAAAGTGAGTGTCGACGTAATTGCGCAGTTTTTTTAAAAAAGCATGTGTCTCTGGAAGATTTTCGCAATTTGTTCCTTCCCGTTCGTAAAGATAGGGAACTGCGTCTAAACGCATCCCATCGACACCCATTTTGAACCAAAAACTTAAATTCTGCAGTACCGCTCTATGCACTGCAGGATGATCATAATTAAGATCTGGCTGATGTCCATAAAAACGATGCCAATAATAACTTTGCGTCTCTTGGTCCCATGTCCAATTAGAGGGTTCGAAATCCTGAAAAATGATACGCGCTTGTTTATACTTATCCGGAGTGTCACTCCAGACATAGAAATTACGCTCATCAGACAGTGCATCTTTTCTACGTGCTCGTTGAAACCATGGATGTTGATCAGAGGTATGGTTGATCACAAGCTCAATGATCACCTTAAGGTGTCGCAGATGAGCTTGACGCAAAAATTCTCTAAAATCTTTAAGGTTCCCATATCTAGAATGAACATCTGTATAGTCGGCAATGTCATAACCATCGTCCTTCAAAGGAGAAGGATAGAAAGGCAAAATCCAAATAGCGGAAACTCCCAGGTCTGCCAGATAATCCAGCTTTTGGGTCAATCCATGAAAATCACCAATCCCATCGCCAGAACTATCAAAGAAGCATTTTACATGCACTTCATAGATGATCGCCTCTTTATACCAGTAGGGAATCATGATACTAGCCTTTTAGCTTATTTCCCTGAGACATTAGCTATAACTATCCACTTTGGCCAATGACATATCTTGATGTGACAAAATTGAACTCTGTCACTCGTGAATAATTACTAGGTAGCCCTAAATATGTAAGGCTGGTTTGATTATTTTGCACTGACCAGCACTACATATTTAGGGCTATCAATTACTAACCCTATATCAATGATACCGTTTCTAAAGGTTTTTTTCATGGTGTCAATTTATTAATAAAAATTTTATTTAAAAAATATAAATCATCACACTTCTACAAGATTAATCTTCAGAAACATCGATGCCATTTTCTCAATTTAATCTATCATCATAAGCCTGAACAGAAAACAGCTCCAGCCAGGTTAATCACTAGCTTGTGTAGTCGTATCCATTTTAAGGACAATCATTTCAGATTCTAAGTCGTCCTATAAAGCATTTTCTTGCTGAGACTTCTTACCTAAGGTAGAATAATTTTTATGTTATTCCATGATCGTGTAGATGCAGGTAGACGCTTAGGAAATGCTCTGCAAGCATATAAAAACCAATCTGATTCTCTTATCATAGCCTTGCCAAGAGGAGGCGTAGTAGTTGGCTATGAGATAGCTACCATGCTTCATCTGCCTCTAGATGTCGTTTGTCCGCGTAAAATTGGGGCGCCTATTAATCCTGAACTAGCTATTGGGGCTGTGACAGAAACTGGGGAAGGGATCCTTTCGCAAGCATTGATTCAGGAGCTTGGAGTTTCCGATTCTTTCATTAAGGCCGAAATCGCACAAGAAAAAGCAATAGCGCAAAGTCGCCTCAATCGCTACCGCAAAGGACGTCCTCCTCGAGATTTGAAAGGAAAACATGTCATCTTAGTAGATGACGGATTGGCGACTGGAGCCACCATGCGTGCCGCAATCAAAACAGTGAAGGCAGAAGACGCTCAAGAAATCATCATGGCAGTTCCTGTCGCACCACCTGAAACTTTGGAAAAGCTAGAAAAAGAAGTAAATAAAACTTTCTGCCTTTTAGCTCCTGACTACTTTTACGCTGTAGGCCAATTTTATGCACTTTTTGACCAGACAAGCGATGAAGAGGTGATCGACTTATTGGAAAGCGCGTTAAAATTCGAATTTAAAAATTTTTCTTGATCTGTTCTTGCAGGACACGCCACTTCTTTTCCAATTTCTCTTTTCTGACCAAAAGAGCGCCAAAGGCTGGATAATTCTCAGAACGATCCAAAATATCCTGAATAAATAGGTCAGTAGTGGACGTATAGGCTGTATAAACCTGATGGGTTTCGTTAAAATTTTTAAAAAGTGTACTTAACCGTTTCCCCTGCTCGATTGTCAAATAACCCTTTCGAACCAATGGCCCAAGCCCTCCATGCTTTTTATAATACCAGCCGTACACTTCTTCCAAGTTTTTTTCAGTGAGCAACAATACTCTATCATCACGCACGCAGGGTTTTGTCAAAGGCTCATTGGCCCCATGCTTTTTTAATTCAAACTCCCATTCAAAAAAGGGTAATTTACACATATAACCAGTAATGAAAGTATTCATAATAATAATCGATGCAAGGACAGCGGTGGGGAATGCAATGAGGGTCACAGTGTCAAACGGTGTAAGGACAGTACTGGATAGATCGAGAGCGTGGGTATAAAAGAGATGAGAAACTAGAAAATAAAGAGCGCATATACTGATGGATGAGAAGAAAATGAAACAAACAATCCTCTCTATGCGTAAGACATTTTCATTACAGAGTTCACTTGCACTCATGTCGCGCCAGCGAGAAGCTGCTTTAGTAGGCCGCATGAGTTTCGGAGTAGGGAGAATTTGAGGAGCGTTCGATGACAAAATAGATTGAGGGGCATTCGCCCATTTTGCATCTCTATGATATTGATTTCGAATCTTTTGCCTGATGTCCAACCAAGCCTCGTTGAGCTCCTTCATGCGTTGGCGTACTTGATCATAGACAGCTGGGTGTCGGTTTTCCTGAATAGCCTGTGAGACACGGAATTCAGCAGCATAGCTCCAAGCTATTTTCTGCTGTTCCTCATATTCCTTGAGCAAAACCCTTAATGTATCGCCCTGCTCTGGAAGCATGTATCCCTTGCGTACTAATCCTCCCAGACCACCTTTTTTCTGATAATAGCGGGCATAGATAGCTTCAATTTCTTTCGTTGTCAAAAAATTCACAGCAGTGTTGTGTACATTAATGTCGGTGAAGTTTTCCACTTTTCCATTGTTTATTTCTTCAAAATTAAACTTTTTAAATAAGAGAGATAAACCAACTATGGTTGCTGCACTAAAAGCAGCACCCATTGTCACATCCATAATGGAAGTTGGAACACGCGCTAAATAGATAGCCTCTCTGAACAGGAACACAGCACCCAAAACACTGAGCGCTACTGTTAAAATAATACCCACAACGAGTGAGATTTTAATAAGGAGTTCCTTATACTTGCTTTTTGAATCCAAATCACGCCACTGTGTGGCTTCCCGGGAAATAGGATAGAGTTGAACGCTGTTCATCTATATCTCTCCCGTTTCATCATGAATGCTATTGAATTGTGCGATAAGATGATTCAATTCCACAGAGGGAGCGCATTGAGCTGGTGTCAAATTCGAGGTGTTGAGAACACCATTTAAGGCGCCATACTTTAAAAGTAGTAAGCATCTCTCTTTGTCATTTTTTTTTGCGGCGATATGTAAAAGTGATTCCCCCTGTATAGGACGATGGATCGCTTTAGATGCACCATGCTCTAAAAGGAGGCGTAGAATCTTAAGATCCCAGCGTGAGAGAATCGCTAAATGTAAAGGTGTTTTGCCCTCGGCATCTAAAGCATTAGTATCTGCGCCTTTTTTAAGTAAAAGTTCTACAATCTTTTGATTGCCCAGAGAGCATGCTTTAACCAGAGGTGTACATCCATACTCGTTTCTCACTTCAAGATTTGCTCCCAGAGTCAATAGGCTCTTTACCATACCTATCTTATCTTGCGATATGGCCTCAGAGAGCGCGTGACCTAGGTTCCATCTTAATTCCTCAGCATCCTCTTTTTCTAAAAGTTGTAATTTCCGTAGTGTGGCTTCTCCATCGATAACATGCCTAAAATATTTTTTCGATCGGACGATACACTGTTTAGGTAAAAAATCGTTTTTCGCTAACGCCATTATGTGATCGAAATGCTCTTGAAGCCGTTTTTTGGGTTTGTCATTTTCAAGATGATATTCTCTACATCTTCTCTCCATAACTTGTAATGCATGTGCTTTGAAAAAGTGATTGACACGTTCAACGTTTTCTAAATCTTTAACCAGCAAGAAACTGAAAATATTTTGCACTACCTCATTTGGCAAAGAACTCAGACCGGGACGGTAATTCTCTTTGATGCTCTCCTGTAGAGAGCGCCATTGGTTTTCTATTTTTGTTTTTCTAATGACAAGAGCGTTGTAAGCCGGATAATTCTCAGGGTGATCCTGGACGTCTTGAGTAAAAAGATCAGGAGTTGCCATATAGACGGCATGTGCTCGACTGATTTCATCATAGCGCTTGAAAAGCTGACTCATTTGCTTTCCTTGCTCGATTGTCAAATAGCCATTCTGGACTAAAGGTTCAATTCTACGATGCTGTTTGTAGTACGAGTCATGCACTTCATCTAAATTTCCCTCTGTCAAAAGTAGTACATTATTATCTCGAATATAGGGTGCGTCGGGTTTTATTCCCGCATTGCTAGATTTTGCAAAATTCCATCCAATCAATGTCATTCCACTCAAAGCAAGCGCACTCGTCAAGCTTATGGCGCCAGAACAAGCACTTATAAATAGATAGTGATGAGGCAAGACGGGAGTTTTGAATGAAAAATAATTTGAAATTGCAGCTGCTGTTAATAGAATGATGATCGCCGCGATCATCCCAATTCGAAAGGCACGTTCCTTATAGCGTGTGGTCGCATCTAGGTTGCGCCAATGGACGGCCGCACGAGTGGGCCGCATAAGTCTTGGTATAGGGAGAATTTGAGGAGACGGATCTGTTGGCAAAGTTGGCTGATGTAGATCTTCCCACACTCTATCTCCCCAATACTGATTCCGAATCTCTTGACGTATTTCCAGCCAAGCAGCATCGAGCTCTTCTAGGCGCTGACGCACTTTAGCATAGGCTGCCGGATAATGATTGGCTTGAATCGCTCGCCAGGTATGAGTTTCTGATGTATAACCCCAGGCTATCGGTTGTTTTTCCGCATATTCTTTGAGCAATACCCTTAACTTGTCACCCTGTTCTGAAAGTATGTATCCCTTGCGCACTAAGCCCCCTAGGCCGCCATTCGCCCTGCTATGAATATCTCCTCTGTAATAGCGCGCGTAGACATCTTCCATTTTTTTTGTCGTCAAGAAGTGCACAACGGCATTGTGCACATTGGCATTCGAAAAATTTTCTACCTTTCCTTTGGCGCTTTTTTCAAAGTTGGATTGCTTAAGGAGGATTGCTAAACCGACCGCGAATACCCCAGTAAACATTGTCACTGGGATAAACGAGAATCTATCCGCTCCACTAAATGCGATGCCAAAATAACAGCTTAGTGCAATCGCTATCGCGGTAAAGAAAAGGATCCCTGTGACAAGAGCGATGCGAAAAAGGAGTTCTGCACGCTTGTCTTTTGCATCCATATCGCGCCAACGCCCAGCTTCTTTTGAAACAGGATAAAGCCTAGCGTTGATATTAATCATAATTAAGTTGAATTAATAATTATTCTGACTTAATTATTTTAAACAAAAATCAATGGATTGTAAATTACTAAAATTTAATTTATTATAAATGTGAAGAGAACCAAATAGCAGCCATCCGGCCCACCTCTTCTAAAGCACCGGGTTCTTCAAAGAGATGGGTGGCACCCTCTATAACTTCAATTTTTTTCTTACAATCTAGCAGCTGAAATGCCTGCTGGTTCAGCTCAATGACACCAAAATCATTGCCTCCCACGATGAAGAGTGTGGGGCATTGAACAAGAGAAAGCGCCTGCCCGGCAAGATCTGTTCGTCCTCCTCGTGAAACTACGGCATGGACACGTAATCCTAATTCTGAAGCCGCGATCAGCGCAGCTGCAGCTCCTGTGCTTGCTCCAAAAAAACCAACTGGCAAATGATGTGTTTCAGGATATTTAAAGACCCATTCTGCAGTAGAAATCAGGCGTTCAGCCAACAGCGGGATATTAAATCTTAATGCACGTGTTCGATTGTCTACCTCTTCCTCTTCAGGTGTTAGCAAGTCGAAAAGCAACGTCGCAATTTGTGCATCATTTAAAAAACTCGCAACAAGCTGATTGCGTGGACTAAGGCGCGTACTCCCACTGCCATGGGCAAACAAGACTATACCTTTTGCATCTGGTGGAATGTTGAGAAATCCATTCAGAGTGATGGGACCAATCTCCATTTTGATTTCCGAACGCACTCCTAATTTTTTTGCTACCATTTCGCCTCGCTTTATCTTACAAGTAATGTTATGGACAACACAATCAAACGCCTCTTTTTTGGCATGGAGATCAAGGCTCCTTGGCCAGAGGATTTTCCATTTGGGCGTCTTCTCGATGAAAAACATCGTCATATGACGCTTGCATTTTTAGGCAATGTTGATTACCTCAAGCTCAAGGAAGCCCTTGCTGTCTTTCCAAAGCCTGATTTCAAAGTAGGTTTTGCGGCCAAATTTGATCAATGTCTTTTTTTACCACCGCATCATCCGCGTGTGGCTGCCTGGCATATTGAATGGTTGGAAAAAGAGGCAGAAGCCATCTCTTTGTACCATCAGATTTTGATCCAATGGCTACATGAACAAGGATTTTCTCCTTCAACACATGCTCAATTTCTTCCGCATGTGACACTAGCCCGAAAGCCTTTCAATGAAAAAATCTGGCGTAAAAAATTTTCTCCTCTTCCGGCAATTGTGCAAGATATCCATTTATATGAGAGTGTGGGTCACTTGCAGTATCTACCCATTTGGAGCTACACGCTTTTACCTCCTTTTGAAGAACTTGAACACACAGCTGACATTGCCTATCACATCCATGGCCACTCTTTTGATCAGCTCTTTCATCACGCTTCTTTAGCGCTCTGTTTTCATTTTCCTCTTTTCCTCACTTATTTAGAACCCAGGCAGGGATTATCCAGCTTAGAAGAGGTCATTATTGGTCTTAATCAATTAGTCTTACGCACTGATCAAGAAATTGGCTGTCCATTTAAAGCTGTGAGCTTTCACAGCCATCTAGAACGACAAGAAGGAATGCTTAAATGGGAGATGATTGTTGATGTCTAAATTGGAGAAACTGGGTCCATGTACCTACCTACTTCCAAAAGAAGAGGGCATGCAAGTTCCAGGTTTGGTGATCGCCTCCGAGGAGCTCTTAAAAGAAGGAGACATTGAAAAACCTCTGGAACAGGTGCGCAACGTTGCCTCTTTACCAGGGATCGTGGGATATAGTATTGCAATGCCGGATATTCATTGGGGCTATGGCTTTCCCATTGGAGGCGTTGCCGCCATGGATGCAGAAGAAGGAGTGATCAGCCCCGGAGGTGTCGGCTACGACATCAACTGTGGTGTCAGATTAGCCATTGCACCGATGTGCTTTCGAGACATAGACAAAAAAAACCAAGAAAATTTACTCAAAGAAATTTTCCATCTCGTCCCCTCTGGAGTGGGACATGGTCATCGTGGTGAAGGAGTGAGCGACTCTCAATATGAGAAGCTCTTAAAAATCGGAGCGAAATGGTCAATTGAAGAAGGTTTTGGCTTCCCCTCAGATCTGCACCATATTGAAAGCCATGGCTGTCTTGAAGGTGCTGACCCTGATGCAGTCACCTCTTCTGCAAAAGAACGAGGACGCAAACAAATTGGATCCATAGGTTCGGGAAATCATTTTGTTGAAATTGGCGAAGTACAACAGCTTTTCCTTCCCGACATAGCAGCTCAATGGGGAATTGAAAAAGAGCAACTCTACATTTTGATTCATTCAGGTTCACGTGGTTTTGGGCATCAGGTGTGTCAAGATACTTTGAACAGTTTCATGAAGCAAGGTTATGCAAAAGGATTACCCGACCCTCAGCTTGTTGCAGCCCCTATAAAAAGTGACGCAGGTAAACGCTATTTTGCCGCAATGGCTGCTGCTGCTAATTACGCCTTCAACAACCGACAGCAGATCCTGCATTGGGTCCGTCAAGCTTTTAAAAAAGTGTTCAACCTGAATGCGCAAGAGATTCGCTTGATTTATGATGTATGTCATAATATTGCAAAATTTGAAACCCACGAAATCCATGGCAAAATGCGTCGCGTATGCGTCCATCGTAAAGGAGCCACGCGTGCATTTGGAGCCCATGCAGCTGAGCTGTCAGAGCTTTATCAACAGACGGGCCAGCCAGTACTCGTCCCAGGGGATATGGGACGTGCGAGCTATCTTCTTGTAGGCCTGGGGAATCCCCTTACCTGGTGCAGTTCCTGTCATGGAGCAGGAAGAGCGCGCAGTCGTATCCAATCCTCAAAGAATTGGAAAGGACGCAGCATCGTCGAACACATGCGAAATCAGGGTGTTTTGGTGATGGCGAGCTCTATGCGTACGGTGGCAGAAGAGATGCCTGATGCATACAAGGATGTAGATAGTGTTGTTGCAGCTGTTAAAGAGGCCAGGTTGGCAGACCCTGTGGTGCGTTTACGTCCTCATCTCGTCATCAAGGGCTAAGATCAGGGTCTAGGCTAAACTTTTGAAATATTTAAGTAGTACTGCATTATCCTTTTTATTCAAGCCAAGGTTGATACGTATGGTAGTGCTATCATCGACAGCTCTTACCTGAACCACGTTAATATTAGGATGATAAAATCCAAAACTTGAACGAGTTTGTGCTTTCACCTTATACTTGAACAGAATACGATAAAAACGAATCAGGTAAAAGATCGCTCTTGCATAATGCATGCGCCCTAATACTTTCAAATCGATAAACGCTGGGTCAGCATTTCTTTCCATTGTAGATACGCGAACTTTCTGACTCTTTCCTTTTGATTTAGGTTTTAATGCCTCTGGTATGCTATCCAAAAGTGTTCGATGATTTTGGAAAATTTGTCCCATATAGTCATCTATGAATTGAGCTGCATGCTTATAGGCCAGGCAAAACCATTGCACGCTTAAAGGATCAGCCTTATAAACTTTATCCTTAAATAAATGCTCAAAAGGCTTCCAATGCTCAGCGCCATTATTGATCACATAATAAGCAGATGCATAGTAATTATCATTGTTGAGCATATCAAATTTTTGTCCACTACGCAGAAAAACAAAATTGATCTTTCCTTCTGCAATTTCTTTAGCAAATTCTTCTAAAAGCTGTGCGGATTTTTTAGAGTGTATGTAATCAATTGTGCTGTCGATCACCACAGTAAAGGGCTTGCCCGTATTTTTTTGCAGAATTTTTCTTATGTCTTCAGCGATGTTTCTTTCGGTGTAATGAGTAAATTCTGTTTCAATGGCTACATTTGGATTAAACATTCCCCCATAAACGTCAATTTTAATATTTGGATCTTTTAAGGCGTCATCTAAATCCAATGTTTTGCCAATAAAGTCAACATGCTCAAAATAAGAACCTTTGCTACAAACTCTTACTGCGTTAGGATTATTTTCCATAGCAGCCCTATAGACACCCGCATACACATTCATTGATGTTTTAGCAATGCCCCCTTGCATAAAACTCAGCGCTTCTGGAGGAAAGCATTTTTTTAAAGTGGTTTTGAGAATTTCCGAAAATTGATCCTCTTTAAAAGGTGAAGTCAGCGCCAACAGAGAAGCAAGCTCACAATGAACCTTTTCGATGCACTGCGTAAATCTATTGTAATTATTGAGACAAAGGCGGGCGTCCCCCAAAGCAACCTGTATTTTATATAAACACGTCTGAAGAAGCGCGCTTTTTTGAGGATGTGCCATGAGATCTTTCCAGCTCTTTTCTGATATTTCACTCATGAGCCCCCTTAATAAAGCAACAGCCGCTCCTCCAAGAATGCCTACATACTCAGGTTGACTTTTATCTTCAGTGATTCTTTGCATCTCTGCAAAACACTCTGTTTTTAGAAAACTGGGTTTTAGAAAACTGTCTTCACTTTGTGGGCTTTCAAATAGGATGCCGATTTTTCCATTTGGATGGACATACTCTACTTTTGAAGCCTCAAAATTCTTCAGGATATATTTACGGTAATTGACTGCACCCACATAGTAGCCCGTTTTCACCACAAAATTAATCAAGCTCTGGCTATTTTTTTCAAAATCGGCACCCTCTAAACTCGTAAACAGAGGGATCACTTTTATGCCACCGATTTCACCTACTTGAACCCGACAAACCGTTGTGATATTTTTTTTAAAAATGCGATTTAGTTTACTTTCTTCGATACCTGTAGATGCATGAAGTTCTTTCACAGCACTTTGTATTGATAAGGTGATATCCTTTAAAAATTGGTCATACTTCTTCGTGAAACGTTTTTTACTCTGTTTATCTTCAGGTTTGATCACATCCTGAAAATATGCAGTGGCGTCGATCAAAATGCTTTGTGCAAAAGCTTCTACAGTTCCCTGCTTTGAATTTGCCAGAAAAGCCTGACAAAAGTGTTCCGTCAATTGTTTTACATCGACTCTTTTTTCAACATTTGTCACATGAAAGCCCACTGGGAAAAGCGTGCCACAATCCACTGTATCAGTTAAAATCAAGGGGCTTTTATTTCCTAAAGCGTACTGTTGATTGATCTTTTTTACCTCTTCAGGAATGGGCACAATTCCCCATCGATGATAATAGCCATTAGCAATGTGCTGATTAGTCTGTGTGACGAGGTCAGAACCACCTAATAGGCTTTCCCATACAGCATGATGTGTAGGTACAGATGTCACTTTGCCTAAATAATTATTCCCTAAAAAGGCAATCAGTTTCTTAAGCTCCACATCATCTGTGTCATCGTAATAGCTACGCAGTAAGGCTGCGTTGAGATGCCAATCCTCTAATGAATAATCCAGACGCTTTGTTCCAATAAGCAAATGACGCCGATCGATGACTCTGTCCCACCCGACTAAAGAATACGTTGTAAAAGAAAAAGCAACCGCAGAAATGGCACTTAAAGCCGCATAGGTAATCGTAGTAGGTAAAAGAAAGTGTGCAGAAATTGGAAAAAATTTTAGAAAAGATAGAGCTGAAAGTGTCATAAAGGCAACAGAAAGTAGAGCAAAAATGATCGTAGCTGCGATCATAATTTTTTCATTTGTCGCATCTCTTTTAATCGTTTTTAAACGATCAATATAAGCATTCTTGGAAGATACAGTTTGTGCATTTGTTTTCGTCCCACAGAAGAGATAGGATAGAGAATCAAAGAAATACGACATCACAATACCTATAGCTTATTCTTTAGTAGTATAATATAATTTTATTAAGGTATTATTAAGGTTTTTTTTTGAAAAAATGTTATTTCAAACTTTTAAGAAACTTTAATAAAGTAACATTATCATTTTCATTTAATCCAGCGTTAATGCGTATGGTGGAGCAACCAGGCACTTCTGCTCTGACAATAGTAAAATTTGGATGATAAAAGCCAAAGCTTGCACGGGTGTGTGCTTTAATTTTTGCTTTGTACATCATTTGATAAAAGCGAACCAGGAAGAGAAGTGCCCTAGCATAATGCATAGATCCAATGACTTTTATATCGATGAAAGCTGGCTCTGCGCTAGATTCCATAGTGCTGAGTCGGACGCTGCGGCCAGATCTCTGACTTAGTTTGAGTTTTGCCGGAGCGCGCTCCAAAAGGTTACGATTATTTTTAAAAATTTGTTTAATATATTCATCTATGTTTTGAGATGCATATTTATAAGCAAGGCAAAACCACTGCACACTTTCGAGATCCGGTCTATAGACTCCATCCGTAAATAGTTGATTGAAAGCTTTCCAATGATCTGCCCCATTATTGACTACATAAAATGCAGAAGCATATTGATCGTCATTTCCAAGCTCATCGAATTTTTTTCCACTGCGGAGGAATACAAAATTGATTCGCCCTGCTGCAATTTCTTTGTGGAATTTTTCCAATAATTTTCTGGATTTTTCAGAATGGATGATGTCGATCGTGCAATCAACGACCACAGTAAATGGCTGACCATTATTTTTTTGAAAAATTTTTTCTACATCTTCAAGAAGATTTCTTTCTACATAGTGAGTGTGTGTTTTTTCAATAGAAACATTCGGATTGAACATCCCGCTATAAACATCTATCTTGATCTGTGGATCATTTATTGCCTCATCAAAATCCAAGGAATTTCCAGGAAAACTGATTTGTTCAAAATAGGATCCTTTTGTGTAAACTCTTATGGCGTCAGGGTTATTTTCATGGGCTGCCTGCATCACCCCTGCAAAGACGCTCATCGACGTTTTAGCAAGACCCCCACGCAAATAAGGTAAAACTTCCTTAGGCACGCAGTTTCTTAAGGTGTTTTTAAGAATGACTGCAAAATGCGCTTCTTTAAAAGGTTTAGCCAAGGCTGATAAGGTTGCAAGCTCGCAGTGTATCAACTCTATAGATTTTGTAAATCTATTATAATCATTCATATAAAGGCGAGCATGACTCAATTGCTCTTGGATTTTAAATAGGCTCGTTTGGAGGATAATCCTTTTTTGCGGATCATTCATTAATTTGTCCCAATTTTCTTTGGAAATTTCGCTGAGCAAGCCTTTTAATAAATTAACAGCAGCACCTCCTAGAATTTCCACGTATTTAGGTTTCTGTGAGTCTTGGACTATATTTTCCATGTCTTTGAAAAGCTGCAACTCAAGCAGGCTGTCTGTATTTGGAAAGGGATTGCCTACTTCTTTTCCCTGATGGATATATTTTATTTTATTGAAAGCTTGAAAATCCTTTAGGATATATTTGCGAAAATTAACGGCACCAATATAAATACCTGTTTTCCCCACTAAGGTTAAGAGGCGCTCGAAATTTTTTATCCCCTTGCCTTCTAAAGATGAAAAAAGAGGCAGTACTAAGATAGCTCCAAATTTTTCAATTCTAACTCGACTAATCGTAATACAATTTTTCTTGAAGGCATCTATTAATTTCTCTCGATCAACATGAGTAGACTGGTTAAGCGTTTTAATTGCTTTTTTGATCGCATACTGTGCACTCTCTAATAAACGGTGATATTTCTCATCGAAGCGCTTTTTATTATAAGCATTATCTGTCTTGATACATTCTCTAAAATAATCTGTTGCATCAAGAAGGATGCCTTTTTTAAATTTATTTAATTCTTTATTGCCACTTTTTTCTGGAAAATTTGCTTTAAAATAGCAACAAAAGGAATTTGCTAACTCTTCTACGTCTAATATTTCATTTTTTTGAATAAAATCGCTTATTTTGATGACATGAAAATCTAATGGGAAAAGAGAATTACAGTCTTCTGAATCAGTTAAGATGATGGGACTTTTTTTTCCCAATGCATACTGCTCATTTAATTTTTTGACTTCATTGTTTGGAAATTCGCAGGATGTGAGCCGATGGTAGTACCCATCAATTGCACGACAATTAGTTTGCGCAACTAATTCAGAACCTCCTAAAAAACGTTCCCACAAAGCATGGTGTTTGGGCAGTGGAGCCGCTTTCCCTAAATATCTATTGGCAATAGACGCAATTTCCGCTTTCAAGTCAGGATCCTCTGCTTTCTCATAACACTCTCGAAGCAGAGCTGCATTAAGATGCCATTCTTCTAAAGCACCATCAATTTTTTTTGGTCCAAGTAGGAAACGACGGCTATCGACAACCTTATCCCAAGTAGCTAAACAATAAGCAATATATGAAAAAGCGAAAGTTGAAATACCACCAAGACCTAAATAAATCATCGCAGTCGGAAAAAGATAGGAAATCGACACTGGAAGACTACCCAAAAAGGTCAGTGCAGATAATGTCGTAAAAGTTGCTGCCAATAGGATAAAAAGGGTCAGAGCAACCATCAAGATTTTTTCATTGGTTTCATTACGTTTGATCGTCTTTAAGAGACTAATGCGTTCATTAGGACATGATTCCGAAATTTCTTTTGTCTTTGGCCCAAAACATGAATATCCTAACAATGCTGAAATAGCGGGCATAAGCTATCCTTTCCCTATCTTTGGGGAAGATTTTATTAATTTTTCTATTAAAAAAGAATTAAGAAAATAAATTTAGAATTAAAAAATATCACCACTGCAGTAAAAAATTTAATTTAATTTTTTTTCGAGCTCTTCCCAACGCAAATAGAGCTGCTCTATCTGATTTTCTGTGAGACTGATCAACGTGCAAATTTCTTCTAATCGGACAGCATTTTGTGCAATTTCAGGCGCTTCCAGCAGATGATTAAGTTTTTGAACTTCTTCTTCTAGCTTTAAAATTTTTCCTTCAATATGTCGATATTCATTTCTTTCTGAACCTGACAGCTTAGGGGGCAGAGGACTCGTCTTTATTTTGATTTCTTTAGGAACTCTCTCAGAAATTGATGCCTGCCATTGTGCAAAATCTGCATAAAAGGCTGTTTGCTTTGGATCTCCAAGGGCTAAAAGAGTCGTACAGATACGATCCAGCATGCAACGGTCATGCGTAATCAAAACGATGGCTCCTGGGAACTCTAAAAGGCTCTCTTCTAATGTTTCCAAGGTCGCCACATCCAAATCGTTTGTCGGTTCGTCAAGTAGAAGCAGATCTGCGGGCTGAAGCATCAAATGCGCTATAGAAATTCTTGCTCGCTCTCCTCCAGAAAGCTTTCCTAAAGGCATGTCCAGAAGATCTGGTGAAAATAAAAATCTTTTGCACCAGCCATTGACATGAACACGTTCTCCTTGAAAAATCACGTAGTCCCCCGTTGGAGAAAGAGCATCTCGCAATGTCATCGCATCAGGCAATAAAGTTCTATGCTGATCAAAATAAATCGTACGCAAGCCCTCAGCTTTTTTGAGAGTTCCTTGATCAGGTTGTACTTCTTGAGCCAAAAGCCGGAGAAGTGTCGTTTTTCCTGCGCCATTGGGACCCATCAAGCCAATACGCGTTCCAGGAGAAAGAGTCATGTCCAAGTTTTGAAAAAGAAGTCTATCCTCGAAACTTTTAGATAAGTTTTTGGTAACAAGTAATTTTTGTGTCTCTCTATCTGTGGCGTCAAAACTAATCACCGCCCTTTTTTTGATGTTTCTCTTATGGACTTCGGAAAGCTGTTGCAACACCTCTTGAGCCTTGTCGACCCTGGCTTGTGCCTTTGTTGTGCGCGCTTTTGGAGAACTGCTGAGCCACTCGTTTTCTCTCCTGGCTTTCGACGCTAAAGACCTTTCTTGTTGTAATTGCCCTTCTAGAAATTCACCTTTTTTTTGAAGAAAAAAATGATAGGAACCTTGAATGGAAAAACAGCCTTGAGGATAAGCATGGTCGATTTCAATGATGCGGTTAGTCACATTTTCTAAGAAATAACGATCATGACTCACAAGCAGAAAGGAAGTCACTTCCTTTACAAGAAATTTCTCTAGCCAAAGAATTCCTTCAAGGTCAAGATGGTTGGTCGGCTCGTCTAAAAGCAGTAGGTCAGGTGAAGTGATAAGAGCAACTGCAAAACCTAAGCGCTTTTTCCATCCTCCAGAAAGATGTGTCGCAACAACTTCTTTATCTTTAAAATCCAATTTGCTGAGAAACATCTGCGCTAAACGCTTTTTGTCCGACGCTGTCAGATGGCTTTCTTCCTTTAAAGCCTGAATCAGGATCTCTTCAGGGAGCTGTTCAGGAAAAGTGCACGTTTGAGGGACATAGCCAATTTTTAATCCCCTTTTAATAGAAAAGGTTCCGGAGTCGGGCTTCTCAAGACCTGTGAGGATCTTTAAAAGCGTTGACTTGCCGGAACCATTTGGACCGATTAATCCTAGGCGATCCTTCTCAAAAATACTTAAGGAAAGCTCTTTAAATAAAAATCGATTTCCATAAGCTTTTTTCAAGGCATTTGCTTGTATAAGCAGACTCACCTCTAAAATCCCATTCAATTAGCGTGGTTGAGGAGGATGAAAGTAATAAGGCGATGGATTGATTTCTTCAACAGACTCAACAGGAGCCTGATGATAATAATGATACTCTTTTACAACGACACGTGGCTTATAGCATGGACGGCAAGGGACGTAATAAACAACGCGTGGTGGAGGTGGAGCTACAATCACTGGCGCTGGAACCATCATGGGAGCCAAGCAATCAAATAGGTTGAGCGAAAAACTTAAGTTAGTTTTTGCAAACGCAGTCGCAGGAGCTAGAAGAAGAGCAGCAACTGCAGCTATAGAAAAAATCTTACATGCTTTCATAATCAAAACCTCTTGTTTGTTTGAAAGACATGACTAGTATAAATTGACATATTAATTTGATCAACAAGGAACTACAGTTGCTAACATAATGTCAGCTCGGTTTCTACGACTTGATAGGATTACCCAAACGAAGCGCTTCAATCCATTTGACTGCAGCATGTCCAACGCGAAAATTTCGCCCCTTGACTACGTGCTTAGCAATTCTTTCTCGTATTGCTTCACTATTTTGATCGGAATGGCTCGTAAAGTATTGATCAAATTCTTGCTCAGAAAACTGAGCCGTTTTCATAAAGGTTACAGGAAGAACTTCAATCCCTTTTAAAACAAATTTTTTTATTTTCGTTGAAGATTGAGTATTCTCTACCTTGATCTCGTTAAAAAAGTTCGGTGATTTTAAAAATTTAACAGCATCCTTTAATGCCACAACCCAACAACCATTAGATTTTAGCCTTGATACATTGGAATGATAGAGTACGGTGGTGTTAGGATCCAATTTTGAGCTAACAATATAACTTAAAATCATTTCTTTTTCTGTAAAAGCCACCATGTTGTTTTCTTTGAAATCAAGTCCAACCTGATGAGGATTAATATTTGCGTTCTTCCCCATCATAGGCTCTAGAATAGCTACATGAAGAGTTGTCCCTTTTCTCTCTGCGGCGACTGCTACAATGTGTTGTACAAATTCCTCTGAACGCTTTGCAATTGTACCATCTTGCTTTCGTCCCCCATACGAAGAATGAGTAGGGATAACGAACGCCTTTCGAAAATCACCTGGTGTATTCTGAATTGTATTAAGTTGCTCTTTAAATTCTGTAAGAGTTGGACATACAGCTAAGCTGCCTTCAGGAAATTGATAGTGTTGACTTAGCTCTCGACCAATTTGGGCAAGCCCCTCCATACTAGGCATTAAATTAGAGTCAGACCATGTATTCCATGCGAAGCGATCATTCGGAAGTGAGGATGATGCCACTGTTTCATGGTATTTTCTAATTTGGCTTCGATCCCATTTCGTTAAAGGTTCTGAAGAAGTTGCTAAAATAGGACCTATAGAACCTACAGGTTGTTGATTAACGGGACGAACTGAAGAGGTATTCGTATCATGCTCTTGTATAGTCTCTTCTTTTGTTTCTTTTTTACATCTTAAAGCTAGTGACACTATTAATTTTTCAAAAATAGAAACAATTTGACTTATGATTGGTAGAAATTCCATACAAGCAAGAGTAATATGCACGAAACGTTTGCAATGGCTTTTTTGAAAATGCGCTTCTTTGCAGTGACCGACAAATGTTCCCCACCCTAAAACACTTTTCCAAGAATAAAAATTATTATATAAAGCCACGAATCCTCTTTTATCTTAAATTAATTAAATATTTATAATTATTTTAAAAAAAATCAATCATTAAAAACAAGATTATTTTTATGTAGTCTCGTTAAGCTTATGAAGATGACCTTGCTGAAGAGCAAATTCAAACTTATTTTTCCGTTTTAGTTTTGAGATAAAAAAAGTAAATATTATTTTAAATCTGCGTAGTTTATGAAATTTTACGTCATTTTTATCAAAAAACATTTTCTTTTAAGATACTCTTCTTCTAAAATTTAGGCCATTTTTTAGAAAATAAGGCGACTTATGTTTATTTATTCCAGTTTTGCTACACGGCAAATATCTCAATTATCTGAATCCCAACTCTCAAATCTCAAAGTTAACATTGATAGAAAAATCTACCTTCTTGCAGCCGTTTTGAAATCTATTTATCCTTCTATCTCTATCTATGAATTCGATGCTCATCAGCATAAGTCCATTCATCTCATTATGTTTCTTGGTCTTCTCTGTCATTTAAAAATTGTCAAAAATTGCATCGCTGAACAAGAAAAGATCCTTCTACAAACAAAGTGGCAAAATGACACAAAACAAATGATCGCTTCTTCTAAAACAGCAATTATTAGGATAGTCGCAGCTGCGAATGCGGCCCTCGTACTTGCGCCCGCTCAATCAAAAAAAGATTTTTTTGGTGCAGCTTTAGTTGCAAATGGCCTGGCTGTTTTTCTGCTGGATCAGATGTCCAAGCTTTCACATGTTTCTGTAAAAGAAATTGAAAATAGAAAAGTGGCACTCTATGGACAAGGACAAGTCAAGCAAGTTTATGTTCCACTTGATGGCAGCCCATATGCCTACTATCTCGCGAGAAGGGATGGTATCTTAGACTCTTTTTACAGTTTACAAGAAAAAGAATTGCGCAATGAGGTGCATACAGCAAATCGTATTAAATTTAACTTGTTTAAGGCTGATTTGACAGCTCTTTTTGAAGTTAAAAAGTTTAAAAACCCTGCGGAGCTAGTCAATAAATTACTTTTACAATTTGATTCTGTCGAGAACCTGCTTCAAGAACTGGAGACAAACAATTTCGAGGAAAAAGTTAATTTACCAATTCATGATTCTAAAAACATCAAAAATCTCAAATCTGAAATTAGTTATATTGTTAAGAAAGAGAGACATTTAGCAATTCACTATTCTAGTGTCCCCCAAAATGGTGAATTGCAAAAATATTTTATCGTCAAGACTTTTAGGGCAAAGGGAGATTTGGAAAGTGAAATTGTTAATTGTGATTTTCAGACAAAAATACGCTTTATCAAAGAAATTTTAGAGGGGTGGACCAATTTGCATGAGGCTGGTTGTTTGCATGGGGATCCAAAGCTCGAAAATATTTTGGTTTTTGAAAAAAATGGCATTCTTTTTGTGGCGTTATCCGATTTTGGAAAAGCAGCATTTACAAGCGATGACGAAGATTTTATCTATTTAGGAAATTCCCGACATGAACCCAATGAAAGACGGCTCAGTAAGAAGGGAGAAGTTTTTAGTGCTGCGATTATTTTAATACGCATTTTAGAGGAAGAATTTCTCGACTCAAATAAGTGGCTTTTAGATAAAGAGGGAAAGCCTTTTATCCCTTTTGACATGGACCGTTCAAAAATAGATCCAAAAAGAAAAGGAATAGAAAAATTTGCTTTAGCAAATAGTCTAATGACACAACATGAAGCAAAAAGTCTTCGAGGCAAGATGAAAGTGTATTCCGAAAGGGCAATTGCGACTATTCTCCCCTATTCTCCTAATATGAAAGCTGAAAAAGAAATTGGGGTGTACATTGATGCTTTGACAGACAAACTCCATTTTTCAAAACGCATGCTGGAAAATGAAATGATGCTTTTAAGGGATCTTTTAAAAGATATGACAAGAGCAGAAAAAACAAAACGCCCTCTTATGGAAAAAGTGCATACTAGATTTTGTAACATTCAATTTTGAGTCATTCTCGATGAGTCAATTTATAGAATCAACACAAAAAATGCAGTGTTTGATCGCGCAAAAACCCCATGATTGAACAATCGTAAATGACCCATATTAGAAACATGATGCTCCACTTACATTTAAGATCGTTCATAGGGAGATAGCTTTGCTGAGGAGGCGACAAATGTCACTCACTTAGACTATATAAATAAGTGGTGGCTAAAAAGAGAATCTCAATGTGTATTTATCAAAAATTTATAATGTTTTTCTAATTAATTTATTAATTTTTTTATTTATTTTTAAAATTAAAAGGAGAAAAAAATGGCAAACAACGTATCTTTAAATTCAATTACAGGTGCAATCGTACTTTACACACCTCCAAAATCTGCAGAGCAAATTATTAATTCAGAAGTCGTAAAGCATGCCCATCAGCTTTATACATCAGCTGTCCTGAATAATAGCTCTCTTGGTTCTGTTTTAAAAGAATCACAGCTTTTGAAAGTTGAACCTGAAAACTTTCTTAGATGGAAGCACGTGACTAATACAATGGTGATGAAACAAAATGATCCTTTCTTATCTATTCTTCATGAAAGACAAATTCTGCCCCACGTCCTATCTTTCTTAGACTTTCGAGCAGTTTGTGCTCTGGCTAAATGTTCAAAAGAATTCAATGAAGAGCTCAAAACACCCCTTGATAGAATTGAAAGACTTCTAAATGCAGGGGCTAAATGGAACGATATAGATTCTAGGTATGACTTTATAGAAATTGCTTTGGCAGAAAAAGCTTCGGCCAAGACTATTCAATCACTTATTGAAGCAGGTGTTAGATTAGATGATTCTCCAACTTGCACAATTTCTACAGCTTTAAAAAATAAAGCCTCATCTACTGTGATCAAAATTCTTATCGCTGGTGGTGCTAAATTAGACAGTACTCCAAATGGATCCATACCTGACGCAATAGAACTTGGTGCTTCAAAAGATGTCATTCAAGCATTGATCAATGGTGGGGCCACAGTAGATGAATTTACCCTAGAGCGTGCAAAAGAGAACTCCTCAGCAGATATTATCGAACTTTTGGAAGCTATTTACCTAGCTCGAAACCTGCTGAAATGAGAGCTTAAGCTAAAAGTTTTTTCACAAAACCCAAGGCTTAAATTCCAGGAAGCGTAGAATAGTCCCTTGGGTCTCATAGACATTGGGACCTGGTGGATTGACTTGCGGTTGAGGATGACTCATCAAATAATCATAATGCTCCGTCTGCATTTGAGGTTATTCATAGCGAGTATAGGGTGGTAAATAACCCTGCAGAGGAACGCTTAAGGACGCCAACTTAGCACCCACCAGAGTCCCTGAAAGATCCTTGAATTTCAGGCCCCACAGGAAATGCTTGAGGGCTGAAGAAGAAAAATCTGCCTGAATATGCATGTATAAACACATTCAGGCAGAACTGGAATTAAGGTAGCCTTACTGTAAAGAATTACCCTTTAATCGGAAGATCTCTTTGTACAGATCTTTAAAGTTGACGATATTCTTAGTTTTATACGCCAATTTTATTTTTTTTGACGCATCACACACTTACACATCTCACAATAAGCCATGGAAAGCCAATAGACTTCTTTAATCTCTACAACTGTTGCCTTGGCTCCATTAATGTCTCCAACAGTGGCTTGAGCTTTCGCAATCTCCTTATAAGCAAAGGAACGCTCATCATTGTCCTCAATCTCTGCAGCCGTTTCTTTGGCTCCCTTAATATCTCCCGAAGATGCTTGAGCTTTCGCAATCTCAATATAAGCAAAGGAACGTTCCTTATTATCCACAATCTCTATAGCTGTTGCCTTGGCTCCCTTAATGTCTCTAGCAGTTGCTTGGGCTTTTACAATCTCAATGTAAGCATAAGAACGCTGATCATCATACACAATTTCTGCAATCGTTGCTTTGGCTCCCTCAACATCTCCAGAAGTTGCTTGAATCTTTACAATCCCCTTATAAGCAATAGAACGTTGACATTCATCCTCAATCCATACAGTCGTTTCTTTGGCTCCCACAATATCTCCAGAAGCTGCTTGAGCCTCTGCAATCTGCACATAAGCATCGAAACGCAAATCATTATTCACAATCTCTGCAGCCGTTATTTTGGCTCCCTCAATATCTCCAGAAGTTGCTTGAGCCCCTACAATCTTAACATAAACATAAGCCTGTGTAGCCGTTTCTTTGGCTCCCTTAATATCTCCAGAAGCTGCTTGAGAAGCTGCTTGAATCTCTGCAATTGCCTCGTAAGCAACAGAAAGCCTAAAGTCATCCTCAATCTCTGAAGCTGTTGCTTTGGCTCCCTCAATATCTCCCAAAGTTGCTTGAATCTCTGCAATCTGCCCATAAGTCTCGAAACGTCGATCATTATCCTCAAGCTCTGCAGCCGTTGCTTTGGCTCCCACAATATCTCCTGCAGTTGCTTGAACCTCTGCAATCTGCGCATAAGCATCGAAACGCTGATGATCATCTTCAATCTCTGCAGCCGTTTCTTTGGCTCCCTCAATATCTCTGGAAGTTGCTTGGGCTTTTGCAATCCCTTTAAAAGCTATGGAACGCTGACGCCCATCGGAGCGCTTAGGATCCTCCGCAATCTCTGCAGCCGTTTCTTTGGCTCCCTCAATATCTCCAAACGCTGCTCGAACCTCTGCAATCTCAATATAGGCACAAGAACGCTGATAACCATCCTCAATCTCTGTAGCCGACTTTTTTGCTTTAAAGCATAAAGCGGAAAAAATAATGCGCTGAAACAAATTTGGAACATGAGTAGTTATACGCCGAAAACCTTTACAAACACGCTTGCAAGAACCTAAAGCGTGATTGGGAAGAAAGCTTAATATATGAGCAATGATCTCCGACGGCAAGTCATGAATAGAAAATTTTTGAATCACACATTCTAACTCAAATCTATCTGTTTCTTTACGTATGTTAATTTTCATTAAAAAACCTTTTTTTATTTAAAAAAAATAAAATTGTATTAAATACATTAACAATTGTCAACTTTTTATAAAGATGCAGAAATAATTTAAGAGATATTCTTCAAAGGTTTCAAAAAATTGATAGTTTATAACTGCAGTAATTTTAACAGATCTACATCTTGATTTCTTAAATTTTAAAATCAATTCGGTTCATAAATTTGAATTGCGACTGTTCTCCCCTATTCTCCTAACATGGAAGCTGAAAAAGAAATGGGGGCGTACATTGATGCTTTGACAGACAAAACTCCATTTTTCAAAACGCATGCTGGAAAATGAAATGATGCTTTTAAGGGATCTTTTACAAAGATATGACAAGAGCAGAAAAAACAAAACGCCCTCATATGGAAAAAGTGTATTCCAGGTTTTGTAACATTCAATTTTGAGCTATTTTCAATGGATCGATTTGCTCTAAATTTTCTGAATTACCAAGATATTTTTAAAAAAGCTGATAATGAAGTGTAATCTCTTTAGGACTTAAATTTCAGGAAACGCAGAAGGGTCGTCTCAGAAAACGGAAAAAATACGCTAAGAGAGGATCTCCTCATGAAAAGAGACAATCCGTTGCAGTTTGACTGCCCCTCACTTGGTTTAGAAGTATCGAATAATTTATTAGATTTCTAAAAATTATATTTTTGTTGTACAACGATTTCTTAATTAAGTATAATTTTTGAAAAACAGATAAAATCCATGGCTAATTCAACCTCAATAAGAACTGAAGAGCATCCTTCTAATCTACGTATTGTAAAAAATGAACCTTCTAAAGGAAAGGTAATAGGCTTCGCCCTTGTTATCATTTTGGGTCTTGGCGGTTTAGTTGTAGCTGGAGTAGGGTTGGGCGGGTATTTGCAGGCTGGATCTCTCAGCAACCTTGGTCAGGTTAATTCGATGATCATGACAGCAGCTGGCGGAGTAAGCGGAATCATATTTCTGATTGTTGGGATTGTTGGCTCTGTTAAAAATCGCCAAACAAACCGCCATCAGCAAAATGACATTAATGAGGATACTGGGCACAGAAACACGATTACATCTAATAATTCTGATCAACTTAAGAATACTAAGACAAATTCCGAGCCCACAAAAAAAGCAGATATTATTAAATCAGTTGACACACAAGGTGGGCTGGTTTACAGGAAAGAAGCGTACAAGATTTGGGACGCGGACGTGTTAGACAAAGTTCCGGATGCTCCAATAATTCCTTGGGATGCGAAAGATCCCCACTTTAATGAAGCTTACCGTGAAAATTATGTTCTCTTATACATTCCTGAAAGAATTCGTGTGAATAATCAAGATAAAAATTTTGATCTTAAAGCCTTGAAGGAGATTAGCAGAGGTCCTTTCAGTCTTTTCAGCGAAAGAATCGAAACACAGTTTGGAGATAGCAAGGCTCCTGGTTGGGTACTTGTGAGCAAGAAAACCCTTCCAAAAAATAGCTGTGAAGATTACGAGGATCTGAAAAAAAAGATAGAGGCCAAAGAAGATTTCCGTATGCTACGGGCATTCCGTATGCTACATGCCCTTGAGGCTATTGTGCTCAATCTAATGCTAGATGCTTTTACTAAAGAGAAGGTATACAGTTCAACTCATAATTGGTGTATAGAAAAAGTTAATTGGAATATGGGACAATATCCTGTCACTGTTGGGGGTTCCGACCCCGATGGTCTCTGTGTCGGCCCCTGCTTCTCCCGCAGCGGCTACTGCAGCGCCGCTGTTGCCCTGCAGAACTTTTAAGACCATTGGTACTTTGATATTTGGCACTTGCCTTGGATTTTTTATGCATTAACGACAATAGGTCATCTGTATCAACACCCTTCTATGGGCACTAAAGATAAAAACAAGACGCAGCCATCGTCCTTCATCTCCTGTATTTTATAGCAGAATAACTTGAAAAAATTACATTTTCACCACATCAAAGCTCTTTCACCACATCAAAGCTCTCGGGCTTGATCGATCGTAATGCCATAGAAAGCCCGTAGGCTTCTTTAATCTCTGTCACTGTTGTCTTGGCTCCCCCAACATCTCCCGAAATGGCTTGAGCTCCCGCGATCTCCTTGTAAGCAAAAGAACGCTCCTTATTATCCACAATCTCTGCAGCCGTTTCTTTGGCTCCCTCAATGTCTCCAGAAGCTGCTTGAACTTTTGCAATCTGCGCATAAGCCTTGAAACGACGGTTGTATAGATGCAGTGATTTTAAAATGACAGATCTTCGTCTAACGAAGAAGAAGGCGAACTTCTGGAATTGTTCTTTGGCGCTGAGCTTCTTTATTTTATTCTTACCTGATTTGCTTCCATGGTTTAAATTCCAGGAAGCGTGGAATAGTCTCCTGGGGTCTCGTAGACATTGGGGCCTGGTGGATTGACTTGCGGTTGAGGATGACTCATCAAATAATCATGATGCTCCGTCTGCATTTGAGGTCGCTCATAGCGAGTATAGGGTGGTAAATAGCCTTGCTGAGGAGGCGGCAAGTTCAAACGAGGGATATAGGTTTGACTCTCCATCATACGCATTTGTGTTTGCGGAAGTGGAGGAATAGGAAGAGCCGTTCTCCCCACTGTCCTAGGGTGTGGATTTGAAAAAAATTGTCCGGGATGGCCGAATAGTGGCAGATTAAGTTGAGGGCCTTGAGGCTTTGGGATAGGCCTTTCAGCAGATTTCGTGGGCGCTGAAGGCGAGAGAGTTGCTCGGGGGGTAGGCAAAGCAAAATTGGGCAAGTTAGCAGGCGGGGTATCTCTACGTAATAATCTCGGTTGTCGTTTTGCTGCGGGAGGTGATGCTGGTGGAGGTGCAGGTCCGGGAGGCACTAAAGGCAAGGCTGGTCCATAATCTGGTACATTGCCTGGTGCCGCTTCTGAAGGCAACATACCAGATACTGATTCCAACTGCGCAAGCAGAAATAATTCTGTATCCTGAAAATCAAAGGTCAGTAAAGGTTCTGGCGGAAGAGTAAGTGGACGGCTTGGAGCAATGTTTGGAATGGGTAGAGATGGCCTTTTTAGCACTCTCTCTGCTTCTTGACTCCCCTGTGGGACTAAGTAGGGAGAAGGAGGTGGATAGGGTAGGGCAAGTCCTTGTATACGCGCGCGCTGTTTAGGATCCTCAGGCAGGATAGGGAACTGGTGTCCTGAAAATTTTTCAAGGGCGCTCAGCAAAAGATGTGTTCCCACCACACCGTTAGGTGTCACAAAGGCAGGGGGCGAAATTTTTTGCATGAAATGAATTGTATCTTGGCTAGGAGGAGAAATTGTAGATGCCAATTTAGTATCTACCCAGCCAGGATTAGGATATCCAGGATGTGACCACCACCACCAGAGTCTCCAAGCATCTGTAGATGTAAAAGTCCACCACTCTGGCCAATCCCACCAAACAGGCGTGACACCCCAAGCTGTCCATGCATCATGATGGAAATGGTATTCATAACAAAATAAGATCTGAAAGCTTGGCCAATAAGGAAACAGCGATCTCAGGACTTCAAGTGCACCAATAGCCTCTTGCGGTCGATAAACAACCACATCGACAAGTGCTGGAGTGACATAAATAGGTAAAAAAAGTAGCCCGCGCACATCAAGCGGCCAATCCCAGAAAGAAGACACAAATAGATAGCCTTCTTCTCTCCAAACATAATGAGGCGGCACATACATCCAGTGGGGATGAAAAAAAGTCCAGCGACCAGAGAGCCACTCATAGTGCTTTTTCTCAAAGTCATAGCTCCAATAACCAGGTACCCAAAAATAATCAAAAACTGTAGTAGGAGGGCTTCCGATGTTTTCTTCTATGGGATCTGGGGGTGCTTGTGGAATGTAAGCGAACCGTGAGGCCTCCTTATCTTCCCAGTACCCCCTAAACCAAACCCAATCATCTCCTCTTTTTTTCCAATAACCAGAAACCCAATGACGACCTGGTGGAGGACGTCTCCAGATACCGCTTACCCATAAAAAAGCATGGTGAGATTGAGACCAAGACCAGTATCCCGGTATCCAAATCGTTTCAGGATCGTTTTGCATAGGCTCTAATTCAGTGATCGGATCGGGTGGGCGTTCAGTGATCGCTTCTAAAAAAACTGTGTCAAATTCTTGTGTGACGTAAGCCTCATGCACGGGTCCATCTTTTATGACCTGATAAATAGCAGCTTTTGCTTGAATGGCAAATAAAATAAAAAACAACACGACAAGCGTTTTCATAGCTGCCTTTTAACCTACGAAAAAGAACCTGAATTTAAACCCTAGTTCTTTGTCAACACATCTGAGACCAGTCAAATGAAGAGTGGTGTTTTGCGATTTTTTTTCTGTTTAATTCAACGAGGCCTCTTATTTATTATTGAAAAGAATTTTTTAATTTTCAATTATGAACCTATCCTATAAGTCTTCTCGGATGATCTCTAAGATCTTGTCGTGAGCTTTGTTAAACCTCTTGTCGGCTATAGTATTTCCAATATTGCCTTCCTCGTAGTTTTACAAATCTTACAAACAATCTCTTAGACATCAATTCACGATGACTTTTGTGATAGGTTCATCCAAATATCCAAACTCCTGGAGGTTTATGAAAAAATTCCTAATCGCTTTATCGTGTATGCTATGTACATCTCCTTGCTTTGCAATTCTTTCCCCTCTGAATCAAAGTCTTGAGGAAATTCAATCCATCGTTCAATGTAAGGATTTACAAAAATATATCCCTCAAGATCAACCGATTATGCAAATTCATCATATCCCGACTGGGTATGTACTCATAACAGACAGAACCCAGGTAGTTGTAGAAATACAGTATTTGCCAAATGAACGTCCAGGTAGACAGCAATTCAAACTTGTTTTCCATGAACCTGGTTCCGCTGCTTATTAGCATATTTACAAACACTTAGAATGGAGGTAACATGAAACTTTATTTAGCTCGTCATGGAGATGCTCTCTCCTCTGAAAACGATCCTCTTCAGCCTCTTTCTCAACGTGGAATCCATGAAACTGAATCAGTGGCACGCCTGTTACAGCCCTTTAATCTTGAATTGGATGAAATCGTGCATAGCACCAAATTAAGAGCAAAACAAACGGCTGAAATCCTAGGAAAAACGCTAGCCCCTGAGTTGACCCTCATTCAACTAGAAGGATTAAAACCCAATGATCCTATCGATCCCATCCTTGAAGAAATCTCTACATTTGACCGTGTAGTTCTGATTGTAGGACACCTTCCTTTTATGGAAAAACTGCTCACCAAATTGTTAACCGGTCAAGAGGGCATAAGCCCTGTGGAGCTTTCAGCTTCCTGCGTGATTTGTCTGGAACAGATAGACAGAGTATGGAAAATTTCCTGGATGGTCTCTCCCCGCATATTGGGAAATTTATAATTTATACCAAATATCATAAATAATGTGCATTTGGACAACGCCAAAGCCCTGGGGCTGAACGATCTAAGAATATTGACCGACTTGCGATCGTTCAGCCCCAGGGCTTTGGCGTTGTCCAAATGCACATTATTTATGATATTTGGTATTAATCGACTCGATCAAGTCACGCCTACTTTATTCACGAGCATACTTAGAGCCGCTTCTGTTGATTCTAAGTTTTTATGGTGAATTCCTTGAATACCAAGCCCTTTGGCAACTTCAACTAAAAGTTTCCTATCGTCAATATAGGCAATGCGCGATGGAGGGACTTGGGCAATATCAATCGCTAAGCGATAAATATCTGTGTCGGGCTTACGAAAATGCACAAAAGAAGAAATGATAAAAAAATCCACAAAGGAAGGGAGATCAAAACGATGAATACGGTCGACAGCAAGCTCTCTTCCTTCATTGCTTACGACGCCTATTTTGAGCTGATAGTGTTTTTTAATCTCTTTGATAAATTGGATCATTTCTTCATAGGGATGAACAGCTTCAAAAATAAACTGCTTCACGTCCTGTAAGGAGTAATCACGGTGCTCAAAAAAGATGGTGCGCTTTAAATATTCATCTAAAGTCAGTTTCCCAGTCTCATACGTGTCAAAAATCAGTTGGTGACGTGCATTCATTTCGTCATAATCTACATTAAAAGTTGCTGCTGTTCTTTTTCTTAAAGCGGTGTCCCAGCCATTTGTCATAAGTACGCCACCAACATCTAAAAAAAGCGCCTGAATAAAACCCATAATGAACTCTTATAAATAAAAATGAAGTTTAATAGAATTGTAATAAATAAATATTTATTTTTATAGAGAGATTATTATGGTTGAAAAAGAAGGAGTGATCCTTGTCACAGGCTCCTGTGGTCGATTAGGAGCCGCCATAGTGAAACAGTTAAGTAGCCACTATCACATGGTAGGCTTTGAACTCCTAAAAGCATTTTATGCATCAGCAAATGAAGAACTTGTCCCATGTGATCTCACCTCAGATGAAAGTGTTACCCAAGCTTTGAGACACGTGCGCGATTTTTATGGAAAAAAGATCAATTCAGTGATCCATCTGGCTGCCTATTATAGTTTTAGTAAGGAACACAGCGACCTTTACGAAAAAATTACCGTACAGGGAACCAAGCGCTTACTCCATGGACTCCGCGACTTTGAAGTCGAACAATTTATTTTTTCCAGCACAATGCTTGTCCATGCTCCTTGCCAACCAGGTCAAAAAATCAATGAAGAATGGCCTCTACAACCCAAATGGGCCTATCCAAAATCTAAAGTCAAAACAGAAAAGGTGATCCATGAAGAGCGGGGTGAAATTCCCACGGTTATTTTACGCATTTCCGGTGTCTATGATGATGAATGTCATTCGATTCCTCTCTCAAATCAAATCCAACGTATCTATGAGAATCAAATGAACGCACACCTCTTTGCCGGCGATCTAACACATGGCTCAGATTACGTTCATATACAAGATCTCACCGATGCTGTGACTCAATGTGTGCGTTTACGAAAAGAGCTTCCGTCAGAGCTTGTACTCCTCATAGGAGAAGGAAAAACTTTAAGCTACGGCTATTTGCAACGCCATATCTCATCTTTACTTTTTAATAAAGAATTCCAGACACATTCACTTCCCAAAAGTTTAGCAAAATTTGGAGCCTGGATAGAAAACCATACTCCTTTTATGAAACATGAATTTATTCAACCATGGATGATCGATCTTGCTGATGATCATTATGATCTGGATATTTCACGTGCACAGCTAACTCTGAGCTGGAAGCCTACACGTTCTCTAGAGAAAGCGCTAGTGACAATTCTCAATATGTTGAAGCACGATCCAATGGCGTGGTACAAAAAAAATGGCCTACATATGTCTGAGGCTTTCAAAAAAAGGCATGAGAATGCGCTCACAAATTTCTAACGACCCTTCTTCAAACCTGCGTCCCACAATGCGTGCCATGATTTTTAAGGGTGTAGGTACCCTCTTGGAACTACAAAAGATTCCAATCCCTGAACCTAGTCCAGAGCAAGTCTTAATTAAAATATCCAGCTGCGGCATCTGCCGCACCGACCTACACATTGTGGATGGCGAACTTGCTTCGCCTAAGCTCCCACTCATTTTGGGCCACCAAATTGTCGGTCACATTGTTCAAGTGGGCTCTCAAGTGAGCACTTATCAAAAAGGTGACCGTGTGGGCGTGCCTTGGTTAGGAAGAAGCTGTGGTGTATGTGACTATTGCAAGGCTGGTAAGGAAAATCTCTGCGATCAAGCACTTTATACAGGCTATCAGATAAATGGTGGCTATGCAGAATACTGTGTTGCACATGCAGGCTATATCTTTCCTGTGCCGGGAGATTATCCAGACATCCAAGCGGCGCCTCTTTTATGCGCAGGTCTTATCGGTTACCGTTGCTTGAAAATGACAGAAAAAGCCAAACGCATCGGTTTTTTTGGCTTCGGAGCTTCTGCTCATCTTCTCATTCAGGTGGTGAACTATTGGGGAGGCGAAGTCTATGCATTCACACGTCAAGGTGATCATAAAGGACAGGAATTCGCTAAGCGCTTAGGTGCTATTTGGGCAGGAAGTTCTGAAGAAAAGTCTCCTATTCCACTCGATGCTGCCATTATTTTTGCCCCTGTTGGTCCCCTGGTGCCGTTAGCCTTGAAAGCCGTGAAAAAAGGAGGTATTGTCGTATGTGCTGGCATTCATATGAGTGATATCCCCTCTTTTCCATATAAAATCTTATGGGAAGAAAGGATGCTTAGATCCGTGGCCAATCTCACAAGACAAGATGGAGAAGAGTTTTTAAAGCTCGCCCCTCAAATTCCTTTGCATACGGAACCTAACTTGTATGCATTAGAAGAAGCAAATCAAGCACTTGATGACCTACGTCATGGCCGCTTTACCGGAAGTGCGGTGATTTGTATCGACAAATCTTCCATACGTGTCTGAATTTCTTTTGCCTGTCTTCCCCTTGCCCTTTGTGCGCAAAAATCATGGATTTCTGTGGGGATCATACGCAATTTTTGATAGCCAGCCTGATTAGCTTCTATAAGAAATAGAAAAGATTGGTCGTTCCTGAGCCAAGGATCGACTACATAGTCATCGATAAAATCTCCCGTATCATAGAGGATCACTCCATGCTTGTACTCTTCTATACCTTGAAATATATGCGCACTATGTCCATGAAAAATGTCGACTCCATGATCGATCAGTTGATGTGCGAACTGCACAAATTGTTCTGTCGGCATTTGACGCATATTTGGTCCCCAATGGTAGGAAAAGATCAAAATATCCACTTTTTTTCTTAAAGGTCGAATATCGCTGAGGGCGGTTTCTAAATCTCCAACCTTAAGATACCTAATTCCCGCACGCTGCTCTGTTGCTGCCCATTCAGGTTCATTGTCAGTGGCTCCTAACACTCCAATAGTAATCCCCTGCCGTGTCATTATCACTGGCTTGCGTGCTTCTTTAAGACTTTTCCCTGCACCCACATGTAAAATATGTGCATTTTCAAGTGTCGTAAATGTTTCCAACATGCCTTGAGTTGCATAGTCTAAAATGTGGTTATTTGCCAGATTCACCACATCAATCCTACCTTCTAACAAGCTACGCACTTTTTCAGGACTAGCTTTGAAGTTAAAAACTTTGGGAAACATTTCCGTGCTTGTTGTTAACGCAGCTTCTAAGTTAATCACATTTAAATCTGTCGCATGTAACTCATCCAGAAGGTCACCCCAAATGGCTTGTGCTGGAGCATTGTCGAGAAATTCATTCACAAGCCTTCCGATCATTACATCTCCCATTAACCCGATTGTTATTGTCATTTTTTCCTCCTTCTTGATTCATAATAAAAAAATTTTTATATTAAATCTAAGGGTGTTGTTTTTTTAGCTGCGACAATAGTAAGGAAAATGGGAGGGGTAGTGTACGCTAAATTAAATCCTTGGAAATTAGGTCTAGCTGGTGGAATTCTCTGGGCCCTCACTCTATTTGTTTTGACATGGCTCTCTATGTACACTGGATGGGGCATGTTCTGGCTGTCACAGTGGATAGATGTCTACACGGGTTTTAATCTTTCTACAAGAGGAGCTTTTGTCGGCTTAGCCTATGGCTTCGTCGATGGCTTTGTTTGTTTGTTTCTACTTGCTTGGCTCTATAACTTGATGAAACCTTAAGCATGTATGGCTGATGTTCTCATTGTCGGTACAGGTCCAACAGGACTCACCCTTGCTATAGAGCTCTTAAGACGAAAGATTTCTGTGCGATTGATCGATGAAAAGGAAACTTTTTCTCCCTTTTCAAAAGCACTTGCCCTACAAAGTAGAAGTCTTGAGCTATTTGAAAAAATGGGGATGATTTCTTCTTTTTTAGAAGCTGGCCTTAAAGCTCACAACATACACATACATTGGAAAAAAAAGACTGCTTCGTTTTCCCTTGAAGGACTTCCTACACCTTTCCCTTTTATCTTACTTCTTGCACAAAATGAAACGGAAAAGATCCTGCACAAATATTTGGAACAATTAGGTGGTGTGGTTGAGTGGCAAACCCGCCTCGTCGACATTTCCCAACACCAAGCTGTACTCATCAATGCCAAGCAAGAAAAGGAAATCGATCATTCCCCCTGGATTGTAGGATGCGATGGAGCACATAGCACTCTAAGAAAGCTTCTCGGCTTTCCTTTTAAAGGAGCAAATTTTCCAGAATATTTTGTGTTAGCAGATTTTGAAAGCGATTTAAATAAGCAGTTCGATGAACCCAACGTTTTTTTAAACCCAGAAGGCTTTGCTCCTGTCTTTCCCTTCTCTAGGCCCACAAAATACCGAGTTATCTTTCCTCTAGAAAAAGAAATTCCTTCAGAAAATTTGAATAAAGATACTCTCGATTCTCTCATGAAAAGTCGAGGGATTGAGACAATTCCCATCAAAGATATTTCTTGGATATCTACTTTTCAAATCCATAGACGTATGACTGAAGAAATGCGCCACGATAATCTGTTTTTAGCAGGAGATGCAGCCCATATTCATAGTCCTGTCGGCGGTCAAGGCATGAATACAGGCATCCAAGATGCAGTCAATCTAGCATGGAAACTTGCACTAGTCATCCAAGGGAGTTCTGAGAAAACACTTCTAGATACTTATCAAGTCGAAAGGCATCCACAAGCCCGAGCTGTCTTAAAAGGGACAACGTGCATGACACAGCTTTTAACCTTTTCACAAAAATGGTGTCCTGTCCTTTTTTGGTGGACCTTAAAAATGGCCTCTTCCTCTCAGTTTTTCCACGAAAAAATTCTAAAGGCCCTTACAGAAATCGACATTAATTACCGCGCATCCAGCGGAGTCATAAAAGAAAAAAAAGAAGAAGAGGGATGGAAAGGGCCTCATGCTGGGGATCGCGCACCTGATGCCTACCTCAACAACGGAGTGCGCCTTTTCGACCTATTAAAAAGCACAAGTCATGTACTACTGCTTTTTGATGAACATCCAGAGTTAACACAAGCCGTAAAAGCGGAATATGGACAATTGATCAACATGTATGTTGCTTATGGTGAAGACATCAGAAAAAAATATGCCGCAGGATCTAAATCTCTTTATTTGATTCGACCTGATGGCTATATCAGTTACCGGACACAAACTTTTATCATGGAAGAGCTCTTCGGCAATCTGCTCAAAACGTTTAAACCTTTTTCACTGCGTAATAAAATGTGAAGGCATATGGATGATTACGATTATTTGATCATTGGAGGTGGCATGGTAGCTGATGCTGCCGTACGCGGAATTCGAGAAATAGATCTTTCAGGAAGGATTGGCATCATGAGTCAGGAAACCTTTCCTCCATATGCACGTCCTCCGCTGACCAAGGGACTTTGGTATGGTAAGCCACTTGACGACATTTGGCTCCAAACCGAGAAGGAAAAGGTTGTTTTACACCTCTCTACAACAATAACATCCATTAACCCTGAGGAGCATACTGCAAAAGATGCTCAAGGTCAAATCTATAAGTATAAAAAATTGCTTTTGGCAACGGGTGGCATTCCTCGTAGATTGGATTGCATCGACGAAGGGGTTCTTTACTTCAGAACGTTGCAAGACTATTATAAATTGCGCGAATTCTACGACAGGGCTAATCATTTTATCATTCTAGGTGGGGGTTACATAGGGACGGAGCTGGCTTCCGCCTTGTCCATGAATGGTAAAAAAGTCACTCTCATTTTTAAGGAAAAGACCCTCCAATCTCAGAAATTTCCAAAAAAATTCTCTTCTTTTCTCAACGCCTATTTTACGGAAAAAGAGGTTCAACTTGTTCCACAGCAAAGGATACTTTCGGTCACAAACAAAAATACACACTACACTGTTAAAACAAGTGATGGCGAAGAATATGAAGCTGAATGTGTCTTAGCAGGCCTAGGAATAGAGCCCAATCTTCAGCTTGCACATATTCTGCACTTAGAGTTAGACAATGGTATCAAAGTCAATGGGTTGCTTCAGACAAGTCACAAAGAGATCTGGGCAGCTGGCGACGTAGCCAATTTTTATAGTCCTCATTTAGATAAAAGAGTGCGTATAGAACATGAGGATGCCGCTATCTCTATGGGTAAGCAGGCAGGCCGCAATATGGCTGGTGCTTTTGAGGATTATACCTACCTTCCCTACTTTTATTCTGATGTATTTGAATTAAGCTACGAAGCAATAGGAGAGATTTCCTCTGATATGGAAATCGTTGAAGAATGGGTAGATCTTTACCGGCAAGGTGCGCTTTATTATCTCAAGGAGGGCAAGTTGTGTGGTGCACTCTTTATCAATACCTGGAATAAAATCCCACAGGCTCGAGAGTGGATTGCCTCACAACAACCATTTTCATCCCTTTCAATTATATAGTCGATTAAATTTTAAATGATAATTTTAACCTACATGAAAGCTCCAGTTGTTTAAACGTCTGTTTCTTTATTGCGTGCATTGTTCAAGTTTTGATTCAAATTATATGCAGCGCTAATGAGACCGAGATGGGTAAATGCCTGAGGGAAATTGCCTAAATGTTCTCCCTGTAATCCTAGTTGCTCGCCATAAAGGCCTAGGTGGTTTGCATAACCTAACATTTTTTCTAAGTAATAACGCGCTTTTTCTAGATAACCTGCGCGTGAAAGACATTCTACATACCAGAAACTACAAAGAGAAAAAGTTCCCTCTGAAAACATTTTTTCTCTCGACATATCCGGAGATTTATAACGATAGACAAGCGAATCAGACACAAGTTCTTCTTCGATAGCATTCAAAGTAGATAGCCAACGAGGATCTTTAGCTCCGATAAATCGTGTAAGTGGCATCAACAAAACAGCTGCATCTACTGTCTCAGATCCTTTGTGCATCACAAATGTTTGCCGCTTCTCATTCCAAAAATCTTCAAAAATGGAATGATAAATGCGATCACGCACTGGTTTCCAGTTATTAGGCATGGGAAAAGAACGCTGCCTGGACATCCTAACCATGCGGTCGATAGCTACCCAGCACATCAATCTAGAATAGAGAAAATATTGCCTCCCTTCTCTCATTTCCCAAATGCCTTCGTCAGGCTGATCCCAGTGTTCGCATAGCCAATTTACCTGGTTGGTAAGTTGCTGCCAAAGATCTTGAGAGATTGCTTCCCCATATTTGTTATACAAATAGATAGAATCGATCAACTCACCATAAATGTCGAGCTGAAGTTGTTTGTAGGCTGCATTACCAATTCTTACTGGAAAGGAACCACGGTAGCCCTCTAAATGATTCAGCTCTATTTCATGAAGCTCTTTTGCTCCACGAATAGAATACATCAAGCTAAGTTCACCAGGACGTTTGACATCGGGACACAAGGTTTCCATCCAACGAATGAACTCTCCTGCCTCTCGGGTAAAGCCTAAACGAATTAACGCATATAAAGAAAAAGCAGCATCTCTAATCCAGATAAAGCGGTAATCCCAATTTTTGTCCCCACCAATATGCTCTGGAAGCCCAAAGGTAGGGGCAGCAATAATTGAACCATATTTTTTAGACGTCATGAGCTTTAAAATGAGCGCAGAACGATTAACAGATTCCAGCCATCGACCCTTGTAGCTAGAGTTACTAATCCATCGACGCCAATAGTGTATGGTATCGAATAAGCTCTTATCGACCACTTCTGCGAGATTATGCACGCTATCTTTTTCTGAGACTCGTCCAAAGACAAAATCAGCACTTTGGCAAGGTTTGAGCGTGAAAAAAGCGTAGCCATCATCGCCACGAATTTGCAAGGGCACAGTGCTTTGGAGTTTTATCCCTAAATTTTCTGTCCCTTCACCTAAAAACAGTAATCCATTGACTTGATGTATAATGCGGTGCGGACTTTGCGCATAATTAAAACGTGGAGCACAATGCATATGAAATGGGATGGTACCACGAATGCTTTTCACTCTCCTAATCAAGCAATTTTCACGATAAAACCCTTCTACAGGCATGAAATCTATGATTTCGGCTACACCTTCTTGAGAAAGGAATCGCGTGATCAAGACATTGGTATCTGGCAAATAAAGCTGTTTATGCTTGACCTCATGCATTTGCGGAGTAATGCGGAAAAACCCTCCCTTTTTTTTATCTAAAAGTGCTGCAAAAATGGTTGGAGAATCAAACTCAGGATAGCACATAAAATCAATGGAACCATTAAGCCCTACCAGAGCGACAGTATTCATATCGCCCACGATTCCATAATTTTCTATTGGCTGGTATTCCATAAATGTATCAAATTTGGTGTTAAAGCATTAAAAACGACAATTGCCATTTACATAAAAAGCCGATTCATCTCCCCATCGTCCTTCAACAGTAAAATCAACTAGATCCCAGAAAACAAATGTGGTTCCAAAGGCAAAACCCCACCATTTTGCTGCTTTAAGATTAAAGATAGTCAAAGTGTCAACTGTATCTGTTTTCACAAAAGTAAAATCGTGCGTATCAAAGTGGGTCCACGCCCACTTGGAAGCAACATAAGGAACGACGCTAAAACTAGGGCAAGAACTCGTGAGAGCATAGGAGACCCCAACCCCAGCTTGCCATTCCTTATAAGACATATTGTTTCCATGATTGAAGTAGTTAAAGAGCCCTCCTGCGTAGCTCACATAGTCCTTAAGATTGGGATTTGTCTGAAAATATTGACCTTCTACTCCAAAGAAAAAGCCATTTGCTCGATAAAGTGTTCCTCTTGCACCCGCACTCCAAGAAAAATTACTGTCCCACTCTAAACGCCCTTCTGCAGCACCACTAAGAAACCAAGAGGCTTCATTTGTCCTAATCATGATTCTAGAAGCCCCTAGAGTTCCGAAGATATCTACTTTATTACAAAGATTAAGGGCTAAATAGCCTGCATTAGTGAAAATTTGAGTCTTCTGTATATCTTCTCCTTGTCCAAGAGGATCTCCTCGAACTTTCAAATGGCGGTTAAATACAAAATCTCCATAGTACCCTATTTTCAATGCCCAATTATCAAACCAAAAACAGCAGGGGTTGGTATTCCTACAAGCATAACTGGGATTGATCACTCCCCAGGTTAAAAGACTAGCTTCTGCAGGGTTACCAACGGGCAATGCAAAAGCACTCTTACAGCTGAGCAAGATGAGGGCAATAATACCAAATACCATAAATAATGATTTGGACAACGCCAAAGCCCTGGGGTTGTCCAAATGCACATTATTCATGGTATTCGGTATAACTAGCTTTTTCATGGAAATATCCTCAAATAGACCTTCAGAAAGAATAGAAGCAGGTTCAATGCCAAAAATTTCAGATCTTGATTTTTTTCAAAGTAGCAATTTGGCGCGAAACTTGCTTAGCGTAGGAATTGGTAAGTTGTTGAGGAGAAAAGTATGAAAAAAGTGTGGGTAGTTGCAGCAAATAGTAGTGAAGCAAAAATCTATAGAGCCGAAAATACCGACGTTCTTATTGAGCATGCGAGATTATTTCATGATGAAAGTCGGCTGCCTGGACGTGAGCTCTCATCAGATGGACCTGGGCGTGAAAGCGGCGCGCAAATGGCGGGTAGTGATACTTATGATCAAAAAACTTCCCCCAAATTGAAGGAGTATATTCTCTTTGCAGAAATCCTAGCTCACTTTCTCGAAGAGGGATACAAAATGGGTCACTACGAAAGAGTCTATATTTTTGCCAAAGCCCCTTTTCTAGGACACTTGCGCCAATCCCTTTCACCGCATGTAGCACAACTTGTGCATCTGGAAATCAACAAAGATTTAACTAAAGCAAAACCAGAAGAAATTCGCGAATATCTCCCTCTAACTTTGTAAGAATTATCTACATAGCAGGTGGTAGCGGAACCGCCGCAGTTCCTTGTATTTGCGCTGCCTGTCCTTTAGTCTGTTTCTGAGCAGGAACTGTTTTTTGAACCACGGTAGTCATTTGCTCTGGGTTAGCTGGTGAGGCTTTTATGCACCCTGAAGCTACACACAAAAATACCATCGACATAAATAAGCGTTTCATAGTTTTACTCAAAACTTCATTTCACCATAAATTGTTACACTATCTGCATAAATCGGACCGCTTCTCTGAGTGTGTACATAGACTGGAAAAAGAGAAAAACGTCCAAAGGCGACTACAATGCCAGCTCCCACATTCCATCCAAAGCGTGGTCTCAAAGGAAAGCTGGCTTGCGTAGGCCCAATTCCAGAGATAGGGAAAGTTACGTTTCTCAATGAATCATAACCTAACCCCCCTAGTACAAGAAGATTGACAGGGAAGCAGGGAAAGAACAGTAAGTTAGTCGTGGCATTTACGCTACCAAATTGAGCACCCTGTTTTGTTAAAATATTACCAAATTGATCTATCGAAGGTTTTACATGATTCGAAGTATAGAAGTAATTGATATTCTGTATAAACGTAACACATTTTGTAGGAAATGTATAAAACACACCACCTTCGAAATCCCAACGATGTCCCCGTGTATTATTAATAAAGTCAGTGTCTGCTCCCTTATTTCTTGAAGTTAAATTTTGACGATACGAAAGATAAGAACCATCAACATAAACTTCCAAACCACTTGAAAAAAGATAGTTGAGTGAAATCCCGCCGCCCGTTCCTTCAATATGCAAATACCCTCTTTCTCCTCTTATGGGAGGATTTACTCCGACAAGCGGACTGGTATTTTTAGTATTCTCATAGGCACCATAGAGGCTAGCAAAAAAACAGGGCGTAAAAAAATAGTCCAAACCTGCCAGCGCATTTTGACAATTTGCTTTTCCTGTACCATTTGGTCTTCTATCGTCTAAATAAAAGTAAGTATAACTGCTCCAAGGAATAATTGATCCTGAAGTCGGGCAACAGGAAGAAAAAATTTTAACTGTGAGCATCAAAACACACAAAATTGCGATCATGTTTTTCATGATTTTCGTCTAGCCCTCATTTACGTATAGAATAATGGGTGTGTAGCAGAGTACCTTGAAAATGTAACTTTTTCAAGGTACTCTGCTATAATGACTATATTTGTTTTTTTCAATAAATCGTGTACTTTCGTCGAGCCTTTTCAATTCCAGAGAAAGTTTTGATCTTCATGCCCACTTGAGCTATACTTTTGTTAAAATGGAAACAAGAAATATTATAAAAATTACTTCCTTAAGTTCTACAGGTGAAGGTGTGGGAACTCTGGATGGCATGAAAATTTTTGTCGATGGAGCTCTCCCAGACGAAGATGTAGCTGTACAGATGATTGAACGCAAAAAAAGCTATGGAAAAGCAAAGCTCATAGAAGTACTCTCTCCTTCCTTTGAGAGAACTAAGCCTCTTTGTCCAGCTTTTGGCGCTTGTGGTGGCTGTCAAGTTATGCATCTGCAGTATCCCGCTCAATTAGCTTTGAAAAGAAAAAGAGTGCTCGATGCTTTGCAAAGAATTGGTGGGATCTCAAACCCTGATGTTTTACCCTGTTTCCCCTCCCCCTTTTCTTTAGGATACCGTAATAAAATCCAAATTCCCGTTCTTTGGGAGAAGGGTAAAAAAACACTAGGTCTTTATCGCAAAAAAAGCCATGAAATCATCCCTATCGATCGCTGTTTGATTCAGTGCCCACAAGGCGAGGAGCTCTTCAAATTGATTGCTGACAAACTGGTGCTACCCACTGTTCGCTATATCTTGATCCGTAATGCAATCTTTCATGAAGAGGCACTTGTCATTTTTGTCACGACAGGACAATTCTCTAAAGAACTTAAAAAATTTGCAGAAGATTTAATGCAATCGCATAGTTTGATTAAGGGAGTTGTCGAAAATTTAAATGCCCGGAGAGATAATACCATCTTGGGGCCCAACTTTCGTCTTTTGGCAGGTAGATCATACATTTTTGAAACACTCTTAAATAAAACCTTCAAAATATCGCCTTCTGCCTTTTTCCAAGTCAATCCTGCACAAACTGAACGACTCTACGAAAAAGCCATCCAGTTTGCTGAAATTGATCCTCGTGAAAAAGTATTGGATGCGTATTGTGGAGTGGGAACCTTAGCAATTTTAGCTGCGGATCGAGCAGAAAGGGTACATGGGATTGAATGTATTCCTCAAGCAATTGCAGATGCTATTGAAAATGCGCGCCTTAACGGCTTAAAAAATTGTCATTTCACTTGTGGCAAAGCAGAAAATAAAATTCAGAATGAAGATTTTGATGTACTCTTTCTCAATCCACCCCGCAAAGGATGCGACCCTAAGCTGCTTAAGGTGGTTTTGGAAAAAACTCCTAAAAAAATTATCTATATTTCTTGCGATCCCGCCACTCTGGCTCGCGATATGGCACTGTTAAGCGCTAAATATCGACCTGATAAGATCCAACCTTTCGATATGTTTCCTCAAACCATGCACGTGGAAACCGTCGCCCGTTTAATAAAGCTCTAAATATTGAATCAACTATAGATAGCAATCAAAGGTCTAAGCGGTGCCCTTTTTCGCTGAGCAGCAGCATTCTTGAAAAATAGCTGCGATAAGTAAAAAAAGAGGCAAAATCGGCAAGAATATACTTCCGACAATCATAGCTGTTGTCTGAGTCATTTGTAAAAATGTCATAGGAGCAGGGACTTTCCATACGCCTTTTTCCAAGAGTTCAATGTCTTCATTCTCTTCCTTGTAATTCACTATGGCCTTGTTGATTTCATCTGCCAAGATCGTCAATCCATTGACGCGACAATACCAATCGCGAAAACAGATAAGACCTAATAGAGCATGCTCTCTCGTATCTAATAAATTAGCTTCAGTGTCATTGTGATCTATAAGGATACCCATAGGTTCGGTATCGATGATCTCAAAACACCAGCGATCCTTAATCTCTTTGCTGAGCAATAAATTTCCTCTATGCCAATCGTGAATACGTGTCCGCTTAATGAATTCCACAATTTTTTGAGCAAGTAGGCGTTGTACCCCTTCTTGCTGACTTTGAATAAACTCAATGGTTTCAGTGCCAGAATAGGTCTCTCGCCTCTTACTGATAGAAAAATATTTATGATGGGTTGGAGCGGTTTTTGGAGCGTGGGGTGACTCGTAAATATATTCTTCAGTGAAATTAAAAAGTTTGAGATCTGTAGAAGACATCCCTTCAAGCTGTTTGATAAAAAATTCTTTTCCGGCAGCACGCAACAAATTGAGGTTGAGTAAAGGATGCCATACTTCTGGATCATTTTTTTTCACCTTTACAGGTCCACCCAAAGGAAGTTTGCGTGCTTTCTTGAGTCCAATTTTAATGATCCATTCCGGGCAGCTTTGATGATATACAACTCGGCTACCTGAACTATCTTTAAGGAAACAAAATCCTTTGTCTATTAAGGACTTGTGCACACTAATCTTACCTACTTTCTCTTCATACTGAATGGAAATGAGTTGTTGATATGTCTCTTGTGTAATACATGCATCTAATTGATTTTGAACGGAATTGGGAACTGCATATTTTTGTGCACCCTCATCTATGTCAATTTTTTCCCATTCCTCAGCTTCAGATATTTTACGGCAACGACATGTCGCATCCCAAGCTTTCCAAATGATCTCATTCGACTGAAAGTAATAATGACTAAAAGTGGATAACACCATACATATATTGTGCCATGTAATGTTAAAGAAAATGTTAAAAAATAGAAATCTTATCCTGAAAACAGAAAACCCATAAATAAAAAAAATATTTATCAAAGCCTTGCCTCTGCATTCCAAAAAGGCTAGATCGCAGCTTAGCAACGGCTCAATCATTCGTGTACATCTCCTCCAACCTCTAAAATTCGCCTTTGTAATATTTAATAAAATTATTGTTTCAACTATTGAAATAAACAAACTTTTTTTTAATAATTTTAATTGTTGGAACTATATATGAGAAAATATTTAATAACATTTCTACTCATTTCTCAATTAGTTGCTTTACATGCATACGAATCTGTCGTCTGTCTGCATGGTTTTTTCCGCTCCTATCGATGTATGCTCCCCATTGCCAACATGGCAAGAGATGGAGGACTCAATGTCTATTTATGGGATTATCCCAGCCGCACCAAAACGATTGAAGGACATGCAGCCTCACTTGTTGAGGTACTCAACGTTATTGCTCAACGACGTCCAAATGAGCCAATACACTTTGTGACACACTCTCTAGGTGGAGTCATTGTACGGGCAGCCCTCAACAATCCTGACTGTCCATACGAAGCCAAAATTGGCAAAGCAGTTTTGCTCGCTCCTCCCAATAAAGGAGCCCGTTTGGCTAGGAAAATCCAAGGCTGCCCCGTTTTTAAACAAATCTTTGGAAAAAATGCAGGCCGTCAGCTTTTAACCTATACAGAATCTGACATGGAAAATTTAGGACAATTTCCTGAAACGAAACAAGTTATGGTCCTAGCTGGCAAAAAAGAAAGTCGACTGCTTTCAAAATGGATGGAAGGACCAAATGATGGCAAAGTTACGGTTGAAGAAACGCGTTTGACGACACCACATACGCATCATGTGCTGCATGTTAGTCATAGTTGGATTATGACAAGTCGAGAATCCATTGGATTGATCAAAGACTTCTTGTTCACTAATAAAACTGAAAAAATAAATCAGCTTGAGGAAAACGTATCTGAAGAAGTTCCGTGCGCAGGAGTATCTCTATAAAAGCCTTGACAGGTTAAAATATTTCTTTTTATAAGCAAGCGAAAGGATTTTTTTGATGAAAAAAGTGCTATTGCTTGCTTTTCTGATCCAAAGTCTAGCATTTGGTGAAACCGTTGTTGCAATCCACGGCTTTTTAAGCAATTCTTATAGCATGAAACCTGTCAGACATATGCTATATCACTCTGGCTTTGATGTGTGCATGTGGGAATACCCCAGCAGGCAAAAATTCCTAGGTGAGCATGCATGTCATTTAGTAACAACACTTCAAAAAATTGCCTGCGCGCATCCAGGAGAACCAATTTCTTTTGTGACTCATTCGATTGGTGCTTTGGTTTTAAGAGCCGCATTGAACCAGCCTGGGTGCCCTCAAGAAGCAAAAATTGGACGTGCTGTTTTGATAGCTCCTCCCAGTCAAGGATCTTCGTTAGCAAGAAGTTGCAGGAGTGTTCTCCCTATCGCCATTGTGATGGGACGAAAAGCGGGCTGGCAGCTGATGCACTACCGTCCACGCGAAATCGCATGCAATTTTGGAGAGTTTCCCGCAACGATGCGCGTTTTTGTTATTGCTGGGACAAAAGGAAATAAGATATTTTTTGACAAGCCTAATGATGGTTACCTTACAGTAGAAGAAACCTATTTAAATACACCTTTCTATTTTTCTGCTTTTCCTATTAACCATGGAAATTTGCTGAAAAGACCTGAAGTTCTTTATTGTATGCGAAATTTCTTGTTAGCAGCTCAGTTGTGTGAAAAATCCCTTTAAGTCAGGGTTATGCTAAATTTTTAATATGGCACTGTTAACAAAGTAAAAATTTAGCTATTCTCATATACCTAATGACCAGGAGTAGAGAATGCAAACTGACCGTTTTTTTCCTTTATCGAAACAATTTTTTTCAGAAAAGATTGAGCC
>Ga0153954_1000232_pt1 | contig 49948 bp, 42 predicted proteins | sample TSFL038MetaG_FD_102277 | JGI IMG/M metagenome (GOLD analysis project Ga0153954, IMG submission 102277) | Attine ant fungus gardens microbial communities from Florida, USA - TSFL038 MetaG | ecosystem: Host-associated > Fungi > Mycelium > Unclassified | place: USA: Florida, Wekiwa Springs State...
GTCCTTCTCCAATAAAAAAGTTGGCTTGGCATTATACCATATTTCCTTGCTACTTGGGAAACGGACATACCAGGATGGTAGGTCTCTTCGATGATTTGACGCTTCTCGTCAATAGACCATTTTTTTCTTCTTTCACTCGATGTGATTAGCTTAATTTCAGTCATACGACTAGCAATACTCCTATAACTTAAGAGCAAGCTAAATGGTCCGGTCTAAAAGGGGGCTACTCCAGACAGAAATTTTTGCAATGAATGTTGACCAAAACGAATCTGCCAACCATTTTTTGACAAAAAGTTTTAAAATGCATAATCATGTAATTTTTCTTCATTACAAGATTTTTAACCCTCTCTCTTTATGCCCTGTGTTCTTTAAAAAATACACAAAGCGATTAAGAGAAGAGATTGAAACGCTACATACTGAACATTTATATTCTATCCTCTATAGGATGAAGCAATTCAAAACAAGTTTTGATCATAAAATGTATTTTATAAAACATCTCGTTTTTTGTTCTGTTCTTAGAGAGTGTTCACAAACTCAAAAATTGAGTTCAATAAATTACTCAATTTTTGAGTTTGTGAACACACACTTAGTTTCACCTATTTTCAAATAGCTTATTCCCAAGAAATAATCACTCTTCGTGAGGCTGTTTTATTGACACCATTTTTTCGTACACTGCTTACCGGATTCTGAAGCAGGATATGTCATCTTACATTGCTGCTTATCCACTCTACCTCTTTTATAAAATAGTCCAGCATAGCAATGGACAAAAATTAGATAAGGAAACAAATGTCTGCGTAGATTTTGATATCTTTAGATCTGATGGCAAATGTCTAAAAGTTGAATTCGATGTATGCGTGAATCTTCAAGATACCATCCCTGGGTTTGCATATGGTTTACAGGGCATGCGTATAGATGAAATAAGAGAAATTTTTATCCATCCTTCTTTAGCCTATGGTGTACATACCATGTTTGAAAAAGGGATCTATTTGAAAATCCTAGTAAAACTTAGGAAAATTGTTGATGGGGTTGCAGTCTTGCCAAAGATGCAATTGATTGATCTGACATTTATTTGCAATGAGGACTTTCAAAAGGCATGTGAAGCAACCCATCAACAATGTGTAAAATGCTTGGGAAGTTTAAGGAGAAATTTTTTAACTATTTGGCCAACTGTAGACCAAAATGCAGTCATTAATGAATTTGAACATTTGATAATAGTGAATTATCCAGAGAAGAACTAGATTCCCTGAATCAAACTGCATGGAATTTTTATTTTGGTCGACAAACTGAGCAATGGGCAAAATAATTTAAATCAGTGACCAGTACTCTTTTTTTATAAGGCTGCTTGTTGTCTTCTAAGTCCATTATCCATCGCTTTGAGAGTAGGTTGTAAAACATACGTATCGCTCAGGAGTCTCCTAAGAGTCCACATACTCAACCTTCCAAAATGATTCTAGCCAGTCAAGGAGTAATCGCCTATCCAACAACCAATGGAATCTTTACCTATGTACACGACCTAGTACCCATTTATCTCTATAATATCTTTTGCTGCAAAATCACTTGCTGCTCTTACTTACCTTCAGGTTAGGTTATTTTATGACCAAAAAAAAGCCTCTTTAGATGGGATCTAAAGAGGCTAAGAGCTCCAAGGAAAAGAGGAGGGGGGATCTTAACGCTTGGAGAACTGGAAGCTCTTACGGGCTTTCTTATGTCCGTATTTCTTACGTTCTTTCTTGCGTGGATCACGTGTGAGGTAACCCTCTCCTTTAAAATCATGTTTTAGTTGTTCGTTCAACTTAACAAGAGCACGAGCCAAACCTAAACGCGAAGCGATCACCTGCCCCTCAATACCGCCTCCATTAACGCGGATCACTAGATCATACTTGCCTTCGGCATCGATCATTGATAAGGGAGATAAAATAGTACGACGTTGGATTTCTAGAGGAAAGTAAGACTCAAATTCACGTCCATTTACATCGATTTTTCCTGTACCATCTCTTAGACGGATACTAGAAACCGCGCATTTGCGACGTCCGGTTGCGACTGTCTCTTCAACTGTTTTTGCCATGGATTACCTTAATTTCTTAAATATTTACCTTAACAGGCTGTTGAGCTGTAAAAGGATGTTCTTCGCCTTTAAAAATACGGAGTTTGCGCATTTGCTGTTTACCAAGACGAGACTTGGGCATCATTCCCTTCACACCATGTCGGATTGCATAGTCTGGATGACGAGCCATCATATTGCGGAAAGGAACTTCACGTAAACCTCCAATATGGCCGGTGTAATATCGGTAAAGCTTTTGCGCTTCTTTATTGCCTGTGACAAGAATCTTGTCAGCATTGATTATGATTACGCCATCGCCATTGTCCACATTAGGAGTAAAGGAAACCTTATGTTTTCCTCTTAAAATTTTTGCAATTTCAGAACAGAAACGGCCCAATGTCTTTCCAGAGGCATCAAAAATATACCATTTCTTCCGCACATCTTCTTTACGGACCAATGTCGTTGTGTTGTCTTTTTTTCGCTGCATATTCACCTAAAATTAATCAGGGTGCCATGATAAATTCAGAGAGCTTTTTTGCCAACTAAAAGATATTTTATGGTACTTAGATTTTTAGCTTGTTTCTCAAGGATCTTCAGCCGCTTCTTAGCCCTCACTGAATAGCTATCTTTTTTTTAAGCAAAACTAGGCTGCAGGTTTGAAAATATAAATGGCGATCAAGATGCCGATAAAAAAAAGGCCTGCTAGGGAATGGAAAACTTTAAAACGTCTGCCTCTGCCTTGAATAGGTTTCTTGCTATGTGTAATGATTTTTTTCCCCACAAAAAAATCACATACGATTAACAAAAAGACAAAGGTTAATTTCATATGTAACCAGGGAGCCTTCCAATTGACCCCTTTGACCACAATAGAAGTGAGTCCAAGGGCTATGGTTAAAATCATAGAAGGGAGATCAACTGCAACATACATGCGCTTCAAAATTTTTCCAAACTTCAATTGCATGTCGGCTGGCTCTTTTGCTTGATAAGCCAAAAGACGGCTTAAAGTGAGCAAACTTCCCACCCAGATGAAAACAGCAAATACGTGAAGTAATTTTACTATGGCCATAATGCAGCTTCTTGGATAAGATAATCGCTCAATATTTTCAAGGTTTTTTAAAATGAGACGCGCCCCAAAGACTTTCTTCATGCGGACCTATGGCTGCCAGATGAATGAGCTCGATACCGAGATCATGGCAGGCATCTTAGTCGAAAAGGGGCTGACGCCAACAGAAAATGAAGAAGAGGCCGATCTTCTTCTTTTCAATACATGTTCCATCCGCGATCTGGCTGAAAGAAAAGTGATGGGCAAGCTCGGTAAACTCGGACGACAAAAAAAGAGAGACCGTATCATTGGGGTGACCGGCTGCATGGCTAATGCTAAAAAAGAGAGCCTCTTTCAAAAATTGCCTCATATCGACTTCGTTTTAGGCACCAACAATATCCATGATCTTTCGAGTGTGTTAGATGAAGTGCTCTTTACTGGACAGCAAACACTCAGGACTGATGAAGAGTTTACACAAGAACTCGATTACACAGTGGCCAAGCGCACGGACAAGCATAAAGCTTATGTTTCCATTATCCGAGGTTGCGATAAGTTTTGCACCTACTGCGTTGTCCCCTATACACGAGGTCCTGAGGTTTCCCGAGCGCCCGGCTCCATTGTTGATGAATGTAAAAAATTGATCGAACAGGGGTATCAAGAGATCATCCTTCTAGGTCAGAACGTCAATAGCTATGGAAAAGATCAACCCGAATGGAGCTGTCGCTTTCATGACCTGCTTTACCGTTTGGACAAAATAAAAGGAATGAACCGTATCCGCTTCCTCACTAGCCATCCTGTAGATATCACCCGAGAACTCATGGAAGCGATTAGGGACTTAGATAGCCTTTGTGAGCATGTGCATTTTCCCCTACAGGCTGGATCTGATAGGATTCTTAAAAAAATGCATCGCATCTATACAAAACAGCAATATATGGAAAAAGTGGCTCTACTCCGTGAACTCATTCCTAATGTAGCGATTGGTACTGACATGATTGTGGGCTTTCCCACTGAAACAGAAGAAGAGTTTATGGAAACTTATGAGGCCATGAAAACGGTACGTTACTCCAATGCTTTTCTCTACACTTACAGCCCCAGAAAAGGAACACCTGCAAGGCGCTGGGCCGATGATATCCCCGAAGAAGTGAAAGATGATAGACACCAGAGGCTTTTGCAACTCTATCAAGCAATTTCCACCGAGCTCATGAGCGAGATGCTTGGTCAAGAAGTAGAGGTGCTTGTCGAAAGAAAAAACAAAGACGCCCGTTATCTCAAAGGGCTCACTCGTTGTTGGCGCAATGTGATTTTCGAGGGCGCAGAATCTTTGATCGGCACCTTGCAAAAAGTGAAACTGAACAGTTGCAGCCACAGTACTTTTATTGGTACTTTATAGTCGATTAAGTTTGAAATGATAAATTTTCACCACGTCAAAGACTCGGGCTTGATCGATCGTAACCCTACCTCAGTTGACTTAAGTCAACTCTCGGACAACCCATCAAAAACCCGCCACCGGCGGCTTTTTGAGGAACGTTGTCATATTTCTAATATTGGGTCATTTACGATCGATCACGCCCGAGTCTTTGACGTGGTGAAAATTTATCATTTCAAACTTAATCGACTATATAACCTCTGAGTGTGTCCGAATCTTACCCCTCATTTCGTGACTGCGAGCATGTCCGTGTTCGAATGAAATTTCATGCTTCATATAATTACATAACCGAGGTAAACATTGAAAATTTTATCATGTATCTTACTCATGATTAAGAATTTCAAAAAGAAATTACCCGCTGGATTTTAATTTTGAATCGCGTATTTTTTTTGGCGAATAGCCCAACTTTCATTTTAATGAGTGGCTTTTGATAACGCATACATAAAAAAACAGGAACCGAAATATGAGCATTGGACATATTGGATCAACACCGACAACAGGAACAAAACAAACGAAAACTGCAGGTTTTGAAAAAAGAAAATCTTGCCCGGCAGATGAAAAAGCCCAGAGGGTATTGGGTATATTACAAAAAAGCCCTTCTGCTACAAGGAGACAAAATTCGCCTATCCTTCAAGGAAAAGCACCTACAGACTTAGCGAAAAGAGGATCGGTAGAAAGTTCGATTGAACCAATCAGTGGTTTAAGCGAAGAATTCGATGAGTTTGAGTCTGAATTGTTAGCTGAGACACCGACAAGAGAAGAAATGGAATGGGTAATGCCTGAAGAATTGGGCAAATTGGTTCCTGGAATAAACGCTGAGATTAATGCAACACTATTGGCGGGAAAGCCGAGCTTACTGAAGGACCTTTTTGCAAAAATTTTCACCACTGATAGTGAACGAAAATGGAAGACATCTTGCCTAATGCTTCTCAGAACAATCGAAAAAGGTTGGGACACGGAAGATTATAAATCAGATGCCCTAAAGATATTAAGCTTGCTGCGTATGAACGACACTCATGGAGTCATTGCCAAAAGCACTACACTTTCTGCTAAATTTAAAGAAATAAGAATGAAATGCCTGCATATTTATCTTGATGATGGGAGAAAAAGATTCTTAGCAAAAATGCAAGGATGGACTAAAGATGCTATTACAACCTATATGTCTTGCGTTGGCTCTGTGGAGGAATCTAAACAACAAAAAATAGCGATGAGCCCTCTCAGATCCTATGTAAACTTAGAAAATGACTGTCTACCTGTCATAGTACAAAGTATATCACTAGCGCAAAATTCTCAAATGCAGGGCTATGTAATCGAAGAAATCATTTATATGATGGATTTAGCTGTGCAAAGGAATGAATTCCAAGCCGCTTATATGAGCTTTTGTGCATTAAATTATGAAGAAAAAGATCAATCTGGCCATGTCAAAAATTATGCAAAATTAGATGGCTGGAAGTTCGTTTCAAAAGAGTGTCTAGATGTTTATAATAATTTTAAAAAAATGTTTTTTCCCAATGAATTACACAATGCAGCTGTTTTCACTGATGCAATGTTTAGTCGTAAAAATGTTGTTCCTGCCATGGGGCTTTGCATCACATATTTCAATAAATTAAATGATCATAGGGAGCAGTCAAAGACCGCCCTCTCATCATTTATAAAGGTCCATAACTTAAAAGTTTGGGAAGAACTTCTTTCTAAAGAGAGTTTCGATGAGTTTTTGGACCAAATTAGCAGCTTAAAACTGGATCTCGAAACGCAAGTAGGTTTATTAAGGAGCCGAGTTGTTAATATAAAAAGTCAATACAATTTGTCTATCACTAAAGCAGATGACAAAAAAAGTACGCACGTTTTCAAAAGCTACAAGAACGAACTAGATCATTACCAACGGTTACAGGGTCCCTTAGCTGCGTTACACCTTCAGTATTCTGAGGAGAACATTAAGGAAAAAATTGAAAGTCTCCGCTCCTGCAATAATGCTGAAATACTAGATAGATCTGAGCTTACCGAATATGTCTCTGTAATGAATAAAGCTATCGTCACAATAGAGCAAGAAATTGCAAATTTAGCAGTATTTAAAGCTGATTGTATAAGTGTTTGCACAAATTTCTACCATGAAGCTTCTGAAGTTGAGCTACAGTCGCGCTTGAATTTTTCAGCGCTTGTCAAACGACGAATGGAGTTGAAGCTCACTAAAATTGCAGATATAGCCAAAAAATCAGAGGAAAATTGGCAAAAAGCAATGGATACTTTTTTAGGATGGGTAGAGTCTGCACAGCCGCATTCGGGGTTTCACGAAGACCCTAGTAGCTTAAGACGACTATATTTAGTTTTACACACAACTGAACAGGATAGGAAACTTCTAGGTACACTTAACATTCTATAAAAAACTATGTCATAGTTGAGGGGCTAGCTTCCCTCAACTTTTTTTGAATTGAATAATACGATTGTTTTATCCTTGAGATTAAAGAAGAGACTCAAATTCTTCTTCTGCAAGGATTTTAAGCCCTAATTTTTGCGCCTTTTCAAATTTTGAGCCAGGCTCTTCTCCAACCAACACATAATCGGTAGACTTGCTCACTGAACCAGATATTTTGCCCCCTCTTTCTTTGATCAACTCTCCCGCTCCATCACGAGTATAGTTTTTTAATGCGCCAGTGAGGACAAAGGATTTTCCATAAAAGGGGTGCTCTTTATAGCCACGTACGACGTGAATACTTGGCCTTACCCCATATTCTAATAAGCGTGCAATCTCCTCCTGATTCTCAGAGTCTGCAAAAAAACTCACCACGGCTTCGGCTACCTTAGGCCCTATTCCATCAATTTCTAAGAGCTCAGGCTCACTCATCTGCGCTAAAGCTTCCAAATTTCCAGCACGATTAGCTAATAGACTGGCTGTTTCGCTGCCTACATGTTGAATACCCAATGCCATAATCAGACGGTCTAAACTCACTTGCTTAGACTTTTCAATGCTTGTGAGAAGATTGTGAACCGACTTCTCCTTGAAATGCTCCAACTGGAAAAGCTGCTCAGCTTTTAATGTGTAAATATCAGAAATGCGGCTCACAAATCCCTTCAATACAAGCTGTAAGACAACTTTTTCTCCTAAATGATCAATATCCATGCCTGCTTTGCCTGAAAAATAGATCAAACGCTTCAGCCCTTGAGCGGGACAGCCCAACTTATTAGGACAACGTACCGCCACTTCTGTATGACTACGCACAACCGCTGTGCCGCAAGCAGGACAATGAGTAGGCATCTTCCATGGATGGGTATGTGGGGGCCTTCTCGCAAGATTCACTTCCACAACTTTTGGAATGACATCTCCTCCTTTTTCAATGAACACATAATCCCCTTGCCTGATGTCCTTCCTTTTGACTTCATCTTCATTATGCAGGGTGGCACGGGAAATTGTGCTTCCAGCTACCTGTACAGGATCCAATTCAGCCACAGGAGTCAAAACTCCAGTACGTCCCACTTGAATAGAGATTTCATGAATTCTTGTCTCTTCTCGTTCAGCAGCAAATTTGTAGGCCACTGCCCAGCGATAATTTTTACCTGTCACCCCTAATTTTTTTTGGGCTGTGAGGGCGTTCACTTTGACTACTACACCATCAATTTCGTAAGGGAGTTGGCGTCGTTTTTTCTCAACTTTTCTTGCAAAATCCATGATCTCATCAAAGCTTTTGCACAAAATATGTTCGCCGATAATAGGAAGACCAAGTTTTTTTAGCAGATCTAAAGCTTCAAATTGAGTCAGTGCTTCTCCTTGTGAAATTTCGGCAATTCCATAAAAGGAGATCGCAAGTTGGCGCTTTGAAACAAGCTTGGGATCCAATAATTTTAAACTTCCCCCTGCCGCGTTCCTAGGATTGGCAAAGAGCGGTTTTCCTTCCTGACGATGTTCCTCATTGAGTGCCTCAAATACCTTTTTAGGCATATACACTTCAGCACGTGCCTCTAAAACAGCAGGATAGCGCCCTCTCAAGTGAAGTGGGAGAGATTGAATAGTGCGGATATTGGCTGTAATCTCATCACCCTTTGCTCCATCGCCACGTGTGACCGCACGCACAAGCACGCCATCTTCATAGCGCACCGAAATGGCAATGCCGTCCATTTTGAGTTCCGCTTCGTATTCTACCGCTTTTTGGTCAAGCATGCGTGCAATCCGATCGAGAAAGTCTTTTACCTCTTCAGGTGAATAGGTATTCGCAAGCGAAAGCATAGGAACTGTATGATGCGTCACGGGAAAACGGCCTTCTGCCATCCCCCCTACACGTTGGGTCGGGGATCCTGGGAAGACCCATTCTGGATGCTCTTTTTCGATTTCTACCAATCGAGAGAAGATGCGATCGAATTCACGATCTGAAATCGTAGGCGCATTTTCGACAAAATAACGCCAATTATGCTCCCAAATTTCTTCACATAGCTTTTTATATTCTTGTTTTGTTGTCATTCAAAAGCTGCAACTATTTATGAGATTTGCTCAACATTTGCAGCACAGCGAAAACCGTATGTGCTATTGACTGTGCCAGGGTTATTGCGGTGTCGATAGGAACAACGCATATCGTCTAGCAAGCTTTTCCAACATCCTCCTCGCAGCACCCTATAAACACCTTGATGAGGTCCTTTAGGATTTTTAGGCTCTTGGATTGAAGTTTCATAATAGTTATAACCATACCAATCCTGACACCACTCATAGACATTCCCCACCATGTCGTATAGGCCATAACCATTTGGGGCGTAATTCATCACAGACGTTGTATCGGAACTGAAAAAATTCGCCTGCCCTTTTTCGATATGCTCTCCTGTAGGATAAGTGCAATTTTCCAGACCGCCGCAAGCAGCCACTTCCCATTCAGCTTCAGTAGGAAGACGTTTACCCGCCCATTTAGCGTAACCCATCGCACCATACCATGTGACTCCGACAACAGGATGTTTAGCATATCCAGGCTCGATCAAGAGCTTACCAGCGCTGCGTGCAATACGAGAATCTCTCAGACGGATCAAATCATTGTAATTTTGATCTTTTTCTCCTCCCATAAACTCTAAAAAGCGGACAAATTGCTCATTGGTCACAGGATGGATATCAAGCGCAAAGCTATCCAAGACAATTTTATGACGTGGCATTTCATCACGGCTGCCACTATTTGATCCCCGTAAAAAATGGCCGCCGCGAACTACAATCATTTCTGTCTGGATTGGCTCTACATCACGACTCTCTTTCTTTTCAGGATGATATTGGGTCACAATAGGATCACGACTTAACAGGGCATTCAGTTGTCCCGCATAGATTTCTTCGCTGCTCTCATGGGCAAGAGATTCTTTGGCTTCAGCAACAGCAACTACAGCTACTGCAGGAACTGCTTCGACAATTTTTTCTACAGAGCGGTGAATGATTGGCTTCAGGGTGCTTTCTTCTCTTCCCGTCTGTTGTGGCAAAGGGGGCCTTAAATAAGTGTTTTTGAATACTTCAATCTGAGGGATCGTTTCCTCTACCGGAATTGCGATTTCTGGTGCAGCTTTTGAGACTGAGCGTATTTTTTTATTTTCCAATAATGGAAGCAGCTGTACGGGTCTATGTAAGGGATCTTGGGTCAAACAGCGTGAAATGAGGTGATCCCAATCATATTGAAATTCAGGAACGATTTCAGAGGGCATTTGAAAAATCCCTTCAGGAAAATGTCCACTGATCAAAAAATAGGCAAGAATGCCAAAGGCATAGCTATCTGCCTGTGTCCCGGCGTGCTCATTCTTTTTTTGTTCAGGAGCCATAAAAGCAAATGTTTGCAAAAAAGATTGGCTGAGGCGAGACAACTGCTCTCCATTCACAGACTCAGCACAATAAAGCACTCCTTCATGCTCATCCACTGGCAGTAAGGCAAGTGCTTCTGCCATCTCGAAGAGGCTTTTTTTCAAAATTTTTCCGGGCGTCAGGATATTGATCAATCCAAAATCAGACACAAAGGCATTAAGTCCTAAATTGCCCCGACGGATCAAAATATTGTTGAGCTTGAGGCAGTGATGGACTACATTGCCTTTTGTATGAGCATAGTCCAATGCCTCTGCGATTTGTCGCAAAATACCCAAAAGCTCATTTTCGTTTAAACGACCCTTGTGTGTGGATACATATTGTGCCAGATTAGTGGTTTCTCCAGCGGCGTCAAGAACAGCATCTGTCACTAAAAAATAGAGTCCTTCTGCTTCAGAAACTGTATGGACCTTGACAATATGAGGATGATCCAACAGAGCAAGCTTGGCCACCTCCGATTCAAAGCGCTCAACAAATGCATGATCATACGCTAGCTCAGACGGCAAAACTTTCAAGACATACTGCTTTTTGATAAATCGATGTTCCGCTAGCAGGACTTGTCCTAGTGGTCCAGCACCTATCTGTTTTAGGACTTTGTAATCCCCTAGAAACTGCTCGTCCATTTTAACCTCTTTGATTCGAATGCCTGTGTTGATCCAAATAGTCTTGCGCTGCAGAAATTGCGCGACTATAGGCATAATGCGCCTTTGCCTGATCGATCATTTCTTGACCCAGCACAAAATCTCCTAAAGCCACCGCTTCTTTCACATAAAGATAAATGTCATTACGCGGTAGGACTACCTGGTTGCGTACTATATTTTGCAAGTAGCTTAAAACAAGAGAAGCGTTTTTTTCATCTTTGGCTAGAAAAAGCAAGACTTTATATAAGCCCGGATCTTGCGCATTGCGTTCGAGGGCCAAATTTAAATAGTGTATAGCCTCTTTCTGAAAAGCTATGCGCTCTTCGGGAATCGTACTACGATGAGAAAGACGTAAATAAAGAATCCCTTGAGTTTTGTAGGCTAAAAAACTGTCATATAAAAAGGGGTAGCCTCTATAGAACTTTTCAAAAAAATCCTCATACTTTCCAAGGTTTGCGTAGGCAGTTGCAATTAAAAAATTTAATTGTATAAATTGAGGGTTTTCATCGGCTAGTGAGCCATATTTATTTAATAGTTCTTCAGCCGCTGGAACAGGCTCTGTACCAGCACGCAATAAATAATCTTCCAATGCATGCTGATAGTGCTTCGCTTCTTCCTGATCCATTTCTAGGTGTGGCGCCTTAGCTTGGCGTTTTAAAGCTTCTAAAAAATAGGCAAAGGCACGATCAATTTCCTGATCTCGGTAATAAGCGACAGCCAGCTCTAAATAAAGCTGACCTTGTTTCTCAGAGGGTAGATCTGCTAATGCTCGATGCATTTTTTCAATATTTTTTTTTAAGCCCTCGTCTGCGCTAATAGGCACTATCAGCAAAAAAAATAGAAAAGCTTGTCCCCACACTCTCATATGCCACTCATTCGACCAAAATTTGACTCCAATGTCAACAGGGAAATCCTCAAATGACAAGACATTTTTTGATTTCTGTTTCTTTAACATAGGAATAGGTTCATATTTTGAAATGTGTTATTATATATCCTTTACAAGTGAGTGGTAAGGGCATGGATAAAAGGACGATCATTTTTGTTCTATTAGTAGGAATTTCTTTTTTTGGACTCAATCTTTTTTTTGGGCACCAGCGGGATCAGGAAAACCGCGAGTTCTTAAAACAGCAAGAGACCGTAGTTGAAAAGAATCGCCTCCAAAATATAGCAGAGATAGAGAAAAGAACAGCCAAACCTGCTGAGTTACCTATAGTAGAGATCCGGGCAAACCAAGAAGAGGGAATGCCTATCGCTTATGGGATCAACATCAACGGTACAACTTTAACTCTCTCATGGACTGACGCTCTTCCAAAAGATATTTATGTGAATGGAACTCTCCAACACTTGATGACTAAGGACCCTGTTAAAGGAGGGATCGCCCTCTATGTACCTGAAAATTTTAAACACGTGACTAGTGTATCTCTTCCCGAAGCAGGGTCTCATGATGTGCAATTAGTCACTTTTTCCGAAAAAGAAGCTCCACATGTCTATTTAGGCGAACTGAAACAAGGCGATATTACGCTCCCTCAGGGTAAACTCTCGGAAAACGCGCTGGTTCTTTACAAAGCCTCTGCAGGCTGGTTGCCGCTTGGTTTTTATGAGTCTCAAGGGAATGCATTTGTCAATCTACAAAAACTGCCTCTTTTAGCCGAATATGTCAAAATGACTCCAGGATTGACACAGTCAGCTACGCTAAAAGAGGAAGGGAAACAAAAGTATTATGTGTTAGAGAACGAATTCCAACAGCTAGTTTTTACCAATGTGGGAGGAGCTCTTGTCGAAATTAATCTACCTTTTGAATCAGAACAAAACAAACGTAGCGTAGTCAAAGAAATTGGATTTGACCGGGAAATTGCTAAAAATTACCCAGCAAACGCTCATTTTCCCGCCCACCCCTACTACACATCAGATTCGAGTGAAGAGCATCAACCAGAGCATGTGGGTGGTTATTACCCACTACTTCGGCGGGGTGTTTTTGGTAAAAAGGATCTAGATATTTCTCCTCAATATTATGCTTTGAACATTGTTTCTGATTACCCAGAGATGGCAGGGCTTGTTTATGAAGTGAAATCTTTCACTCATGAAAAAATTGTTTTTGAAGCTGTTCAACCCCACAGAAAAATCACCAAAACCTACACACTTTCCGAAGGTTCCAAAACCGCCCCTTACTGCTTTGATCTTCAAATTCAAGTAGAGGGAGATAGCCGAGGACTGTGGCTCTCTTCAGGAATTCCTGAAGTGGAAATTATGTCTAACAGCTCTTCACCACAAATTCAGTATAAACTAAGTCGCAAAGGAAAATCAGAAGTAGGAAAATTAGATCTCCCAAAGGCCAAAGAGGTCGTTTCGGTAAGTTCCGTTTATCCAGATTGGGTGACTAATTCAAATGGGTATCTTGGCTTGATTCTAGATCCTCTCTCAGAAATTGGGGCAGGCTATCGAGCATCTGCCATTGCAGGTGATCAAGCTCCCACACGCTTATCTGTCATCGATCCCCAATACGCTCCCTATCCTGCTTCCAAATATCCAGGCTATCAAGTATTACTCCCCCTCCCTTCTTCAGGTGGCAACTTGCATTTTCGTATTTATTCCGGTCCCTTTGAAGAAAGCATATTAAAAACCGTGGATGCCATTTATTCCGACCCAGCTACAGGATATAATCCAGACTATGTGGCTTCTTGGTCCTTTTATGGCTGGTTTTCTTTTATCTCTGAGCCTTTTGCAAAGCTTCTCTTTGTCGTGATGAAATTTTTCCACTCTGTCACTCATTCTTGGGGCTTTTCGATTATTCTTTTAACCGTTTTCTTACGCCTGCTGCTTTATCCACTCAATGGCTGGTCGATTAAATCCATGAGGCGCATGCAGCAACTTTCTCCGCAGATCCAAGCTATCCAGGCAAAATACAAAAAAGAGCCCAAAAAAGCGCAACTGGAGATCATGGCGCTTTATCGAGAAAAGAAGGTCAATCCTTTTACTGGCTGCGTACCGATTTTGATCCAAATTCCTTTCCTGATCGCCATGTTTGATCTGCTTAAATCTTCATTTAGTCTACGTGGAGCCAGTTTTATTCCTGGTTGGATTGACAATTTAACTGCACCTGATGTCCTTTTTCAATGGTCGGCACCAATTTTCTTCATTGGCACCCAGTTTCATTTACTGCCCATTCTTTTAGGAGCAGTGATGTTTATCCAACAAAGGCTCTCCTCTACAGCACCTAAAGATGTCTCTAAAATGACGGATCAACAGAGGCAGCAAAAAGCAATGGGCACCATAATGACCATTGTTTTCACTGTGATGTTCTATCACTTTCCTTCTGGATTAAATATTTACTGGCTTTCCTCTATGTTGTTGGGCATTTTACAGCAGTGGATTACAAACAAGGTCCTCGATAAAAAGAAAGATCAAGTTGAAATAATCGCTTCTGAACCCAAAAAGAAACTCGCGACAAAAAAAGCGAAATAATGCTAAGAGGGTGTCCTTTGAGCTCTGTGAAAGTTTTTTACATAGCAGAGAACAGCGAATCATTCAGCAAATTGAAGGAAAATACATGCGAGCCTGGGAAGAGTTTCTCGCAAAACAAGAGAAGGAGCTAGGTAAAGAGACTGTAGATAAGTGGCTTAAGCCACTTAAAATCGTACGTTTTGACGCGTGCAATCTCTATTTGGAAGCTAGCGATTCCTTTAAAGCTCTCTGGTTTGAAGAACACATGCGCAGTCGTGTGCAAAAAGAGCTTTATAACAACAATCATAAACAAATCAAAATTCATATTGCCGTCGCTTCACAAAAGAGTGATGAGCCCACTAAACCGAAAAAAAAGAGTACAAGCTCAGTAGCTTCTTCCCCTTCTTTTGGTCTACGCTTTGACGAGATAGATTCTGAAGCAACCTTTGAAAATTTTGTCACTTCTCCTAGCAATTTGCTAGCTTATAAACTTTTAGACGAAACATGCGGTCCTACAAAAACTGATCCAACAGCTTTGCAATTTAATCCTATCTATCTATGTGGACGTAGTGGAACAGGGAAAACACATTTGTTGATGGCATGTGCCTCAAAACTTAGAAAAAGTGGAAAAAAAGCACTTTATGTGCGCGCCGAAACATTTACAGAGCACGTTGTAGAGGCAATCAGAACAGCAGAGATGCAAAGTTTTCGAAAAGCCTATCGTGGTGTGGATGCTCTCTTGATTGATGATATTGAGGTTTTTTCGCGAAAAGGGGCTACTCAAGAAGAGCTTTTTCATACCTTCAATACCCTACACGTCGAAGGCAAACAGATCATTCTTTCCGGTGGCTTACCTCCAGGTGAGCTCAAATTTATCGAACCGCGCCTAGTCAGCCGCTTTGAATGGGGGATTGTGATCCCACTTCAAATGCCTACCAAAGAGCAAATGCATTCTATTTTAATGCAGAAAGCACAAAAGATCCATTTTGCTCTCGATGAACCTGTGTCTACCTTCCTTCTGGATACTTTCGGAGGAAACACAAAAACAGTGATTCGTGCATTGGATGCACTCATCTTGCGTACCCATCTCAACCAAGGCTTAGGAAAAACTGCCTCTCTTCCTCTTTCTTTAAAGTATGTTCAGAATACTCTAAAAGACTTGATCCTGGAAGAGGAAAAAGCCATCCTCACACCAGGTAAAATCATCCGTGCAGTGGCAGAATATTATGGGATCCGCATGGATGATATTTTGAGTAAATCACAGGCACGTGAGTGTGCTCTACCACGCCAAATTGCTATGCACCTATGTCGCCAGCAGCTCAATCTTCCCTATATGAAAATTGGAGATATTTTTGCGCGTGACCATTCTACAGTCATGGCCTCTGTTAAACAGGTACAACGAGGGGTTGAAACCAAAAACCACGAAATTTCTGGTCCTCTTCACGGAATCCTGAAGCTTTTAGAGAGATAGAGGTTTAGGCAGAATTGGAACGTTTTTGTTGTTTTGAAAAGTCTATGATGTAAATCATTTGCCAGTAATAGCCGCGATAGTCACGCCGCCCATCTTCTATCTTGCACGCCCTAGGCTGACCTGGCGAGGTAATCCCTACAAACAAGGAAAGATTCATTCCCTTAAAATGAGTGGGATTCAAACGTTGCTCTTCTGTTGCCAATAAATGGGTGACTTTACCATCTCCTGCAAATGCAGCCTTGTAAGCGACTTCCTGCTGATAGAGAATGCGTGCCTGATAATTAGATGAATAGTTGTGGAATATTTCATTGAGACGTTTTGACTTCAAGGCAGTACTTGGAATGACAATGACTAAATGCCCTTGCTTTGGCATTTTTTCTAGAGAATCTTCCAACATATGACAGATCAAGCCCGTGCCTTTCCAAAAACTTGGATCTTTGATTTCAACTTTTTTACTCGTCTCCGTCTGTTCTGGAGTGGGCACATAGGGAGGATTACTCACAATCAAATTATATTGATTTGCATATCGTGACAAATGAGTCAGAGCATCTCCTCTACAAATTATCACATTTTGTGGCATGGCTGCCTCTTGAGAGAGCATATATTTTTCTGCCATTGGATCGATATCTATGGCAGTGATTCGACCTTTGGGCTGGTTGAGTGCAAGGTATTTTGCAATAAAACCAGAACCCGCCCCAACATCGATTGCACGTTTAAACTGTATTCCCTCTTGGAATAAAGTGTGGAGACCGCTACAGATCAACATGGTATCCACATTCGGCTTCATAAAAGAAGCATTAGGCGGTAGCTGAAAGTCCAGATGCGTTACTACAGTACCATCATCGAAAATGACGTGCTGACGTGTTTGTCCAACAAGGATAAAACTATCGACTCCATGTTCTGGGGAAGAAGCTACAGGAAAGGAGTGCGTCGTGTAGCCTTGCGTTTGATCTGGACGATTTTCCAAATTTAAGGAATTTTTAGGCCAATGCTTAAAAGAAAGTTTTTCACTATCAAGAGTGTAGTAAGTCATTGGCAGGGTATGGGAAAGAGAGGGCTTCTCATGGGAAAAGGATGACTTCTCTGGGAGCTCTGAAAGAGATTCTACTTTGTTCTTTTGATGTAAATGAGGGATTTTCTCTGCACGATTTTGCTTTTTTCTTAAATAATTTGAGATAAAACATTTTGCAATATCTACAATGACGATATAGCCGCTAAAGCCCAATAAAGCATAGGCAACGGATGGGGGCATTCCAATGACAGAAGCCGTTCCTAATATACCGATGACTAAGACAGTAACAGCAAAGGCTAAGTCGCTGATAAATGCTTTTTGAGGTAGTGATAAACAACTCTGTGAAGGCGCATGTGAACAAGTACTGGAAATGACGTAAAACATAAACCCAATTATATTTAATGTCTGTTAACAAATAATTAAGTTTTTGTTAAAAAATAAATGCTTTAATTTTTAAAAGATAATTTCAGGAACTCATCTTAAAAATTTTTTTGGATGATTTTTCACTTACCCAAGGCAAATAAATTAAAAAGCGTAAAAAGATTCATCAAGTATTGAAACGAGGTTAAGACAGGCTCTAAGAGCTATAATCGATTGAATTTTAAATAATAATTTTGACCTACGTGAAAGCTTCGCGATTGATCGACCATATAGCAGAATAGGTTGAAAAATTGACATTTTGACCGTGCCAAAGTTGACTTAAGTCAACCGAGGTAGGTTATGATCGATCAAGCCCAAGAGCTTTGACGTGGTGGAAATTGATCATTTCAAACTTAATCGACTATAATTGATGACTTTACAGCAATGACTTTCAATTTTGATATCTTGAAGCATGTTTTAAGATAGGTTCTAATTTTTTGTTTAAAGAACGCTATTACATAAAAAAATTTTTTATCAAGAATAGCGTGAGCAGAAATCTACATAACTCTTATGTAATCCTTCTCCCAGGCTAATAGTTGGCCTCCATCCAAGAGAAAGAATACGGCTAATATCGGTCTTTTTGCGGGGTGTTCCATCAGGCTTTGAAAGATCATGCATCAGGGCGCCTCGATAGCCAACCACTTCTGCCACCTGTAAGGCGAGTTCACGAATTGTAATTTCCTCTTCAGAGCCGATATTGATATGCTCTAAACCATCATATTGCTTCAGCAAATGTAAGCAAGCACTTGCCAAGTCATCCACATAAAGGAATTCTCGAAGAGCCTGACCTGTCCCCCAAATTGATACTGCCGCTGCCTCAGAGGTTTTGGCTTCATGAAAGCGACGAATCAAGGCGGGAATTACATGGGCATTTTGCGGATGATAATTGTCATTAGGACCATAAAGGTTGGTGGGCATCGCTGAAATGTAGCATCTCCCATATTGTTCTCTGTAGTGCTGACACATTTTGATGCCTGCAATTTTAGCTAATGCATACGCTTCGTTAGTCTTTTCAAGCGGGCCAGTCAATAAAGCATGTTCTGGGATAGGTTGTGGTGCTTCTCGTGGATAAATGCAACTGCTGCCCAAAAAAAGAAGCCTGTTAATACCAGCTGCATGCGCCTCGTGGATTAGATTACAAGCAATCATCAAGTTCATATAAATAAATTCGGCAGGATAGGTCATATTTGCCCAAATGCCACCCACTTTAGCAGCCGCAATCACAATCACATTGGGCCTTTTTTGATGTAAGTAGCTTCTTACAGCCTGTTGATCTGTGTAGTCGAGCTCCTGGCGAGAAGGTGTAAAGAGTTGGTGATAGTGCTCTTTTTTGAAACAACGCACTAAAGCACTTCCTACCATCCCATGCGCACCGGCAATCAGAATTTTATCGCTTTTTTCTAACATAGCAACCTATCAACAATAACCCACCAAGTATAATGAAAGGGAGACTCAGAATCTGTCCCATCGTCAACCAAGCTGTTGTATCAAAAGTAAAATTTTGCGGCATTTTAAGAAATTCAATAACAAAACGGAAACCAAAGACGAGTAGAAAAAACCAGCCGCTCAGCTCTCCTCTGCCCAACTTTTTTTTGTCTCGACGCCATAGAAAAAACAGAAACAGAAAGACGCAAAAATAAAAGAGAGCTTCATAAAGTTGCACCGGATGAACTGGCACATCGGGAATGCCGTCGAGAGGATGTTTAAAAATAACACCCCAAGGCAGGTTTGTGGGCTTACCCGTGATCTCTTGATTGATAAAATTACCGATTCTAATGCAGCCTCCAGCAAGGGCAACTGGAACCACTAAGGCATCGAGAACAGCCAAAAAAGTGAGTCGTGGAGCTTGCTTACGAGTGAACCAGACGAAGAACACGAGAGCAATGAACACTCCAATGGCACCGCCATGGCTCGCTAATCCACCTTGCCAGATCTTAAAAATATCTATGGGATTTGTCTTGTAATAGTCCCAGTCATAAAAAAAGACATGGCCTAACCTGGCACCCAATACAGCTCCAATAGCTACCAAAAGTGCTAAGCGATCGGTGAGCTGCGTCGCTTTTATCTTAGTGTCATTCTCAGGTTGCTTTGGATCAGACAGAAAGTCAGTAAAAATTTTCTTAACCAGAAAAAAACTCGCCAAAAACCCAAGTGCAAACAGAAAGCCATACCATGTCACTGGATGATGCAGGTAAGGGATTACAAAAATATTTCTATCAGGGTCAAAGGTAAGATAAGCAAACATGCACTTTCAGAAAAAATAAAAGCCGTTATATACTTGCTTATAAAAAAAATTCAAGAATTTTAGGATGAAATTTAGCCACAAAACACTGATTTTTATTGCCGGATTTGTCTGGTTAGCCATTGGCATCGGACTGCTTTCTCTTGGAATCCATTTCGTTTTAGAAACAGTGCGTAATCCCGCACTTGCTCAAATAATAGGATGTTTTTCTTTCACAAGCTTCTTAAGCCGCTTTGTTCCGGATAGAATGCAAGCAATAATGCTGGGCATTGTCCTAGCGCTGATGCTCGGTTACATTAAAGGAAGGCTAGTCCTGGCAAAAACTGTGGCACGCCAAATTAAGCGGATTGCTTCTCTTCCCAACCCTGCAAGTTTGAAATATCTCTATAGTAAATCCTACTACCTGCTCATTGCTTCGATGATTTTTTTGGGCATGATGATGCGCTATTTCCCGATTACATTAGACACACGCGGGGCTATTGACATTGCCATCGGATCTGCTCTAATCAATGGCGCAACACTCTTCTACCGAGCACTTGTACATCATGACCTTCTCAAGAAAAGGGACATTTAAATCATGAGTCTCTCAAAAGGATTGGTCCGTATTTTATTTTTCATGATGAGCGTCGCCGTTTTGCTGGCTTTTTTTGCAGAGACTGCTCCTCAACCTGACATTTGGACCTATTTAAAAGGAGTTGGACTCGGCAGCATTATGGGAATCCTTTTATGTAGCTTCGATTTTTTATTGAAGCGCTTTAGTTTACGTACGTTCAATGCAGTGACTTTAGGTCTTTTCTTTGGCTATCTTATGGCATTGGCCCTAAACTTAATCTTTACCTCTATTTTGAAGGCTATCCATATAGAGACGTCTCTCGCTTTTGTAGAGTTCCTACGCATTTTTCTTTTCCTTGCAGCGACATACTTAGGTGTTATGATCATCACACGCTCTTCTGAAGAAATTTCATTTTGCATCCCTTTCATCAAGTTGATCCCTGCAGCACAGCAGATAAAAGAAACTCTTGTCGACCTTTCTGCTCTTTCAGATCCCCGAATGATCGATCTGGCAGCTTCTGGTCTTCTGGACAAGCGTCTTTTGCTTCCCCGTTTTCTGCTTAAAGAGATTCATCGACAAGAAGAGCAGGAAGACGAGCTGACTTCCTTAAAAGCGAAGCGCACTCTTGAGGTGATTAAAAAACTCGAAATTTTGCCTCACTTACATCTTCGCTTCCAAGAAACAGATTTTCCTGATGTTAAGGATGTAACCCATAAGGTACTCCTCCTCGCCCGCCTTCTCGATGCTGACGTCTTGTCTGCCGACATTAATCGTATTCAAATGGCTCAGACAGAAGGGGTAAGGGTCATTAATCTGCATGCACTATCCAATGCTTTAAAACCACTAATGCAGCGTGGTGAGTCTCTCAAAATTAAAATCCAAAGATATGGAAAGGCAGAACAGCAGGGTGTAGGATATCTAGAAGATGGCACCATGGTGGTAGTCAATGGAGGTGGTGATTATTTAGGTGAAACGATCGATGCAAGCGTTCTTTCCGTCAAACACACCGCCTCAGGAAGAATGGTCTTCTGCAATATGACAGCTGAAAAGGAAAAAAGTTCCTATGACGAAGAAGACTATTAATCAGGGCTCTATCCAAGGAGTTGGCACAGATATTGTTGAAATTGAGCGCATTAAAGATGCTATTACACGGCATGGTGAACGCTTTCTCAATCGGTTGTTTACGAAAAAAGAGCAGAACTACTGTCAGCGTTACAAGGATCCAACCCCTCACTTTGCTGGACGATTTGCCGCCAAAGAAGCAGTCTTAAAAGCCTTCGGTACTGGACTACATGCAGAAATGAGTTGGCAAGAAATAGAAATAATTAATGATTTGCAAGGCAAACCCGAGGTACAATTATCTGCACGATTGAAAGCTTCTTTAAGTGTGGCTCACATTTTCTTGTCTATCAGCCATTGTGAGGCTTATGCGACAGCAACTGCTATAGTTATAGGATAGTTTATGAAACATCAAAAAGTGGTCATTATTGGTTCTGGTCCTGCCGGATATACGGCAGCACTCTATTCAGCTAGGGCAAATTTGGCCCCGCTTTTATACGAAGGCTTTTTTTCTGGTCCTGCCGGAGGACAATTGATGACCACCACTGAAGTAGAAAATTATCCAGGTTTTATCCATGGGATCACAGGTCCTGCGCTTATGGATGCCTTTAGAAAACAGTGTGAGCGTTTTGGAACGACGCTTTTACGGGAAGATGTGGATTCTGTCGATCTTTCTGTCCGTCCTTTTGTCGTCCATGGGAAGAAAACGGAATCTACCTGCGACGCTTTGATCATCGCAACAGGCGCAACAGCCAAGCGTTTGGATATCCCCGGAGCCGACGAAGAGGGTTTCTGGCAAAAAGGGGTCACTGCATGCGCAGTCTGTGATGGCGCCATGCCTATTTTTCGCAATAAAGAGCTTTATGTCATTGGCGGAGGCGATTCCGCTGTAGAAGAGGCTATTTTCCTGACGAAGTATGGAAGTAAAGTCTATATTGTGCATCGAAGAGATGAATTACGCGCTTCAAAGATCATGGCAAAACGAGCGTTGAGCCATCCTAAGGTTGAAATTCTTTGGGATTCAGCAATCACTCGTATTGAAGGTGATAAAGTAGTCAGGTCGATCAATCTGCTCAATTTAAAAACCAACCAAGAAATCAAACGAGATGCAGCTGGCGTCTTTTTTGCGATTGGCCATCAGCCCAATACCGATTTTTTAAAGGGACAGCTTAAAACAAATACCCAAGGCTACATTTTAGTCAAACCTGGCACATCTTATACGAGCGTTGAAGGCGTGTTTGCAGCGGGTGATGTGCAAGATCCGGTGTATCGGCAAGCCATTACAGCAGCTGGAAGTGGATGCATGTCTGCCATTGACGCAGAAAGGTGGCTCTCTGAACTTGAAATAGGGTAACTATTCAGCCCTTTGGCTTGTTTCCTAGTGGTGTTTCTCTGGTACGAAATAAGTTGATTTAGTCTATAGTCGATTAAATTATAAATGCGCATTTTTAAACTCTGTCAATTATACGCTAGCCTTCTCCTGCTCTTTGCTACAAGCTATGCAACAGAGCTCTTCCCATGGCTTCCACCCCTCTTCGAATTTGAAGGGCGCCTCACCCCCCTTTTTGAACGTGTAGATAGAGCACAAAGTCCTCTAGGTAACTTTAGGGCGCCTATAAATAACGCTTCCTTACAGCTTGGTATGGATGTCACCCCTTGGCCAAACTGGAATGCTGAAGTGGAACTTTATTTGACTCATACCCACCAGACAAACTTTACCTATGAAGCGGCCTTGTGTACCTTAAGATATGCTTGGTTGGATGATCTTGCAGGTGATGATCTCAGCCTGGTGACAGGCGTGACACTCTCATTTCCCAATCACACCTTTTTACATCAATTGAGCTTCCCCTATCATGGCCCTATCAATGCTGAATTCCATGCTACAGTGGGTAAAGAATGGTCGTGTCGTGAAGATTGGCTCTTTCGCATGTGGGGCGTAGGGGGTTTGGGGGTGGCTAATAGAGGTAGTCCATGGCTCTATAGCCTAATAGTGGCTGAGGGCAAAACCTCCCTTTGTACCACAGTAGGCCTTGCCATAGATGCACTTTATGGACTTGGAAGCCACAATCTCCTACCTAAGCTCCCCTTTAAAGGTTATGCTTCAATTGATCATCGCAATATTGATCTCAGTGGTTTTTTCACTTACTACCTTCCCCATTATGGAACCTTTGCCTTTCTCGGATGGTATAATCTCTATGCTCACAATTTTATATGGCACTATTGGGGCGTCAGTCTTTCTTTTTTAATCCCTCTAAGCATTATTTAATAAATTTATTAAAACTTAATATAAATACTTTACAGTAATAGAATATTTTTTACTTATTTATTTATGGCTTGATATGTCTTATTTTATACATACATCAAAAAATTGTTGTTTGTATCAACAAACTCAGAAAGTAGATCATTCAAAAAAATTTGCGGCGTTAGATTTTGCCCTTGTCACCATACTGGTTCTTGCAGGATTGTTTTTCATTACAGCGGCAAGTTGTGGGTTTAAAGTTTTGCCGCTTGGGATGCTGAGTTCATTCATAACAGGTTCTTTACTACTCGCAAACGGAATTGCTTTAAGTGTTTTAGATGCCATCGTGTGTATGAAGAAAAAGCCTAGCTCATCTAAACGAAATAGCTCCAGACGAACTCACTTATCGGGTGTCCCTACCGCGTCTGAAGGAGTGAAATCTGAAGAAAGTTCTGACAAAGCCCGAGATAAAAACACACAAGCAGTAGTAGAAAACACCGTTGAGAAAAATCAACCTAATAAAACAATAACCTCTGAGAAAACTCAAGAAAGCACTCCTCAAGTCGCTCCTAAAAATGTCCCAACTAAAGATCAATTGACTCAGCATGAACCTGAAGAGTTCTCGTTTGTACCCGGTAAAATGATTTATTCTCGAAGAGAAGTTGAAATGACTTTAGGAAATGCTCCTCCTTATGATTTCCGAGTTTGGAAAAGTGAAACTCAAAAAGGAGCCCTTTCTTTTGCTGTAAAACTCCCCTGGGGTTTGATTGATCTCAAAAGACTTAATAGGGGGGATTGGAAGCCAGAGCTTATTCCATTAATGATTAGAGCAACTGCTTTATTATTAAATTTTGCTCAACATAAAACCTTATTTTTCAAGAAAGATAAAGATATACAGACAAAAAAAAGTTATGACAGACAGCTTATTTTAGATTTGGGAAGTGGAAATAGCGCGAAAGGTTTAACGTGGAGAGCTCAACAAAAGGGGCATTCCTGTGAAACCCTTGATTTAAAAAAATGCACTGTGAATGAATCAAATGAACTCAATCTTACAGAGCGCCAAATATTTTTTTTCAATCAACTTACTCACCACTCAAGGCTGTATATTATAGGTCATGGCAGCAAAGGATCATCAATAATTTCTTCAGATCAAAAACTTAACATTTCTGTTCAAAACTTTGCGCAAACGATGATTAAATATGCTCCGCAGCTAAAACAACCGTCGGAAAATGGGAGTAAAATACGCATTAGCGTTGTTGCTTGCTTTGCTGGAATGGAACGTGGAACAAAAAAAAGCTTCTGTGAGCAGTTGTTTCAAGAACTCACCTGTAATGGAATGCATTGTGAAATTTTAGGACGAACAAATGTTGTAAGCCGCTGGGGCGAAAATCCAGCAGGTTACAAAAAATTTGTTAATGGACGCTATCATCACACGGGAGATAAAAGAATTTGGGAAGAAGGGAAAGCCATGCGAGAGATTTTCTATGATAATGATCTGGGAAAAATTCGCTTTGCGCAAAAGGGTATCGATTCTATTCAATCTTCTTCAATTGAAACTCATCCGCTTTCTTTAGGCGTTCTATCTGAAGCACAGGCAAATACCATTCTTGAAACATATGTAAAATTTAATGCTCTCGAAGAAGAGCTTAAAATAAAGCCCATCTGGTTACTTAGAAAAGATCCTGCGCAACAAAAAAAGGTAATTTCATATTATGTGGATGGCAAGTGTCAACATTATTTTATTGAACAACTTGAAGATTTTTCGGACATTCAAAACGTAGAACAAAATATTGTTTTTCAACAGGTTATTGCTTTTGAAGAAGAAAATTTTCAGGATCGCCTCTACCGATAAAATGGAATAAGCCTTCTTGTTTTAGACCTGACTTGCTTTTATAGTCTATTCAGCTCAAAATTCAAATAATATTTTATTATATAAAATAAAAAAAATGTATCATTCAACTAAAGCGATTGAATTATGCGTAAAATGCCCATTGGAGCAGAGATCATTCAAGATGCCGTGCATTTTCGCATCTGGGCTCCGAAATGCAAAAGCATTGAAGTTTTAATAGATGGAAGAGGCCGCTCCTCTCTTAAATCAGAAAAAAACGGCTATTTTTCAGGAGCATTTGAAGAAATCAGAGAAGACGATCTCTATAAATTTGTGGTGGATGGGGGTGATGCCTTTCCTGATCCTGCCTCTCGCTGTCAACCTCAAGGCCCTCATGGACCTTCTCAAATCATTAATCCTAACAAATTTAATTGGACGGATCACGAATGGAAAGGCATCACTGAAAAAGACCAGGTGATCCTTTATGAATTCCACGTAGGCACATTTACTGAAGAAGGGACTTGGCAGGCAGCCGCGGAAAAACTCCCTTATCTTCGTGGACTTGGCGTGACACTTCTTGAAATGATGCCCATCGCTGAATTCCCTGGAAAGTTTAATTGGGGATATGATGGAGTAGACCTCTTCGCCCCCACAAGAAATTATGGTACACCTGATGATTTGCGCAGCTTTATCAACGAAGCTCATCATCTAGGACTTGGTGTCATTTTAGACGTGGTTTACAACCATTTTGGTCCATCGGGCAACTATCTGTATCAATACTCTGATTTTTATCTTACTGAAGAAGAGGGAGATTGGGGTAAAACGATCAATTTTGATGGCGAACACTGTAAACCAGTACGAGAATTTTTTATTGAAAATGCAGGCTATTGGATTGATGAATATCATTTTGATGGCTTGCGTCTCGATGCATGCCATGCGATCCACGATCGCTCTTCACCTCACATTTTTTTAGAAATCTGCAAAAAAGTTAAAGAAAAAGGTGGTGGACGAAGCACTTATGTCAGTGCGGAAAATGAGAAACAGGAGTCCATCTTCGTTTTTTCAGAAGACCAAGGAGGTTATCAATTAGACGCTGTATGGAATGAAGACTTTCATCATTCTGCCTATGTCAGGCTCACGGGACGCAAAGAAGCCTATTTTAGTGATTACTGTGGTAGATCTCAGGAATTTCTCTCTTCGGCCAAATTTAACTTTCTTTATCAGGGTCAATGGTATCCCTGGCAACAGCAATGCCGGGGTACTCCAGCTATAGGAGTTCCCGCTTATCATTTTATCAATTTTTTAGAAAATCATGATCAAGTCGCCAATACGGGAAATGCCCAAAGGCTGCACTCTTTGAGTCAACCCAAAGCTTACCGCGCCATGACAACACTTTGGCTTCTCTCACCACAAATTCCCCTATTTTTTCAGGGTCAAGAGTTTGCATCTTCTCCACACTTTCACTACTTTTGCGATCATGAGCAAGAGCTTGCGGGATGTGTAGATAAAGGAAGATTGGAATTCCTAAGCCAATTTGTCAGCATGCACGATCCCAATGTGATCGACCGCATTCCTTTGCCTCATGAGGAAAGAGCTTTTCGGCTCTCAAAGCTCAAGTGGCAAGAAAAAGAAAACCATGGAGAAATTTTGCAATTTCACAAAGACCTCATTCAACTACGAAAAAGAGACCCAGTATTTCATCATTTAAAAGAGGCAAAAATTGAAGGGAGCGTACTTACAGATGATGTCTTCCTTCTTCGCTACTTCTCTCCTTATGGCGAGCGGCTCCTTCTCGTGAATTTTGGTGTGGATTACCTCATTGAACCAGCTTCAGATCCCCTATTAGCCCCTTCACTGGATCGTGTTTGGACAATACGTTGGTCCAGTGAGTTTCCAGAATATGGAGGCTCTGGATTTAGGCAAGTAACTCCAAAAGGCAGTTGGACAATCACGGGATGCTCTGCTTGTCTCCTTTATTTAGAAAAAAAGGCCCCTAACTTATGACCGATAAAATCATACGTCCACTGACAAAAGAAGGCTTTGTCTCCAATGTGATGCGGGATCCTAAGCTCTATCTCGCAAATGAGTGGATTGTTACAAACGGATTGGGAGGATATTCTTCAGGCACCATCATTGGCGTCGCTACACGCAAATACCACGGCATACTGATCGCTGCATTGCCCCCGCCACATGGCCGCTATGTCATGCTCAATCATATTTCTGAAGTGGTGATCAAAGAGGGAAAAAGCTTTTCCCTCAACTGCGAGGAAAAACCTGATGGCAGCTTAAATATTGAGCCTCTCACCTACCTAAAAGATTTCTACTTAGAAGATGGCCTACCTGTATGGCATTACCACATTGAAGATACCCATCTAGAAAAACGTATCTTTATGTCTTACCGACAAAACACGGTCTTTGTCTCTTACGAGCATATAAGTGGACCTGATATCTCATTGAGGCTTTTACCCGCTATTCACTTTCGCCCCCATGAAGCGCCTGTCAACCTACCTCTAGAAACTGAATATATTATCACAGTCATCGGCAATCGCTATGAAATCAGCAAAAAAGATTTTCGTCCTGTGAGAATTTTTGTCTACGGTGATGAAAAGTCAGGTTTCACTATCCAGAAGAAAAGCATCCGTAATCTCCTATTCAGGACTGAATTGGGCAGAGGATATGAAAGTTTAGGTGACTTATGGAATCCGGGCTATTTTCACATCGAGTTGACTCAAGGTAAGAAAGTCAGCCTGGTCGCTTCAACAGAACATTGGAAATCCATTGATTCGCTACCTGCTTTTGATGCGCATAAAGCAGAAATATTGAGACGCAGATTGCTATTAGATCTAGCTGATCCTAAAGATGAACAAACTAAAGAACTCATTTTAGCATCCGACCAGTTTATCATTGTTCCTGAACATCGTATTGAAGACTCTGTCCGTGCACATGCTTTTGGTGAAGAAATCAGAACTATCATTGCCGGCTATCATTGGTTCAGTGACTGGGGTCGCGATACGATGATCTCTTTGGAAGGCCTGACCTTGTGCACAAAACGCTATCAAGAAGCGCGCTGGATCCTCAAGACTTTCGCCCATTATGTTAAAAATGGGCTGATTCCCAATATGTTCCCAGAAGGACAGAATACCGGTCTTTACAATACAGCAGATGCAACTCTTTGGTTTTTTCACGCGTTAGAACGCTATTTTGCCACCACACATGACACAGTGATCTTCGATGAAGTGCTACCCATCATGGAGAAGATTATCCATTATCATGTTGTAGGGACAGACTTTCATATTGGAATGGACGCTACTGACAAACTCATCACACAAGGGACAGAAAAATATCAGTTAACTTGGATGGATGCCAAAGTAGGCGATTGGATTGTGACACCAAGACGCGGAAAAGCAGTGGAAATCAATGCATTATGGTATAATGCCCTCAAGTTGATGGAAGAATGGATACCCAACGAAAAAAAGAAACATACTTATGGGCAATTGGCAAAAGAGGTTAAAAGCGCATTTAATCATCGCTTTTGGATCGCAGAACAGGGCTATCTCTATGATGTTGTAGATGGAGAAAAGGGCGATGACCCCGCTTTTCGTCCCAATCAAATTTTTTCCATTTCTCTAAAATATCCTGTTTTGGATGTGCCACATTGGAAAAGCGTCGTGGATCAAGTCCAGGAAAAGCTCTTGACCCCTTATGGCTTACGGACATTGGACATGGAGCATCCAGACTTTAAACCTACCTATGAAGGAGATTTAAGAGCACGCGATGCGGCTTATCACCAGGGAACTGTCTGGCCCTGGCTGATCGGTCCTTTCATCGATGCATGGTTGAAAGTCTATCCTCACGAAACTCAAACAGCTTCCAAATTTTTAACGAGCTATTTCAACCATTTGAGTGAAACTGGCGTAGGAACGATTTGCGAAATCTTTGATGCAACCCCCCCATTTACAGGAAGAGGATGCATTGCACAAGCCTGGAGCATCGCTGAAGTGTTACGCACCTGGCTCAAAATCAACCAATCCTAGTAAACTATTAAAAGCGATGGATCTCTGGAATCGGATCGCCATCAGTTAATGCAAACTTTAATCCTTTTAATCTTCACATAGCATCCATAAAAAAATACATTGCAGAGGCACAGGCAAGTGGACACATACCCATTCAGTGCTTAATACGTTTGTCTGAAGAAGAAACATTTGAAGAAGAATGATGGTTCCTTTTAGTGTCTGACCATCGCTAATTTTTTTCCTTGGTACGTCTCGTAAAAAAGTCCCCAAAAGAGATCTTTTAATAATCTAAGCGTCTTTCAAGATAATTATTAAGTCATAATTAATATTATACAACTTTGGAAATTGATATTATAAAAATTTAATTAAATTATTTTAAATAAAAAAATTAATTGAGATAAAAAAAGCAAAAATATATAATAAAGATAAAATAAAATAATAATGGAAACACAGAATGCTCAGCACAAACAACCTAATATCCACCTGTCATTGGATGGGGTCGAATCATGAAAAAATTCAAAAAATAAGCAAAATAACTATTGCCATTTCTGTTATCGTCGCTCTTTCTGGTATTTTCTTAGCTTTAGCTGCTCATCAAATTCTTCCCCATGGAATGAATGCGATTAGCCAATTAGGACCTTGGGGACACATCGCCAGTTATGGAATGATGTGGCTTGGATTTATTACCTTAATTGTGAATAGTGGGATTGTTGTATGTGCTAATTTATATAGAAACCTAGATAATTCAAATATACGTCCACAGATCAGAACAAACCAAACAGAGGTGCTAGGCAGAGTCGATCAAGCTTCTACTCATGTTGAATCTTTAGAGCAGATTTTATCGAAGTGGGTAGATGAGTCACCAAAAAAAGAGAAGCATGACAGAGAACTTATTGCTACAGAAATCACACAGTGCGCTCAACAGGAAAAAGAAGCTCTTTCATTAACAATATCCCAAGAGGATATTACATCATTTCCAGATGTATTTCATCATCTTCCCCAACTTAAAGAACTCCATTTAAGATACTTTCAAATTGAAACATTGCCGCAATCCTTTAGTACCCTAAAAAAACTAGAACGTCTGACAATCGACTGCCCATCTTTCAAAATATTGCCAGATTCAATAGATCAATTAGAGAGTCTAAAATTTCTAGAGATCAATTCTAGTGAACTGTCATTACCAAATTCAATAGGTAGATTAAAAAATTTAGATTCTCTAGTAATTAATTCTAAATTACTCGGAACATCGCTTGATGCAATTGGAGAATTAGAAAATTTAAATACACTCAGTTTGACTAATATTAAGGCATCAACACTTCCCGAATCTGTAGGCAAGTTGCAAAATCTAAAAAATTTATCACTCATTCAATGTGGTTTATCGACTCTTCCAAAATCATTTGGGAATTTAAAAAATCTGCCTATTTTAGAACTCCCTCACAACAAATTCAAGACCTTGCCAGAGGCAATAGGTCAATTAACAAATTTAAAATATTTAAATTTGAATTACAATCAGTTGACAGTTTTTCCAAATCAACTGCAAAATTTAAGTCAGTTGATGGCGATAGGTATTCAAAGCAATGTAATTAAGACTCTTCCTGATTGGCTTTTTAAAATGAAAAATTTAAACTCCATTAATGCAAATTACAATCCTCTTAATAGTGACCTTGTATCTATAGACAAGCGCGTTACAGATGAACAAGCAATTGGGCACAAAATTGAATGCTTAAAGAAGTTGTCTGAAGATGATAGTCGTTATCTTGATTGACCATTCGCTATTTTTTTGAGGAGGGGGGGGGATATCTATATTCTTTTGAATATATAGTCGACTCAAATTGAAAAGCACATTTCAACCTGAATCAACTACTGTGCCAAAAATATCCCCAATGAGCTCCTGTAATGATTCACGCGACTTTCAAGCTCATTTGAAGGTAATGGTCTGACGGGAAAAATCATCCTTAAAAACATGGCGATCTTCCCCCATATTTCCTCGCTTCCTTTTTTCACAATGATAAGATGTGCATGAAATAAGGGTTGTGTTTGACCTGCGATTTCTCCTGTTTTATCAAAGAAATGTACAGTCACTTGTTCTGCGTAAGTTTTTTGAGCCCACAGAGTGACTTTTTGAGCTAATGCCAAGGCATTGATGTATTGCTCTTTATCTAACTCAAGAAAATTTTTAGCTGGTTTTATGGGCTGAGGAATGAGCAAGAAATGCATTTGTTCCCCTCCTGTCCGTAAAGGTGCATAGTTATAGAGAAGGAGTATTTCATGATCACTAGAAGGCGCGCTCTCAGGAAATAGGATTTGTTTGCGAATCACCGCTTCCTGAGTCAGCGCCCCTCGACCGCTTTTTTGAGGATCAGAAGCATTCACCACAGTGTCAAATGAACTCCAAAAATTTCTCTCTTCCTTGAAAGGGACTTTAGATTTCTCACAAGGTGGAAAAATTGTTCGGAATAGCACTTTTACCTGTTGCCAAATGGAATAGATTTTTCGCATGACACAATTGTCTAGATAACTGGGCAAATTTGAATAGGTGGTCACTTGCCAAACAGGTGAAGCATTCGCTTCCAATTGTGCATAGCATAGACGATTGCGATATCCCGCCTGCTTTAGGTGTGTTTCAGCAAGATATCTTGCTTCCCAAAGATCAGAAAAATTTTCTTCATTGAGTGTACAGAAATTTGGACGTTCTTTTAACGAAATATCGACGGCCCTAATTGAGAGAGGGCGTCGCGCTATCTCCATTTCAACTGAGTTGTGCTGATAGATAGGAGATGAAGACCATGAAGTAATTACAGATATTAAAGCAGCCATTGGTACCTTCATGAAGAAAAGATTAAACATTTTGCTTGCTTTTATGGATTTTTTCCAGCTTCTAAAAAACTCTCGTCTCGATTTTATAGTCGATTGAGTTTGAAATGATAATTTTGACCACGTCAAAATTATCATTTCAAACTCAATCGACTATAATTCTATAACTTAACTAAAGGTGTTTGCTCAAGGCGAAGCGTAAAAGTCGTTTCATTGCAGAGTGCCGAAGGTCCAAACAACTGTATAGGGCCCGGAAAACGATAGCAATCTTGAATAGCCCATTCTTCTCTGTGAGAGATAAAGTGTTTGAAAGGCTCTCCTTCTAGATTCACAAGTGCTTTTTTAATCACCGGCTTTTTTTTGCCTTTCCGCTCCTCTATATCCATCATTATGGTCAATGGAATGCCTGCAGGCTCCCATTCTTCAGAAGATTCTGCGAGGTTCTGGACCACGCTCATATAACCTGTCAACCCATTTGCAATGAGAGCTGCCGTAGTAAAGCCGAGTGCATAGCAATAATTAGCATCAAAATTTGAAGGATAGCCACAGCGCCCCTCATAGCCGAAAAAATGGCCTACTGCAGAAAATTTCCCCTTAAATTCTTTGCGGTTTTGTAAAGCTTTTTTCACTGTATGGATGAACAGTTGCTCTGTGGCGATATGGGAGACTTGTACGTTACCATGAGGATCTCTGTCTAACAAAAGCTGCTCTGCAATCTCTTTTGGTAGATAATCGTAGGCAGAACGTGCCGATTTGGAAAGCTTGTTCACTACCTCTGTCTCGCCTTGCGCTAAAAGAGAGTTGAGCTCTTGGATCAACTGCTTCATTTCTGGCACAAATTCAACCACTCCTTCCGGAATAAGAATCACTCCATAATGTTTTCCCTGCTCAGCCCTTTTGTGGATCACATCACATAAGTATTCGGTAATTTGCTGTAGAGTCATCTTTTTTGCAGCAATTTCTTCCCCAATAAGTGTGACGTTGGCATGTGTTTGTAAGGCACATTCCAAAGCAATATGGGAGGCGGATCTGCCCATAAGCTTGATAAAATGGGTGTATTTCTTAGCGGAAAGCGCATCGCGGCAAATGTTACCGATCATTTCTGAATAAATCTTGCAGGCTGTATCAAACCCAAAGGAGGCGTTGACATAGACGTTTTTCAAATCGCCATCAATTGTCTTGGGCACACCTACCACAACAGTGTTGCTTCCATGGCTCAAAAAGTATTCTGCCAAAATGGCTGCATTCGTATTGGAATCATCTCCGCCAATAATCACCAAGCCATCTAGAGAAAGAGCTGTGCAGTTTTTTAATGCAGCATCTAGCTGCTCAGGTGTCTCAATTTTTGTCCGACCTGAGCCAATCAGATCAAACCCTCCCATATTACGGAAATGAGCAAGAAGAGCTGCATCCAATTCTTTATAGCTATTCTCAATGATTCCAGAAGGACCGCCTAAAAAGCCGAAAAGATGAGAATGCGGATGCATTTTTTTCAGGGCATCAAAAAGACCACTGATAACATTATGACCACCAGCTGCCTGCCCACCAGAAAGAACAACTCCCACCCGTAACGCAGGTGCTTGTGCTACTTGAGAAGTTTCAAACTGAACGAGTGATTGATTGCAGCTCTTGGGAAAAAGTTCCGGTATAGAAGCTGCTGCACGGACCTTTTCGCGTTCTACAGCCTTCAACATGACTGCCTCTTTAAAAACACGGGGCAATGTAGGCTCAAAACGTTGACGTTCTTGCTCAAATAGATTCACAAGTCACTTCCTTTTATAAGTGTTTTTGCAACCAACTGAGGGTCTCTTCCATGACTTCAGAAAAATTAGGAGAAAAGCCTAACGAATGCTCACCATCTTGATATTTAATAAAGTGCATATGGGAAGATTGAGCACACGACTGGCGGAAAGCCTCTTGATGCGCAATGGAAATCACAGTATCTTTTTCTCCATGCATGTGCAAAGTAGGCAAGGAGCTCAGCTGTTTGAGCGTTTTGTAAGCAGCCATTTGAGCAAATTGTTCACGAAATTGCGGATGTAACTTCACTCCATTATAACTCGAAAGAATTTTTTCAGGATCGACATGGCGGTATTCGGGATGCTGCGTTAAAAAATCGCGATACCACAATTCCCCACTTGCTACTGGAGCCCAAAGAATCAATGTTTTGATTATTTGCAGACGCGCAGCAGTCAAAATGGAAATCGTACCACCCAGTGAAGCCCCAAAAAGGGCAACACGAGTTGCATCAATCCCTGGTAAAGAACCGAGGTTTTCCACAACAGAGAGTGCATCAGAAACAAGATCTTCTAGAGTGATTTCTGAAAGAGAACCCTCGCTATCTCCCGAGCCTCTAAAATCAAAACGCAAGGCAGCAATGCCTGCTTGAGCTAACTTTTCAGCCAAAGTGACATAACAACGATTGGAGCCATGTTTGCTGCTTGCAAATCCATGTAAGATCAAGACCACTGGTGGATTTGAAGGGATTTGTGGACGATGGAGAATTCCAAAAATTTGTTGACCTCCATTTTTCATAGCCACCCACTCCCTGGTTTCTTGCTTATCCATGATTGTCTCTCGCATGCTTTACTCCAATTCGCTACAATTTAGCTTTTCGAACCGATAATGTCAAAAATGGATGATCTGATTGTTATAGGTGGAGGAGCGGCAGGGATCTTTGCCGCATTGGCTGCCAAAGAAAGTGCCCCTCAAGCTATCGTTTCTGTCTTAGAAAAAAATCAAGCTTTGCTCTCAAAAGTACGCATTTCGGGCGGTGGGAGATGCAATGTGACCCACGCCTGTTTCGACCAACGCCTGCTTGTCCAAAACTATCCACGTGGACACAAAGAGCTGCTCGGTCCTTTCACACAATTTCAGCCAAAAAATACTATAGAATGGTTTGAAAAACACGGTGTGGCGCTCAAAATCGAGTCTGATGGTAGAATGTTTCCTATCACCGACTCCTCTTCTACTATTATTGAATGTCTACTCGGTCAGGCTGAAGCGCTTGATGTAGCTATCCTGACTCAAAAAAAAATCGAACAGATTGAGAAAAGCGACTCAGGCTTTATCATTTATCTCAAAGAAGGGGAAATTAGAAGGTCAAAGGCACTCCTTTTAGCTACTGGAAGCAGCCGTGAGGGCTATCGGTGGGCACAGCAGCTTGGACATACGCTACAGGAGCCTATCCCCTCTTTGTTTACTTTCAACGTTCCAGGTTTTGTCCTGCAACATTTGAGCGGTATCTCCATCGAATGCGCTGAAGTCAAAATTTTAAATTCAAATTTTTCTCAAAAAGGACCTCTCTTAATTACCCATTTTGGGTTGAGTGGCCCTGCCATCTTAAAGCTTTCCGCATGGGCTGCGCGCTTTTTATATACATGTGGCTATCATGCAGATATTTCCATCCGTTGGGTATGTGATCATTCTGAAGAATCTGCCCATCAAATTTTTAAACAAGCTAAACACAATCATCCTCAGAAGCTATTTTCTTCTTTCAATCCTTTTCATCTTCCAAAAAATCTTTGGAGAACCTTACTTGAAGAAACAGCGAACCAAAAGTTGATGGCAATCTCAGATAAGCGACTACGCATCTTGGCGCAAAAACTGCAAAAAGATCTATATAAAATCGAGGGTAAAACAATCAATAAAGAAGAATTTGTCACTTGCGGTGGCGTCACTTTAAATGAAATTGATTTCAAAACCATGCAAAGTAAGAAGTGTCCTGGCCTTTTTTTTGCTGGAGAGATATTAGATATTGATGGAGTCACAGGGGGCTTCAATTTTCAAAATGCCTGGACTACGGGATATATAGCGGGTAGACACACATGCTTTTGATGACCACTCACCGTCCGAGGAATGTCAATGCTTCCCGTGCAGCCGGCATTCTCTATGGTGATTGGGGGACGAGCAAAGCCTATGTGATTGGTTTGGCTTTTGCCCTTGCTGGTTACGCTTCTTTCTGGCCCATTTTAGCTGTGTCCATTCTCTCTCTTTTTGTCGGCCTAAACTACATCATCATTTGCAAATACTATCCCAATGGAGGTGGTGTCTACGCAAGTGTACGCCGAAGATCTAAGGTGTTGGCTATCGTTGGCGCATTTTTTTTGGTGGCCGACTATCTTGTTACAGCTGCTTTAAGTGCCCTTTCCGCTTTTAATTATTTAGGCGTCTCAGACCCCATCCTTTATTCGGCAATTTTTATCCTTCTTATAGGCTGTCTTAATTTCTTCGGTCCTAGACATACAGGAACTTTTGCTATGATCGTTGCCATCGCAGCTGTCTCAGTGTTCACTTGCCTAGCACTTCTTTCACTCCCTTTTTTGGAGCAGGCATGGCACAATGTGAAACCTCCACCTCATGATCCTCTTCTGTTTTGGACCCAATTTTGTTCCGTCATCGTCGCACTTTCTGGTGTGGAGACCATAGCTAACACTACATCGGTCATGAAATGCAACCCTGGCACTACGACACGTAAACCTGTGGTTACGCGCACCTCGACACCAGCACTATTGGTTGTCATGATAGAAGTGATTGTCTACACCACACTTTTTGGGCTAGCAGCGGCTGCCATCAGCAATTTTACGATTAAAAACCAAACAGTTTCTGCACCTGGCTTTCCCAATGCGGGCGATCAAATGCTCAGCTACCTCGCCCTCATCTTCGGGAGTAAACTCTTAGGTCCCACATTAGGCGCTGTTTTTTTTCAAATTTTGAAAATTGTTGTGGTATTGATTCTTTTGTCGGCAGTCAACACGGCCATCAATGGATTCATTGCACTGCAATACTTGATGGCCTCCGACAAAGAGCTTCCTCGAACCTTCTGCAAAGTGAACCGATTTGGCGTCCCTGTGATCCCCCTTCTTATTGCTATGATCGTGCCCTCCATCTTGATCCTTGTGTTCAAAAAAATTGTTCTACTAGCAAATCTCTATGCAATTGGATTTGTCGGGGCGATTGCAACCAATCTGGGCGCTACTTCAACAGAGAAAAAGCTGCCACTCAATAAAGGTGAACGTATTTTTATGTTTATCATTTTTCTTGTGATGGCCGCCATTGAAGTCACCTTATTTATTCAAAAACCAGAAGCACGCTATTTTGTCTTAGGGATTTTGATTGTCGGCTTGAGTTTAAGAGCAAGTGCACGTCTCATGCGTAAAAGAAAAAAACTTGCCAAGGAAGAAGCAGCAGTCTTGGTCGAAACGAATAAAAAGGCTCCCATACTCTGCATTGTTAGAAAATTAGGCAATGCTGTCCGAGCTGCCGTTGAACAATCCAATCAAAATCAGGTTCCACTGATGATCGTGTTTGTGCGTGAGCAGCGTGTCATTTCAGAAGCTGATATGAAAAGGACTGGAGCTAATGACCCTCTAGCCAAACGCGTCCTAGATTATGTTGCCACTCATGGAAAGCCAGAACTTATCAATTTTCAATACAGTGTGACCGATTCATTTGAAAATATCGCCATCGCCTATGCAGAGAGATATGAGGCCACCACCTTGCTCATCGATAAACCAGCATCGAAGATTTTACTTTTTTTGCGTGGTAGTTATGCTAGACGGCTTTATAAAAACTTGCCTCATGACATCACTTTGAAATCTTTATGAACATTTTTTCTAAATCCACACAATTATCTACAGGCAGTTCTTGGGAAATTGAACCGGCAGCATGTACACCTTCTGCCTTTCAGCTGATTGACATTCGGGAAGATGAAGAGGTACGCCAAGAGTCTTTAGTCGGCCTCCCTTTCCTCCATTTACCGCTGAGCACCTTTGACCCCAGCTCTTTGGACCGACAGCGCCCTTATCTATTTTTTTGTCGTAGTGGCAAAAGAAGCCACTCTTTGGTTTCTGCCTTGCGGCGGCAAGGTTGGGAGAACGTTTACTCTTTAAAAGGGAGTTTTAAAGAGTTGCCAACTTGACTATAGCACGATTTCTACGTAGAATTCTAGGATCCATGTCTAATTCTTCTTGGTGCTTGGCTGCTAGTTGTCCGCACCCTCCGCTGATATCTTGCCCTCTGCTATAACGTACAGGAGCAGGAATACCACGCTGGCTTAGATAGGCTTGGAATTGATTCAAGCGTTCTGCACTGGAAGCCTTCATTTGAACGCCAGGAAAATGGTTGATGGGAATGAGATTGACTTTTGCTTTCAGGCCATGCAGGTAACTGACGAGCTTCTTGGCATCTTCTAAAGAATCATTCACCCCTTCGATCATCACATATTCAAAAGTGATTCCATGCCTTTCAGGAGCAGGGTACTCAAGCAAGACCTCTTTCAGTGCCTTCAAACTATATGTTCTATTGATCGGCATCATACAGCTGCGTTTTCCTTCGTCAGCAGAATGCAGAGAGATTGCCAGCCTCACAGGGAGATCGCTCCCTAGTTTTTTAATCATTGGAATTAAGCCAGAAGTGGAAATGGTCACCCGAGATTTGGAAAGGCCAAAGCCTTGAGGTGAGATCATCAAAGTGCAAGCTTTGACTACTTGCTCATAATTATCAAGAGGCTCTCCCATGCCCATAAAAACGACATTAGTGACGCGCCTTTTTTCTCCTCGTTTTTTTAACACTTCATTAGCAATAAAAAGCTGCGCTAAGATCTCTCCGGAACTTAAATTTTTCTTAAACCCCATCTTGCCTGTTTGGCAAAATGTGCAACCCATTTTGCAGCCGACTTGACAGCTGATACATAAAGTTGTGCGTTTTTCTGTGGGCATTAAGACCATCTCGAGAAGAAGACCTTCCGCAGTGCGCAATAAAAATTTTTCACTCTTATCTTGCGACACAAGCTGTGCTTCGATTTCTAGAAGATGCCAGTGAAAACCTTGTTCTAACTCGTGGCGAATTGACGCAGAAACATTAGAAAATATTTGAGGGGAAAGAACTCCTTTTTTATAGATCCAATCAATCAACTGATTTGCTAAAAATGAAGGGAATCCTTTAGAAACACACCACTGTTTCCAGTCAATAAAAGAAAAATCTAAAGCCCATGGTAGAGCATGCAGTCTTAAAGACATAAAATGATATTTTGCGTATTATTTATAACTTATAGCATATGACAACTATCATCTCAAAAATGAAAATCCGTTTCAAAGAGTTTGTTCCTAAAAGTTTTATTTGTTTCCGAGAAGGCTACACAACAAAGACTTTTTACCACGACCTTTTCGCCGGTGTTTGTGTGGGAATCATCGCGATCCCGCTTGCTTTAGCTTTTGCCATTGCCTCAGGCGTTTCTCCTGAAAAGGGTTTAGCCACAGCCATTGTTGCAGGCTTTCTCATTTCCTTTTTAGGTGGAAGCCGAGTCCAAATCGGAGGACCTACGGGTGCCTTTGTAGTCATTGTCTACACCATCGTTGCAAAATTTGGCTATGAAGGGTTGGCGCTCGCCACGCTTATTGCTGCCCTCCTCATGATCCTCATGGGAATGATGCGTTTGGGCTCACTGCTCAAATTTATCCCTCATCCGGTCACAGTAGGGTTTACAACTGGCATAGCGCTCGTCATTTTTTCTTCCCAAATCAAAGATTTTTTGGGTTTACAGATTTCTTCCTTACCGCCTGAGTTTTTAGAAAAATGCATTGTCTATTCTAAACATCTCCACACTTGGAATCTATGGGCTTTTGTCATCGCACTGTCTACACTTCTCTGCATAGCTCTGCTCAAACGCTATTTTCCCCGTTTTCCAGGGACAATGCTCGCTATTGGCCTGGCCACAGTCGCCACAACCTTTTTCCATCTTCCGATTGAAACTATTGGTTCAAAATTTGGCACCATAACACAAGTTCTCCCAAAACCTTCCCTACCAAACTTTTCTCTAGAGCTCTTTTTTGCTGTTTTTCCCAGCGCTCTCACTGTAGCCCTTTTGGGTGCCATTGAGTCATTGTTATCAGCATCTGTAGCGGATGGCATGACAGGAAACAAGCATCGCTCGAATTGTGAATTGGTGGCTCAAGGATTAGCAAACCTAGGCTCTGTTCTCTTTGGAGGGATCCCTGCCACGGGCGCGATTGCCCGCACCTCAGCCAATATCAAAATGGGAGCGCGTACACCCATTTCTGGAATGATCCATGCGTTGACGATTCTTTTTTTCATGCTTTTTTTATCTCCCCTTGTCAGCAAAATTCCAATGGCAGCTCTTTCTAGCGTCCTAGTTTTTGTAGCCTGGAACATGAGTGAACTTCCCCATTTTATTGAGATTTTAAAAGGGCAAAAGGGGGATGCTATTGCCCTTTTGGCCACTTTTATTCTCACTGTTCTCATCGATTTGACAGTTGCAGTGCAGGTAGGTGTGCTTTTATCTGCTGTGATTTTTCTCAAGCGCATGACGGATCGAACCACATTAGGAATTTATCGGATCCTAAAAGAAGACAACCAAGACGAAAAACCTCAAATTCATAAAGAACAGTCCCTTTCTCATCAAAAAATTCCCTCTGAAATCGCAGTTTTTGAACTTAATGGCCCCTTCTTTTACAGCGTTTCTCATCTCCTTGATGAAGCCTTGGTGCAATTGCAAACACCACCCAAAGCATTCGTTCTCTGTCTGCATAAGACACCGCTCATCGATTCCACAGGACAGAGAGCGATCAAGCAATTTAGCCTTAAATGCAAACAGAAAAACATCACTTTTTTGATCGCAGGAGCTAAAGTAGATCTGTTCAGAAAGTCTAATTTGGAAGACTATGTAGGGAAACAGCATATTTTCCCCACTATGGATTTAGCCCTGACAGCTGCCAAAGAGTATGTGGGTAGCTTGACTGAAAAGCTAAACAGTCATTGACTGAAACCCCTCCTCACTTTATCCATTAAAAAATGCGAAGCATATTTTCATCAGTGCTTTTGGGCGCCTTTCCTCTCTTTTATTACCTCTATAAAATTGGCCCACTGTTTCTTTTTTGCGCCCTATTATTTGGAATTGTGGGACTACCGATTCCCGATGAATTTTTACTGATCTCTTCTGGATATCTAGTTGCACATCAAAAACTTAATCTTTTCAGCACCCTACTTGCTGCTCTATTTGGAAGTGCATGTGGCATTACAATCAGCTATTTTTTGGGTCGGCTCGTGGGAAAATGGGTGATTAGAAAATGGGGAGCTACACTGAACATCACTGAAGAGAAAGTGAAAAAAGCAAATGAAATGATTTATCAAATTGGGAAATGGATTCTAATTATTGGCTATTTTATCCCTGTTTTTAGACATGTTGTGGGATTCGCAGCGGGAATTGCACGATTAAATTTCAAATACTTTGCTCTATTTGCTTATACAGGAGCTGTGATCTGGTCCATGCTTTTCTTTGGATTGGGTTATTTTTTTCCGGATTGGTTCAAAGGACTTTTTTCACATAAATCATTTTGATTTAATCATTTAACTACCTTTCTTCTCCAAGATACTATTTTTAAAGTCACAAAAAACACAAAGAGAATGAGTTAAAAAATTTAGACAATGAATAATGTAAATTATTTATTATTACTAATAATAAATAATTGGAGAAAAAATGAATAAAGAAGATTTAAATGATACTTTTTTGGATATGATACGATCAAATTATCGTGCCGAGAAATTAATCTTGAAAACTCTTCCAAAGATGATTGAATCAGCCTCTTATGAAGATCTCAAAGAAGTCTTTAAAAAACATTTGGAGGAAACAAAAACGCAAATACAAAAGCTAGAAGCGATATTCCAATTATTGGGCGCATCTCCGAAAGAAAAAAGATGTCCTGGCATGAAAGGATTAATCAAAGAATGCAATAAAATAATGGATATGGATTATCTTGCCAGCGCATTGCGCGATGCCTGTCTTATTACCTCTGCACAAAAAATCAAACATTACGAGATTGCTGCATATGGTGGATTGAGCGTATTTGTGACACATCTCGGTAAAGCACTGAAAAATGAAAAATTTGAGAAAATTCAACAGCTTTTACACGAGATCTTACAAGAAGAAAAACAGGCTGATGACAAATTGACAGAACTTGCTGAAGGTACACGTCGCATGAAAGGGATCCATGAAGAGGCTGAAAAAGAAATCGTCAGCTGCTGCTCAAAAGATTAAAAAATGACATCTAGTTGATTCAAGTTGAAAAACAAATTTTGACCGCATCAAATCTTGAATGCAATCTCTTATAAAACTTCATACTAACTCAGAAGAATAACTTCATGAATTCTGACTATAGTTAATTCAATTTTGTTTTATGCGATTTAATATAATTTAATTATTTAATATTATTTTCAAAAATTTAAATGCTATTTATTTAAATTTATTAATCATTTATAATGTGAGATGTTTTTTTCAAATAATTAACAAAAATAATAATTTTCATGAGTATCCATAAACTTTCTCAGTCTTTAGCTGTCATAGACACAGTACCACCTTCTATTAAAAAAGTAGAAAACGCTAGTGCAAGTAACCCCTTGCAAAAGCTATTACAACTCCCTGAACAGATCAAAAAAGGCCAAAAAACACAAACAATCGCCCCTCAAAAAAAAGTGGGTCCTTCCGCTCTAGTCATACAAGACAAATTTGGCACCTCTATAGTCACCAAAGCGATTCAAGGGGTGAAACAGGGATTGCAAGAACAGGAAGCCCCAAACAAATCTGCTATTTCCATCTTCACTAAATGGGAGGCCGCAAAATTTAAGTTACAGATTGAGTTTCCAAAAGACATACACAGCCTAGTACAACAAATATCTATCGCGAAAGAAAAAATCCAACAAACCAAAGAAATGTACAGCAAAGAGCTGGCACAACAGTCTTCGACTCCTATGCGTGATGAAGTGCAAACACTCCTGGTCACCGGCACTTTAAAACCCATTCAAGGAGGTCATGGAGGTGTGTATTGTCTCTATGATTCTAAAGGGGAGCCCAAATATATCCTAAAACCAGCAGATGAAGCTCCTTACACTCTTAATAATGGAAAAGGCAAGTCCATGCCGTTGTATTCAGATGAACTAAGCTGTTTTTACCAGACAGTACAAAATGCTGAACTCGCATACAAATGTGCAGAACTATTAAATATTCAAGACATCACACCCAGAATAGAGGTGATGATTATTAAGCACCCTGCATTTCATGATATCTTTGAGGATACCATAGAGGCACAGGATCCCCGAGTACAAGAGATAGAAAAACGCTTTCCCGCCACAAAGGAAAAAGTATGTTCTGTTCAACCTTTTATACAGAATTTTCATGATCTAGGGACGCATTTTTGTCAGCAAAGTCAATTGACAGTAGAAGAGCTTGTACAGCTCAAGGATGAGTACCCAAGCCGATTTAAGGAATTACAACGCAAATATACACCTTTTTTTGACCACCAATGTTATCAAAAGATAGCCTTGTTAGGTTTTGCTATTGGAGAAGAGGATGGGCATCCAGGCAATTTCTTATGTGAGCAAATACCCCAGAATAAAACCCAACATCAAGCGATAAAAATTGATAACTCTGCATCATTCAGAGACTTTCATAAGACAGGTCTACAGTGGTTCGTGCACAATTATGATGTAAAAGATACAACTCTAATCCAGGAAAGAATCAATCACATTGAAACGGATCAATTTCATTCTTTCAAAGAATTGATGGCAAAAAGAGGGAAAGATGAAGATTCTATTGAAACATTTGATGGACGTATAGCTATTTTAATCAGGTTTGCAAATGCTTCCGATAATGTCAGTGAGTTAGCTGACTATCGTAGGACCTTAGCTAGTTTCGGCCGCATCTCAGCTTATTATGACAGTTATGACAGCGTCGCTGCTCTTGACCAATCTATGTACGATTATTGTACACCGATTGACTCATATGAAAGCACACAACCTACAAATTATTGATTTCTAAATTTAAACATTATTAATTTTAATTTATTTTTTGCTTATAAGCTCAATTCTTTCAAAGGATGATGAAAAAAAGGAAAAGTGAAGGTTCTATTAAGGCTTTCGATGTGCTCATTGAAGCTATAAATTGTTTTGCTAGCCATCCTGATTATGAAAGTGTCTCGGCTCGTGATTATTCTAAGCTCGAATTAAATCCTGAAGTGGATAAATATTATTTGAATGATGAATGGTAGGAACCAGCGAATCCAATCTGGTTAAAATATTTTCAATGAATTAAGCACTATAAAAAGTAAATTATAAATTTACAAAATGGTTGATTTTAATTTATTTTTTGTTTATAATTTTTCGTAAAAATGATAAAAAGGTTGATTTATGACAATTTACCCGGCTCCAAAAATAAATAGACCCACAATAAATGTATCTGGTAAGGCATCGGTCCGTCCTGCGAATAAAATAGAGAATAACACTACCGATCAAGCACTACAAAGGCTCTTACTACATGGCACACAAACGCTCAACAGAGTCCAAAAAACACAAGTGACTGGGTCTCAAAATAAAGCGGTTCCTTCCGAGACACAGAGCACATTTGGTGTTTCTACAATTGCAAGCACTGCCGTTCAAGCTGCAAAAAAGGAATTACAAGAAAAACCAATGCCAGCAGCACCCGGTCATCCTACTGTAAGTGGCGCGTCAAATAAAGCATCTCTTACCAAGGGTGGCGCTTTAGGAAGGCTCATGTTGCATGACAAGCTTCTTATGAAACCACAAGAAAAACCAGCTACTTCTGTGCACAGTAAATGGGCAACATTTGTCAAGGCGCAGCCACAAGATTTGCCAGGTTTTGTAAGACAAATCACTTACGTTAAAGGCAAAATCGAAGAAATCAAAGACATGTATCGCAAAGAGCTAGAGCAACAGCCTTTGACTCCAATACGTGATGAAGTGCAAATACTCCTGATCACTGGCACTTTAAAACCTGTTAAAGGAGGTTATGGAGGCGTGTATTGTCTCCATGATTCTAAAGGAGAACCAAAATATATCATAAAGCCTGCAGATGAAGCTGCGTGTGCTCTTAATAATGGAAAGGGTCATGCCTCACCTTGGTACTCAGATGAAATTTATAGTTCGGTGCAAAATGCTGAGCTCGCATACAAATGTGCAGAACTATTAGATATTCAAGACATCACACCTAAAACAGAAGTCATGATTATTGAGCATCCTGCATTTCACGATATTTTGGAAGGTACTATTGAGGGACAAGATCCTTCTGTACAAGAGATGAACAAGCGCTTTTCTCCCGTAAAAGAAAAAGTGTGTTCAGTGCAACCTTTTGTCAAGGGATTTTGGGATCTTGGGACTCATTTAGCGAATCAAAGTACATTGGAGGCTGACGAACTTGCAAAACTCTGCTCTGAGAATCCAAATGAATTGGAGAAATTGGAAGACGCATTGAAGAAAATGGAAAAGCAGGAGCAACTTGCAATGCTTTGCTCAAAGAATCTACAAGCATTTAAAGAAAAAATAGAAGCTGTGCATACGCCAGTTCTTGATCACAAATGCTGTCAAAAAATTGCAATTTTAAATTTTACAATCGGGGAGCGTGATTGTAATGCAGGTAATTTTTTATGTGCTAAAAAACCTCCTCTAGCAGGAGAAGATCGCGAAGTGATAAAAATTGACAATTCGGCATCATTCTCAAAAAAAAATCAACCTATTGTATCCGGCTTAAGATGGTTCGTACACAATTATGATGTAGCAGACAAAGGAATTGATTTACTCAAAGAAAAAGTTCTGTACCTTGTCCACGATGAAAGCCTTATCCCTGATATGGATAAATTCAATCAATTCAAAATTAAATTCAAAGCATATCTGGAAGTAATAAAAAAGAGAAAAGGTGAAGGAGCTGCCGACTCTTTTGTAGAACGTGTAAGAGCATTGCATCATTATGCCTTATTATTTAAAGAAGATAATATACAGAATCTTGCAGATCTTGATTATTACATGACTGAATATTTAAACCAAATTTCAAAATGAGTATAATTTATGACCTTTGAAGTCTATAGTGCCGCAACGAAGCAATTAATTGTGCAAATTCAACCCTCACATGTTTATATTGCACCTGCATTTGCTAAACCACTAGAGCGAATATCGATTCGCTCTTGCTTTCCTTACTATGTCCCTGAATTTCATCAGGAGGAAAAGGAAAAAATTTTTGGTAATGTAGAAGTCATTTCAAAAGAAAATCCTCTTTATCCTAAGGCTCTACAAATGTATTGTGAAGCCAAACTCCTCTCTCATCCTGAATCATATGTCGGCACAAAACCGAACAATTAATTTTTGTAAAGAAATGTTGTTCTTCTGTTTGGCGAATGGAGAATACGGTTTTTTCAGGTCGCTGACAGAATATAGCCCTCAAGAAATAGCAGAGGAAGGACTGTCTTCAAATTCTTCAAGAATAATAGATTCAGGCGCCTCTGTTGTTTCAATGATAAATTCCATCCTACAGTTTGGACAATTTAGGTTGGCATTTGATCATTCGGTTCAATCAATTTTAATGCTCTAGCATTAAAATATTGTTTTTAACAATGATGCAATGATCTTCAAAGCCTTCACAACAAATCGAGCAAGTTTGGTCTAACGCAATACGGATAGAACTCATACTTTTCAGTTTCAGATTTATAGTCAATTCAGCTCAAGCTCTCATGCCTGATCGGTCGTAAGCTGCAGTATAATTTTGCGGATGAGCTTTGTGAGACCTAGTTGGTTTGATATCAATAAAATAAAAATCTCTACATTTATATTTTTTTCACCTAATTTATATTTTATTTCAAAATAAAAAAATCAATTTGATTGGAAATGACGAATCTTCAATACTAAAAAAAGAGCTCTAGCCTTCATTCGTTTATTCTGCAGGGCAGTAGCAGAGAGACTATTTTTAATTTGTGTGCGATTTTTTATGAAAGAAAGTGAAAATTCCCAGAAAATGCGCGCCTTAAAAAAATGTCGCAATGCAGCCATTGTCGCTTTTATTATCGCTGCGATGACGGCGATATTTTCCATTTTTAGGCTACAAAATTTTAACCCTTCAGGAGTTGTAGATGCACTCTTGGTATTTTTCTTGGGCTTTGGAATCTTAAAATACCGAAGCCGTGTTTGTGCTGTTGTGCTTTTTCTCTACTTTTTAGTGATCAAGATTGTTCAATTTACTCAGCTATTGAAGTTGCTTTCTTCAGGCCAGCAGAATGTGATCACTTTTGTTTCCGCATTTGCAATAGTGGGCATAATTTTTTTAGTTTTTTTGTTCTTAGGTATCCTAGGTACTTTTTCGTATCACAAAAATACCCGCATCAATAAAAAAAATGCACTTATCAAAACCTTGGTGAGCATTTTATATGGGATTATAACACTCATTATTTTCGCTTTTATATCCCTTTTATTTCCAAATGCATCGAATGATTTGAAAGCACTAATCATGGCAGTCCCAACAATCGCCATGATCTTTTTGTCCTTTATTGGTGCGCTACCTATTTCAAAAAATTATCCCATGGTTGAGCAGTCTTCACAAAACAGCTAACCTAATCGGATTCAGCTTAAAATTTTATATTTGGGATCGCACCAAAGTTTTCTGGGTTATGGATTGCAAGCAACCTCAGGGCAATTCAGGCATGCTTCTTAGAAAGTCTTAAATGTTTTAGCAATACTAATATAATTTAGTTTACTATCATATGGTGCACAGTTTCTGCACCGCCCATATTCTCTTGATGCATAATGAGGCTGTTTGCGCAGAAAGAACTGACTTTTAACATATTAGAAAGTTTAGAGTTAAGAATTGAGATTATTTATCTCTACTGGATAGAATGGTGCCATTAAAAAGATGTCAAGTTAAGGTTTGCAATGTTTCTTTTGAGATCTGCCGCAGCGACTTCGCGTTTTCATTCAACACATTACGCTTTTTTACCTCGACAAATCCCTAGATCAAATCTTCACTTTTTTGTGCACTCTCTTACTTCCAAAGTCACTTTTCATCAAAGTCAGCGGCGTTTTTGTACATATCAACCTAAAGAGGGAACCACTATGACCAAAACAGTGAAAATAGCGTTATGCCTTTTAGTTGGAGGCGCTCTTTTAACCGCATTTGGGTTATATGCCTCTGAAAAATCAGAAAATACTGATCAACTTACTCAGAAATTAAATACCAGGGTGTTAGATACGATTGTACATTCAGAGGATGTTCCTGGATTAAAAGCTGAAGAATTTGGTCTTCTTAAAGCGGATATTTCTAAAACTTGGAAGACTTTAGTCCAGAATGGGGTATTGGAAATTGAAGGCACAGATAAAGATGTTAGGCCTTATTTTGTTGCTCTTCAAGGTGTTATTGAGCACGTATTAAGCTGTGAGCTTCAAAATGAAGTTCAATCTCTCAAGGGGATCATTCATACACCTATGCCAGCTACACCTCTCTGCTCAAAAGGCGAAGTTTCTCGAGACCTGGTTGATCCTACTATCGAGAATGATTCAAAAAGATTGTTCACTGTGAAAGCCAGAACAACGATTATTAGAGATTTTCTTCATCAGGGAGGTTATCTATATGTTATTTATCCTAAAGACGGAATGACAAAGCGTACTGATATACAACAGAGCATCTATCAACAGGAATTGCATAATTATCCAAATCATCTCTTAGACAAACCCCTGCATTGTTCCTCTATTCCAGACGAACTCATAGGGGCAACATATATATTTACTGATCGGAAGGGAAATACCTTTGCTTTTGCAATCAAGATGACACAGGCTAAAGATCCTAAAGAGAGCGGCAACTTTGGCCTTTGGTTTGGCTCTCTACAAAACAAAGAGGTCAGCCGGAGAGTGGACTCAGTTTTAAACTTCATTGAACAAAATGGAGTTGAAATTTCTGAGATTAAGATCTCCAAATCTGTTTAACGAAATTTTATGCAGCTAATTGAAAGCCCAGTTGTCAAATAGAACATCATAGACATAGAAGCAAATGGAATTTTTAGGTCTGTTGGCCGGTTTAGGTGCCTATTGCTAGCGTCTTATGCTTGGAGGTCATAGAGGGCAGATACATCCCTTGCCTCCGCTTGGCTTCTTCTTGGGTTTTCCATGCCCTGGCTTCTAAAAGCGTAGGAAATGTTTTAGATTGTGGGGGCATTCCATCATTTAGACGCACTTGTGCTCGGTAACTATAAGTCTCATCTTTGTTTTTTCTTTTGAGAATTCCTCGCATGTCAGCTTTCCTTCGATTGCTGCCATGTACTGTATTTGCTAGGGAATCAGTGGGCCATAAGTGGGCCTCAGCGTCTTGGAGATCATTGGAAGTAGGTGTTGAATTCATTCGTAACTCTCTGAACATAGAGACGTTGAAAGTGTAGCGGCAGTCGGACTTGAGCCAACGACCCACGGATTATGATTCCGCAGATTCTCCGCTCCACCCAGCTTTGCCTAGCAGTTCACAGCAGACATCATAGAGAGCTACTCCCCTAAAATCAACTGCCATGTGCTAGTTTCTGCTGTCATCGATGTGACGCCAGTGTGACCAAAGTGTGACTGGCATGTGATTTGCTGAATTACGAATGTGAACGATCTAAATGAAGCATACGATCTTTTAGCTACAGAATCGATAAGCGGAAACCTAGGATTATTCATAGGCTCAGGTTTTTCAAAATCAATTTATAACCAAGCAAAATCATGGAAAGATCTGGTAAAGGAAATTGCTCAAGAACTAGGAGTAGAAATCTCTCCAACAGAAGGCGAGTCTTATCCCGAATATCTTTCAAAAATTATAGATGAATTTGCAAAAAGTAATAACCATACCCTTGACAAGGTTTCTAAGAGAGTTAAACATTTTATCTGTCAAAAAAGTTTTTGGATGCCAAGAGAAAATGAAGAATACAATAATTATCGAGAACTGTTAATAAAGTTAAATCCAAAGTGGGTAGTCCTAAACAAGTAGTGCTGTAAGGTGTCGATTGTAGTGACAAATGAAATATTTGATGGCTCCGATATGATTTTCGAGTTTCTTGGAAAAAGACAAAGCCTTTCTCACTAGGCGAGAA
>Ga0153954_1000233_pt1 | contig 49554 bp, 54 predicted proteins | sample TSFL038MetaG_FD_102277 | JGI IMG/M metagenome (GOLD analysis project Ga0153954, IMG submission 102277) | Attine ant fungus gardens microbial communities from Florida, USA - TSFL038 MetaG | ecosystem: Host-associated > Fungi > Mycelium > Unclassified | place: USA: Florida, Wekiwa Springs State...
CGTCTTTGATTGGCAGGCAGGGCAAGTCAGCATGTCTTTTTCCTCCAAAAAAAGGAAAAATTTACAGCCTTTCTTCTTGATTAACAACCATTTTTTAAAAGCACTACTTGTTTAGGACTACCCCGTATTGGATCTTCTTCAAAAAACAGAAGTTCTTTTACTCCCCATTTTTTTAAGAAATCTATTTCAGGTAGATCATGGCATCTTTTAAGCCTAGTAGAAAGATCATAAGGGATAGGAAATAAAACGATTGCCTGCTTTGCACCGCTTGAAAAGGCTGTGACACAACAAGTTAACAAAAGGATAGGGCCATCGTGTGGCAATAGGCAAAATAGAGCTGCATTATTTTATTCATTTCTTCATCTGCAGCAAAGCGACTAGTCAAAAATTTTTTCAGAGACAAAGTTTCTAAATCAGAAACAGGGTGGGGCATTCCTTTTAATTCAGAAAGAAAAAAGCCGAATTCAAAAGGGCCTGGTCCCATAGGTATTCTATTAGGAAAAGGTTGAAATCGGAGGCTATGTTCCACAAAGCTCAGTGTTTCGCCAGGAATGTTGCATGTGCCATCTGAATGAGGCATATCAATGACCAATTCTGCCCTTTTCACAGCCTCAACGGCATTTTTATAAGCTCGACATTGATCTAAAAAAGGTAATTCTTCGGGTAAATAATAAGCATATGGGTTTGAGTAGGCATCTTCCAGAGCCTCCGATTCTTTGCGAATTCCGTAGATAAAATAAGAAGGGTCATTCATTGGAAGTTTAGACATGCGTTTATTTTCTAGAAGGCACTCCACCTGCAGGACGGTTTTAACTTCCCAATTTGGGTATTTATCATGGATGCTTTTAGCGGCCCTTTTGATATGATATACATCCCCCATCCCGTCGCTACCTACGTGACCTTTGATCACGACCTTCAAATTCCGCTTACTATGCGCTTACTATGATCGATTCCTTGATAACAACCGAGAGTGGCATTTAAAAAAAGCCATTCCTTAATCCACCGATATTCTTGTCCTTCTTTGTGTTTTTTTAGGGCTCTATTTAATCTATAGGCATAAGCTGGAGCAGATTCTAGTGTATTAAAAGTGCTGTTAATAAATATAAATAATAATTAATTTAAAAAAATAATAACATTTTAGAAATAAAAAATCAAGAAATGTTTAATAAAAAAATTATAAAATTATTAAAATTATTTAAAAGTTCGATAGTTTAATTTTCTATTAATAAAATTGATGTATAATAACTAAAAAAATGGAGCTTTTATGTGTGGTTTAAATAAAGCAGAAACACTCGTTGGCTATGTTTCATTGAACGCGATCATTATAGGAGGCTTTTTAATAGGAGCAGGAGTCTCATTCGGATACTTTCATGGCTGGCAAGCAGAAGCTATAGGAATCATCGCGGGTGGAGGGCTCTTTCTCACATTAGGAACCATGGGCGGGATAGCTTGCACATATAGAGCTATTCAATTGCATGATCAAAAAGAGATGCGCAGAATACAAGCCCAACTATGGCATACAGATTAAGAATAACTTAATCGACGTTGACAATGAATTGATCCAAAGAAATGAGTAGTGTGCCGATACTCACGGCAATGGTAGCAAGAACCAGTTTGAATCCAGAAAGTGGCCCTTTCATGAATCTTTAGGGTAGATATTTTTATCAATCAGTTCGCGGATGATCGGATCGAACTCAAATAGATCATCCACTTGAGTCGTATAAATTGGAGTCGTATAAATAGGCATTAAGGTCGGCTGCTCTGCTAGCTTTGGTCCAGAAACATCATGCACATCCACACTTACCCGCATAGAAAGCCCTAGAACTAAAGGATTTTTTTTGATCTCCTGTGGATCAACACTAATCCGCACAGGAACCCTTTGAATGATTTTAATCCAGTTACCAGAGGCATTTTCTGGAGGAAGTAGGGAAAAAGCATTTCCACTACCTGGCTGTAGACCAATGACTTGTCCGTGATACTCGACACCTTTCCCATAGAGGTCTGCAGTAAAAGTGACAGGTTGTCCGATTCTGACATGACTCAACTGTGTTTCTTTATAGTTCGCATTCACCCAAATATAATCTAGAGGAACAATGTAGAGCAGGGTTTGCCCCACTGCAACCTGATCTCCTACTTGAACGGACCGTTTTGCAATGTACCCTGTCACTGGCGACCAAATTTGACAGCGTATCAAGTCCAAGTACGCTTGTCGGAGCTCCCAAACTGCCTGCTGCACTCGGGGATGCGTCTCTATATCTGTACCTTGAATTAAAGATAAAGCTGCCCCATATTCTTTTTCGGCATAAACCAGATTTTCTTTGGTGACGACGACAATTGTTTCAAAGGTCTCAAATTCTTCTCTGGATACTGCACCTGTCTGAACAAGTGGTTTTCTGTGACATAAATCCAATTCGGCTTGTCGAAGCTCTGCTTCACGGACTTTCACCAAGGCTAATTTGGCTTGCGCATCACGAAAAAGATATGATACATCGCGCACTTGATTGGCTAAATTTTTTTTCAACTCTTCTATGCGGATGAGAAAATTGGAACTGTCCAATTCAACGACAAGCTGACCTTGCTGCACCAGGTCAGTTTCATCAGCGAAGATTGCTTTAACGCCAGCAGTCACCTGTGGTGTGAGCATTACTTGGTTACCATGGACATAAGCATCCTCTGTGTAAACATAAAAGCGACCCACTAATAGCCAATAAAGCAGCCAGGCAATTCCTATGAGAAGAAAAAGAACTGCTAATCCAGCCATCCAGAGATTCCGTTTGTGCGTTGAAGTGGATGGTTTAGCTTTTTGATTTTGTGGAACCTTATCCTTATCATCAGTAGTTGGTGTTTTTTCAGCGGGAGCACTCATGGTACCCTCCGCCAATGGCTCTGATTAAATCTACAGCAGCTTCATAACGTGCCAACTGAACCTGTATTGCCAGATCTTTTTGAATATATAAACTTTCAAAGGCATTCAAGACTGCCAACTTATCAGAAACAGCATTCACAAACTTTTGTTCTGTAAGTTGATAGAGTGCAGCAGCTGCTTGGATGGATTGATCCAAAACTTTTTCTCTTTCACTTGCAATGGTCAAATCACTTAGGGCATCACTCACCTGTTGAACAGCAAGTAAGACGGTGTTATTGTAATTCGCTATGGCAATTTCTAATTCATCCTGAGCAACACCCAATTGAGCGCGCAACTTTCCGGCTAAAAATATGGGCAACGTGGCTGTTGCTTCACCTAAGGCAATTAATGTTTGCCCAGTGAATAGCTTGCTTAATTTGATACTTTCGGTTCCAAGCCATCCTATCAGATCGATTCGAGGAAAAAAGTTCGCACGTGCTGCTTTGATGTCATAACAAGAGGCTTCGATGAGCCATTTTTGAGCTGTGATATCTGGCCGTCGTCCTAGTAGGTCGATGGGCAAACTGACTGGTAAAGGAAAGGGTTGATGAAATTGTGCTGAAGGTTGAACGATTGGCACCCCTTCTAAAGCGCAAGCACAGTCGACATTTCCGACAAGTGCAGCTAAGGCATGCTGATCAGTAGCAATCTGATCCTCAATCTGTAAGATGAGATCTTTTAAAAGCTGTACATCGGTATCTACTTGATAGAACGGCAACTCAGATTCCACACCAGAACGCCATTGCTGCTGACGTAAACTTAAAAGCTCTTCCCTAGCCAACAAACGACTTTTGGTCACTTCTTTGCGCGCCAAAGCCATTTGAAGATCGAAGTAAACTGCAGCAATTGTTGTGGAAAGAAGCAGCTTGGCTTCTTCATAATTGGCCACATCAGCACACATCCTATCTAATGCTGCAATGTAAAGAGAGCGATTCTTTCTCCAAATATCTAATTCATAGACAGCAGTAGCAAGTTCGATAGTGACATCTGTGAAAACTTCGGGAAAGCCAGGAACAAATCCGGGAGCGAATCTACTGACTTTTTGCCGTTTCACATCAATGACACCAAAAAGATGAGGAAGCAGTGCTGAACGAGCAATTTTTGCTTGATCACACGCCCAGTAAATACGTGCTTCTGCGAGTTCAATACTGGGATGACAGGAAAGACTAAGTTCAATGAATCTATCCAGCTGTGGGTCTTTAAAAAAATGCCACCACTGTTGATAAACAATATCACCAGGGGAAACTGCTGGGGAGGAAAAAGCTGCCTGAACATTTTGATTTAAGTCTGTTTGGACTAATGAGTAAGGGTGCAAGTGTGGGCAATAATGAAAACAGCCGCTTAGCAAGGTCATCGCCAAGATCCCACCAAGTGAATAAAAAATAGATTTGCACATCATGCACGATTCAACCTTTTATAGCAGAATGACCCGTTCCCCAAAGTTGTCAATCTGGCCGATGTCGAATCTTAATAGACAAAAGCTAAGCCTGGCTATTTGTACGACATCATTCCTTGTCTTATTAAGGGAAGCCATGCAAATATGGTGCCATGTCTTTTGTTGCCCAAATTGATCTTAGCCTTTCAGATAAATTACTTGATGGGTTGAAGGCCCAAGGCTTTGAGATTTCCCAGCCCCCCTATACTCTCTTTCAAGGAAAAAAAAAGGGTGTAACATGTACTTTATACACATCGGGAAAACTGATGATTCAGGGTAAAGACATGGCTGCCTTTATTCAGTTCTATCTTGAGCCGGAGATTTTAAATACCTTCACCTATGGTTACCAAACTGTCGACCTGGATTTAAGTGCACGTATAGGCGTTGATGAGTCTGGCAAAGGAGATTTTTTTGGCCCATTATGTATCGCAGGTGTCCATGCTGAAGGAGAAGCGATCAAGAAATTAGCAGAGATTGGAGTCAAAGATTCAAAAAAACTCAGCGACATTTCAGCCCTAAAAATTGCTCAAAAAATCAAAAAAGATTATCTCTACCATATAGTCCGCATTGGACCTGAAAAATATAATGAACTCTATGAAAAATTTGGTAACCTCAACCTCCTCTTGGGTTGGGGACATGCGACGGTCATTGAACAGCTAATCGAAAAAACCGGCTGTCCACACGTGATCATCGACCAATTTGCCGCAGAGCATGTTGTGGAAAGGGCACTTCAGAGAAAAAAGCAGAAAGCGATATTGACACAGCGTACAAAAGCAGAACAAGATTTAGTCGTCGCTGCCGCCTCTATCTTAGCAAGAGCTGCTTTCCTTGATGGGTTGCAGAAACTGGAAGAGCTGTGGCAGATGCCCCTGCCAAAAGGAGCAAGTGTGAAAACCATTGAATCGGGAAAAGCCCTTGTCAATAAGCATGGCCCTCAAGTGCTTGGCCAAGTCGCTAAAATGCATTTTAAAACAGCTCAGCAAGTCTTAGATAGTCAATGAAAAAAATTTTATTTCTCGCCTTATTGCCGACATTTTTGTTTGCTCAAGAGGTTGACGATCAAATCTTCAAGCTAGAAAACGACCCTCCTCCTTTTTCACCTTTTGCAGTTTCAGGGAGCTATGTTCATGTGAGCCCAGCTCGCTTTAGAAATTCAGCATTTGAGGGCCAAGAATTGATCTTTAGACAATGGGAAATCGCTTTTTCCTATAAGCATCCTTTTTCTCCCGTTTGGGGTTTATTATTTGGTTCGGGATGGGAAGGCGTTGAAGTCAATATGCAGCAGAATCCTGAATTCGAGGAAAAAATCTTTAACTATGTCAATGGTCTTGTAGGCGCTTATACAACAGCCTTTCCAGGTTGGCTATGGAAATTTACCGTATCCGCTTTTATAGATGTAGAAGAGACTCCTTTAGTCGATTATACTCTCTACCAAACTGTTTTATGGGGCAAATATGACTTATGTAAATGGATAGAGCTGGACTTCGGGTTTATCGCAGAAACGGGATTGCGCCGCTCTAAGGTATGGCCTATTCTTGGCTTTGTATGGATTCCTGCGCCCAAATGGACAATTAGTGCTATTTACCCCATTGACATCTCAGTCAATTATTCCATCACGCCCTGCCTTATCGCATCAGGCTCTTTACGTTTTTTACGCAGTCGTCATCGACTTAAAGATACTGAACCCAATCCTCAGGGAATCTTTGAATATCGAACGACAGGTGCAGAGTTTGATTTGACTTATGCTCCTATCCCTTGTTTTTCAACTACAGGTTTTGTGGGTTCCACAGGACATGGCGACCTTCAAGTGAATGACCGCAATGGTAAACATGGAGTCCATTTTAAATTTAATGGCTCTTTTTATGCGGGTATCTCAGCTTTATTAGCTTTCTAAGCTTCTTAATTATTTCTTAATTTTATCTAGATATAATATTAAAAGATTTAAATAGGTTAATAGAGGTTAATTTATGTTTGGTGTTCCTGGAATTGGACAAAATGCTTACGATCCGAATAAAGGATTTTGTGAAAATAATAAACTACCGCTGACATTTCTATCTATCGGAGGTATTTTAACAACGCTGGGCATTACGCTGATCTGCTTATCTTCTGGGCAGGCTATGTCGACAATTGGCAGTGTCGTGACCACCATTGGAGTGCCGATGGTGAGCTATGGTATTTTTGGCTTAATCTACAACCGCTGTGTTCATGGTGGACCTATTTGTCCTAAATCAAATAAGAAAGTAAAACCTGCAGAAAACCGTCAGCCAATTTCTATAGATGGAGAATCTAATTCATCTCAAGTAGCAAAACGAGAAGAAGTACGTAAAAAAAGAGAACAATTCTTAACAACAAAAGACGCGGAGACTAAGCAAAAACAAGCTGAACTGGCTGCAAAACGCAAACAAACGGAAGAACAAAAAAACAATAAATAAGTACTAAAGGTGGTAGCCCTAAACATGTAGTGCTGACCTGCGCAAAACAATCAAACCAGCACTATATATTTATAGTCGATTAAATTTAAAACCGGTGTCATTCAAGATATCGGTTTTTTTACTTCATGGTTATCGACTATTTGTTTATCCTTTCACAAAAAAACGTAAATGGAGAAAATTTGTGTTTGCTATTGGCACTAATATCTGGTTTGTTCACACGGATCGAGGTGGGGATCTGCAAGCTCGCCCTCTAGTACGAAAAGCTTTGTGGGCAGATTATGTTCTAAATATTATTTTTGGTGTTTTAGCCACTCTAGGATTTGCCGGAGTATTACCTATGGCTGTAGGCATTACTTTTTGCGTCTTGATGTGCATTCAATTAGCGCTCGTTGGACTCGTCAATGCACAGCAAAAATGCTTGGCTGAGAAAGAAAAAAAACAAGCCCACAAACCATTTATGGTTTATTAAATCTGAAACGAAAATTTAATCGACTTTAAAGGTAGTGTTTTAAAGCTTGTTCGAGAGCAGGATATTGGAACTGATAGCCCGTTTCTAACAGCTTTTTGGGAGAAACAAGGGTGCTAGCAAGGAACATCTCTGCACCCTCTCCAAAGAGCATCGTGAGTGCAAACTTAGGGACAGGCATGAGGGCTGGCCTATTGAGCAACTTTCCAAGTGTTTCAGAAAATTCTTTATTAGAAATAGCCTGAGGCGCAACAAAGTTCACAGGCCCAGAGAGCTCTTGGTGCATCATCACATGCTGCATTGCCGCGCACAGATCATCAATGGCAATCCAACTCATCATCTGCTTGCCAGAGCCCAAATAGCCCCCCATGCCCATGTTGAATGCTTTCTCCATATATTTGAATGCCCCAGCACCTTTACCTAGCACGATACCAAAGCGGGCATAGACCGTCCTAATATTTTTAGAAACTAAACTTTCTGCTGCTTGTTCCCACTCCTTACATACCTCTGATAAAAAATTGCTGCCTGGATCACTCTCCTCTATGAGCACTTCTTCTTGTCTATCTCCATAGTAACCAACAGCAGAAGCGCCAATATATAGCCGGGGTGGTGTGTTCAAGTCCAAAAGCTGGGAGCATAAAAAGCGTGTTGTTTGGACCCGACTTTCACGGATTTTTTCCATCTTAGCTTTATTCCAGCGTCCAAAAATATTTTCACCGCTGAGATTAATGAGCACATCAGCACCTTCTAAAAGAGCTTGATCTATCTGGCCCGCTTCAGGGTTCCATACATGCATGTTAGCTTGAGTCGAATTCCTAGTCAGTAAAATGCAATTATACCCTTGCTGCTCTAAATAACGGGTCAGATGTGAGCCTATAAATCCGCTGCTTCCAGCTATCACAATTTTCATACGGATTGCAGTTTATCTCATAGGCGAGTAATATGCCACATGATGTCTAATCTCAATGAAGAAAATGTCAAAGATCTCAGCCGGCTCTGCCGGATAGAAGTGAAAGCTGAGGAGCTTCCTGCTCTTTTCGCTGACCTTAAACGCGTCTTAGATTATGTTGAACAATTACGTGAAGTGGATGTCAGCCAGCTCTCCCCCCATAGTCACATCGATGAACAAGGCATCGGTTCTTTGCGTGAAGACAACGCGGGATCGCATCTACCACGCGAACTGTTTTTGGCCAATGCCCCTGACCAGGTTGGCGGCATGGTTCGCGTCCCACCAGTCATCAAACAAGCCCCCTAGCAATTATGTATAAACAAACTGCCCTGCGCTTGCATCAACAATTTTTAGATAAAAAAATCTCTGCTGAGGAGATCGTCCGTTATTTTTTGCAGCGTATCGAAAAACTGAACGGACAAGTAGGAGCCTTCCTCTCTGTTTTTCCTGAACGAGCTTTAACGCAAGCACGTGCGCTTGACCAAAAGCGCGCATCGGGCGGTAAATTGGGACGCCTGGCCGGAGTTCCTGTCGGCATCAAGGATAATATCCATGTCCAAGGCGAGCTCACTACATGCAGTTCAAAATTCCTCGCTAATTATCGCGCTGTATTTGATGCCACTGTCACGAAGCTTCTGGAAGGTGAGGGTGCCATTATTCTCGGCAAAACTAATTTAGATGAATTTGCCATGGGCTCCTCAACCGAAAATTCCGCATTACAAAGCACTTCCAATCCATGGAATCTCGACTGCGTTCCGGGCGGTTCTTCTGGTGGATCTACAGCGGCCGTTGCAGCACGTCTATGCCCAATCACTTTGGGGAGTGACACGGGAGGTTCTGTAAGACAGCCAGCCGCTTTCTGCGGTGTTGTAGGTTTCAAACCAAGTTATGGACGTGTTTCTCGCTACGGTTTGGTCGCTTTTGGTTCTTCTCTAGATCAGATTGGCCCCATTGCAGCAACTACCGAAGAGATCAGCATGGTCATGGAAGTTTTGGGCCAACATGACGTCCATGATGCCACGAGCCTTCCCCTCCATGCTGAAGATTATCTCTCTTTGATTCAAGCCCCTATCAGAGGAAAAAAAATAGGCGTTCCCTGGCAGTTTTTGCAAGACTTACCTGCCGAAGCCAAAGAGAATTTCTTAAAGGCTTTAGAGGTCATGAAAGGGCATGGATGTGAGGTTGTCGATGTGGATCTCAACATTTTGAAATATGCAGTCGCCACCTATTATATTATCGCCACTGCAGAGGCTTCCACCAATTTAGCCCGCTTTGATGGCATCCGTTTTGGTGTACGCTCAAAAAGAGCAGAAACACTCGAGCAAGTCTATGACTATTCCCGCACTGAAGGCTTCGGACCGGAAGTGAAAAAACGGATTTTTTTAGGAACTTATGTACTTTCAGCTGGCTATCAGGATGCTTATTATAAACAAGCAGCAAAAGTACGTGTCAAGATTATCGATGAATTTAATCGCGCTTTTGAACAGTGCGATGCGATTGCTACTCCTGTTTCCCCTACTCCAGCTTTTAAAAAAGGGGCGATCCAAGACCCATTAGAGATGTACTTACAGGATATTTATACCATTGGTGTCAATTTGGCGAGATTGCCTGCTATTTCAGTTCCAAGTGGCTTCAGCAAAGCAAAAATGCCTTTTGGATTTCAAATCATTGGCGCACGTCATGAAGATGCCCTGGTCTGTCGTTTGGCACATGCCTATGAAAAGGCTGCACCTTATGGTTTAGAAGTCCCACCCCAATTTGACAAAGAGGTATAGTTATGGACCCATCTATTTATGGCGAATGGGAAGCAGTGATTGGACTGGAAGTGCATGTCGAGCTGAATACAAAAGCGAAGCTTTTCAGCCCAGCCGCAAATCACTTTGGAGATGAACCCAATACAAATATTTCAGATGTCTGTACAGGACAACCTGGAACGCTTCCTGTAATCAACCAAGAAGCAGTAAGAAAAGCAGTTCTCTTAGGATGTGCTCTGAATGCACACGTGGCTAAATACAGTCGCTTCGATCGCAAATCTTATTTTTATCCTGATAGCCCACGTAATTTTCAGATCACGCAGTTTGAGATGCCGATCATTGTGGGAGGCTCCGTTACTGCTGATGTGGATGGCATACCTAAAACATTTGGCATCAACCGAGCTCACTTGGAAGATGATGCAGGCATGCTCAAACATTTTAATCGATTCGCTGGCGTGGATTATAATCGCGCGGGTGTACCACTGGTTGAAATCGTCTCACAGCCATGTATCTTCTCTTCCAAAGAGGCTATTGCTTATGCGATGGCTCTGAAAGCCATTTTACAATATATCGATGCCTCAGATTGCAATATGGAAGAGGGTTCATTGCGCATGGATGCTAATATCTCTGTGCGCCCCAAAGGCTCTAAAGAGCTACGCAATAAAATTGAGATTAAAAATCTCAATTCTTTTGCCTTCATGGGGATGGCGCTTGATGCAGAATTTAAGCGTCAAGTTAAAGAATATGTCACCCAGCCCCATGTAGATCCCAGCCAAATTATTTCTCAAGCGACTTATCGCTGGGATGCAGACAAAAAGGAAACTGTCTTGATGCGACGCAAAGAGACTGCAGATGATTATCGTTATTTTATTGAGCCAGATCTTCCACCCTTAGTCCTCGAAGAAGAATATATCGATGCAATTCGTCAATTGTTGCCTGAACTGCCCTATGAAAGAGAAAAAAGGTATATTTCCACCTATGGGTTGACATCAGACGCAGCCCTGATGCTCGTCAATGAAAAGACTCTGGCCGATTACTTTGAAGAAGGGCTTAAAGTCTGCAGCAACGCCAAAAGTCTCTGTAATTGGCTGGTGGTAGAATTCGCAGGTCGGTTTAAAGACAGCGGTAAGGTACTTTGGGAGAGCGGAATTCCTGCCTCATATGTCGGTAAGCTGGTAAATCTCATCGACAATGGCATTATCACAGGAAAAATTGCCAAAAAAGTAGCAGATCTGATGGTGGAAAATCCACAAAAAGATCCCGAAAAGATTGTGCAAGAAAATCCCGATTTTCAACCTATGTGCGACACAAATGAGCTAGAAGCCATTGTGGATCGTGTGTTAAATGAAAATCCCCAATCGATCCAAGACTTCAAAAATGGGAAAGAGCGCGCTTTTGCTTTCCTTGTAGGGCAGGTGATGAAAGTCACCCAAGGCAAAGCACCGCCACCCTTAATCAATAAGATGCTAAAGGAAAAAATCTCAAAAATTAAAGACCAGAATCCATAGGATGATCAGGTACAGCGACTCTACGGTTTACAGGAGGACGATGTGCTAGTGTGCGTTGATTCATGGTATCCACTTGACTGTTAGCAAGTCGTCTTCTATCCACTTTTCTTTGTGCTTCGCGGCTTTGCCCAATGGGGGCGGGTCCTTTCTCGAATTTGAGATTAGGCGCAGAGATGCGTCTGATGGAATAGCTCATGGCAAAGAAACTCAAAGGCAAGAGCAGAAGACCTACAAACCAGTAGGGACCCATTGCCGTCGTTGAGACAGCTCCCGCGTGGAAACCTGCGGCTATCAAAGAAGCAGCTCCTGCAGCTAGCATCAAAGGCATCAACACAGCCATCACTTTGCCGGCTGTCCGATGCAATTTCTTGTTAATAATATCTTGGAGTAACCAACCTAGACCTGTTCCCACTGCGACAAAGCTGATCGGCATCGCCATAAAAGCTGTCATTGATGGCTGTGCAAGCGTGGCCGGACTAAAATGTGTAGCAAAACCAAAAATCCCCACACCAATTCCAATGAGAAGAAGATCAAAAGCAATTCTCGCAGCTTTTCGAGCTGCAGGATGATTTGGTCGATCTGGTATAGAAAGAATGCTATCTAACATCCCTCCCATGCGTTCCGTAATGCCTGACATAAGATCCTTTTTTAAATGATTAAAAATATAATAACATAAAAGTTATTATAATTCAATAAATTAATGTAAAAATTAATTATTCTTTAATAAAAGGTATGTTTCTAACGAGGGTGGTTTAATAGGCTCTTTAACCAATCGATCCACATGAAATATGAGGCTAACGGCGAGTGCAGCCACTAAAATAGCCGTTGAAGCCACTAAGGGAAGATAATAGCAAGTAACAACCAGATAAGTGATGGAGGCACCTACTCCCAAAAGACAAAAACTCCAGGCTAAAAGCCAATTTTTCCCATTCTGTCCGCGGCATGAACGAATCAAGGCAATAAAAGGCATGACGACAAGGCCGACAGTACAAATCAGAGGGAAAAGCACAACTTTAAAAATCCCTGATAAAAAGGCAAGTGGTGTCACCATCAAACGAGACATGATAGGGTGATATCGATAAAAAACACCGAGACGTTGCTGAAGAAGCCTCTCTGGAATGATCCAATCGTTAAAAATTCTCATGCCATCTGAAAAACAGGGTGCTATTGCCATAAGGAAAGGAAGTATAGCCCATTAGGATTTTTTTATATAAGGAAGTATTTTTTACTTAGTCTTTTTTCAAATTTTGAAAAGTATATCATTTATACTTTTTATGATCTTTATTTTTTTTATTAATTGAATTATAATATTGTTACTATTTATACTTTTATATCATTTTATTTATAATTTTTAAAAAATCGTGACAATCAATTCAATTAATCTTTTTTTTAATTCAAGCAAAGCAATTTCCGTTAACCTAGAGCGACAGAAATTTATTAATTACCAAGCATTAACGCTTATAGAGCACATAAAACAGAATCAAATGACAAGACCACAATTGTTCTGTTTATGGAATATAATTGAGCAATATAAAATTGAAGATCAACCTACTTTGTATAAAGTAAAAACTGCGGTCAATGAATTTTGCGCATCTCTATATTTTTTAGAGAATAAGGAAGAAGATCAAAAAGAGAATCATGTATTTGAAGTCGTTAAAAAATTGGTGGAATACTGTAGTGAAGAAGTGTCGATATATTTTCGAGATTATAAGCTCGAAGAAGAAGATAACCGCATTGATATTGCAAAAAGAGCGGCTCTAAAAAATCCAAAGGCTTTGTCTCAATATATCCAAAATTATGAGATTAAAAATAATAAGGCGCTCATTGAAATAGCAAAAATCATGATTGATAACAACGGGAGCTCATTTATATGTGACTATGTCGTTCATACCGCGGTTAAAGAAACATCCTTTATTATCGAAGTGGGTAAAGTCCTTGCTGCATCTTATGAAGGAGGGAGGCAGATAGATGAGTATCTCAATATCTTTGAGATCAAAGATGAGAAACAAATTGCCGAAATCGCCAAATTTGCGGCTACAGAAGAACGATCGAGATTATCTGAAAATATTCAATTCTTTGGAATAAAAGACGAAAAGACTCTCACCGAAATCGCTAAAATAACAGCTGCTCAAGATGCTTGGAATACGTCTGAGTATATTGAAAACTATGGAATTCAAGATGAAAAGGAACTGATCGAAATTGCCAAAATCTCAGCAGCTCAAGATGGAGACGCCACTTCTGAGTATATTGAAAACTATGGAATTCAAGATGAAAAAGAACTGATCGAAATTGCCAAAATCTCAGCGGCTCAAAATGGGGGTGGTACCTCTGAGCATATCAAAAATTACAAGATCCAAGATGAAAAAGAGCGTATCAAAATCGTCAAAATCGCTGTTGCACAAGATGTGAAAGGAACCTCTAGTAACATTCAAAATTATAAGATTACAGATGAAAAAGAGGTCATTAAGATTGCCAAAATTGCTGCTGCTCACAACATTGAGGAAGTACTTAAATATATCCATTACTATGGAATTGAAGATCAGAAAGTATTAAGCACTCTCTTATATATAGGATATAGTAGCCGTTGGATTTTGCATATAGAACTAGGGGATTTACAAATAACCCAATTAGCAAACCTTTTTACTAAGGAGAAGATTCTTCAGTCAGATTTAAAGAGCATAGTTCAATCATTAAATACGCATTTTGCTTCATCTGACTTAAAAAATTTGGCAGCCGCACTATTGAAAAATCTTTCTATGCCCAATATCTCAGAAAAAAAATTGCATGCCCTAGAAAATCAAGCTTTTTGGCTACTTTCTCTTTCCATATATGTGACTTCACAAGGCATTGCCCTAGATCAACTCAAGGGGGTCGAGAATTTTTTAAATGATCTCATGCGCCATCCAGATCCTGTGATGAGAGATAAATTGACTATCCTTTTATTTGATTCTTTTTCACCACAGCTGCTTTCTTGGGGAAAAAATATCAATTTCTCACCCACTAAAGGATACACGTCTCTTCCCTCTCTAATCCTTTTTGTACTCTTAGGAGAAACCCAAACAGATTTGGCACATGCGCTTCTACGGAAGTTCTTTCACTCTAAATCTTCTGATTACGGAGAATATCAAAAAAATTTCATCCGTTTCCTTGACAAACTTTGTGAAAACACACAGCTATCAAAAGAAAAAAAAGTAGAGCTACTAAACAAGGTATTTGATGATCAATATTTTACTTCTAATGCAGGTAAAAAGCATTCTCAGCATCAAGAATTAAGCGCTAAATTCAATGAAGTGCTTAAAGCCATGGAATTTGCATCCATTCTTTGCGATTTTAATCAATTACAAAAGATTGAATCCATAAAAGATCTAGCTTTGCAGTTAGCCGAATTATACAAAGATTTAGAGATCACTACTGAGGATATGCAAACACGTTACTTAAATACCTTGGGCAAGTTTCGTAATCGCCATGCACTTCTTACCTATTTTGGGACTTTGAGGCGTTTACTCTCCCCTCAAAAAGAGGAAGCTACCAAAATGTTGAAACAGTTTGCAAGAGAGGTGTTGGATCAAACATTTACCACAAAAAGGTATGAAAACAGCCCCCATTTAGATGTGATTGCCACTCATTTTCCTGCATTGCTTGAGCTATGGAAAAAAGGAGCGGAAATTTTAATTCAGAGAGAGGGTGCTGCACAATCACCGCGCAACTACCACACATTTTTCTTTCAAAAACTTATTCATGATCAACATTTAGGTTCAGATTTTGAAAAAAAATATCCTCTATTATTTGAATATCTCAAGAACCCCATCAACAACTCGATTGATTTACAGAAAGTGGAGACAGGCTCATTTGAAGAGTATTGTTTCCATTTGATGAATGGACATACACCAGAGAAAGAGGTTCAAATATTAGAAAATCTACTCACTACAATTCCTGTCAAAGCAGAATTTAGAAAAGACATCGAGGGGCTATTAAAAACCAGCTCACAAAAACAACAAGATATTAAGATCGTTGATACTGATGACCCCTGTGATTTGCTGCAGCTGGGAGAAGAAGTGCCTGGAAGCTGTCAAAGATTGCTTGGGGATCCGAAAAATAATGTGGGACTTTTGGGATACCTCCTAGATGGTAAGATCCGTGCTATTGTTGTGAAAGGAAAGGATGGAAAAATCCTTGGACGTTCACTGATACGTCTCCTTTGGGATAGACAAAAACATCAGGTAGTTTTGCAGCAAGATAGATATTACGGAAATGAGAAATATCAGCAATTGGTGAATGAGGGTTGCAAAGGTTGCGCTGCCCAATTAAATATTCCTCTAGTGGTTGAGCAGGCGACTGCTCCTTATTTTCTAGAATCCTTAGGAGGCCGCTGTCCTTTTGAATATGTCGACTCTCTAGGAGCTCCTGCTAGAGGCCCAATTTACGTAGTCCCTGTAGTTACAATTGGATCTTAAAGATCATCGTGGCTAAAGGAGCCAGCTGGAGATTCACACCTGTGATCGCCTTTGTGTCATCACAACAAATTTCTATGTCATGGTTTTTTTTGCCCGAACCTCCAAAATGTTCTTCATCACTATTAAATACTTCAGTGATAGATTGAACACCCGGGAGTTGAATGAAATAAACGGGGTGGAAGGTCGGAGTAAAGTTATGGACACATAAAAGTTCATAAGGAGTGCTTCCTTTGCGCCGGTAACAAATGACACTATTATCAACATCAGAAAAATTGACCCATTCAAAACCTGTGTAGTCAAAATCACGCTCCCACAAAGGCGGATGTTCCAAATAAAAGTGATTGATAGCTTTCACCATGTTTTGAATGCCTAGATGACTGGGGTATTGTAATAAGTGCCAATGGATCTCTTCTTTTACCCACCATTCACTAAATTGACCAAATTCTCCTCCCATAAAGAGCATTTTTTTGCCGGGCTGGCAAATCATATAACTTAAAAGCAATCTTAAGTTGGCAAATTTTTGCCAGTAATCCCCTGGCATCTTTGAAATGAGGCTTCCCTTGCCATGCACCACTTCATCATGGGAGAGCACAAGTACAAATCTTTCTGAAAAAGCATAGAGAAGCCCAAAAGTCAAATCATTGTGATGGTAGCGTCGAAAAAGAGGGTCTTTATGAAAGTAACGGAGAGTATCATTCATCCATCCCATATTCCACTTATAGTCAAACCCTAGCCCATCCCATTCCACAGCTCGCGTCACGCCTGTAAAAGAGGTGGATTCCTCAGCTAGGGTAATAATTCCCGGATGTGTTTGATGACAAATGGAATTTAAATGCTTGAGAAACTCAATAGCGGCAAGATTTTCATTTCCACCATAGGGATTAGGGATCCAATTGCCTTGTTCTCTCCCATAATCTAGATAGAGCATTGAGGCAACCGCATCGACTCTTAGTCCATCGATATGCATTTTATCAAACCAAAAAAGTGCATTTGCAATGAGAAAATTGGAGACTTCATATCTTCCATAATTAAAAATCAATGTGTTCCAATGTGGATGATACCCTTGTCTTGGATCTTCGTGTTCATAGAGTGCAGTTCCATCAAAGCGGGCGAGAGAAAAATCATCTGTGGGGAAATGGCCGGGTACCCAATCCAACAAGACACCGATCCCATTTTGATGCATAAAATCGACGAAAATCTGAAAATCCTCTGGCGTGCCATAGCGACTTGTCACCGCAAAAAAACCGGAGACTTGATAGCCCCAAGATTCATCTAAAGGGTGCTCTTCTATAGGCATCAATTCTATGTGAGTAAAACCCATCTCCTTGCAATAGGCCGCAAGGTCAGCTGCAATTTCTGCAAAATTGCGATGATGACCATGAGACATCATCCAAGAACCTAAATGCACTTCATAAATATTTAGAGGCTTTGCGTAGGTTTTCGCCTGCTGTCTTGCCTCCATCCATTCCTCGTCACTCCATTCGAAAGTATCAATATCAGCTACCACAGAAGCCGTCATAGGCCGCAATTCGCTTGCATTGGCGTATGGATCGGCTTTGACAATCACTTCACCATGTTTAGTCTTGATTTCAAATTTGTATCGTTCCTTTTCCTTCAATCCGGGAACAAATAGCTCCCATACACCAGAATTTCCCATGCTACGCATTGGATTGACTCTGCCGTCCCAAAAATTGAAATCCCCTACAAGAGAGACACGCATTGCACTAGGAGCCCATACAGCAAATTTAACTCCTTCAACACCTTGATGGTTTACAAGGTGGGCTCCCAAGGCTTCATAAAGTTTATAATGCGTTCCTTTACTAAATAGATGAGAATCCATTTCGCCCCAGATGGGAGAAAAAGCGTAAGGATCGAAGCTTAAGAGACCATTTTGGTGATAGATTTGGTATTCCTTATGGGTCAAATTCTCAGCTGTCACATGTTCAAAAATCCCAGCTTCGTGGATTTTTTTTGCAGGCACACTCTTGCCCAAGACTTGCAAATACACTTCACTGGCACCCGGTCGATAGAGACGGATGACTTTCTTTTCAGGAGAAAAGGAATGAAGGCCTAAAAATCGGTGGGGATCCCAATGATCTCCGTGCAGTAGACGCGTCAATTCGCTTAAAAAATCAGGGTCCACCCCCGGGATTTCTTGGATCGTCATGTTGGATATGTTTAAATTATTTTTGGAATTGATCCAATAGATAGTGGGAACCCGATTTTATTTCCAGCGATTCGCCACAAGTATAGACACGTCCTTTTTCACGGAAATCTTGACGGAGCCGGAAAGTACGCATCTGTGCCGGAAAATAAAAGATGACCTCTCCATCTTTCTCTGCATGAAAATGGAGCCGTCTAATCGTTTTTTTACTCCATTCGAAATCAAGGAGACCATAAGGTGGGCAGCGCATCTTCACCATCCTGCCTGCATCAAATTCGGGGGGAAGATTGGGCAACACAGAGATTTCATTTTCAGCTGTCAGCAGAAATAGAGAACGTATCAATGCGCTACCTTCAGAAAGTAGATAGAGCGGCGAGTCTTCACTTAGAGGGGCTGTTTCCTCAAGAATACCTTGATGATCTGCATCAAATGCACGTGGTACTAGCATCTGGCCAAAGCCAGCAAGAAAAAGTTTTTTAAATTGTGGAAGAATCTCTTCAGGACGATGTGAAAACAACGAAAGTTGAGTTTTCTTGAATAAAGAAAACACTCCCCGGTCATCACCTTGTCTAAGGGGAAGTTCTAGAGAAGCTCCCAAGCGAAACCATAGAGGAAAAATTTCGCGAAAGTCTCCTCGATTTTTAATTGCTTCCCATTCCTGTTTTTTATGGCATCCCAAAGAGAGGCGCTCTTGCACTTTCCACGCAGGGCACGATGGATTTTTTTGATAGGAAATCTCTAAATTGGGCAGAACGTGTACTCTATAGAGCTCGCTAAAAATCGTCACACACCCACGCTCTAAATCTTGCATAAGGGTGAATTGCGTTAAAGGCCCTGGAATATCTAAAAGCACTTCTTTGACTACAGTGCCATCCATATGTTTTACTCGCACAAGTGAAGGAAAGGCCTCCACAATGTAAGGGCTAGCTGGGATCAAACATTTCGCACCAGGTTGGTGCGAAAAAGGACGCAAACGCTCTGCAATTGAAATCATGCGGCAGGTATTCCTATAAGTGCTTCGGGTGTATTTTTGATGAACTTTACAGAGATCAATTGATTAGCGGCTACCTGTACACCAGGAACCTGGACTAAAAGAAAATTCTCTGTATGGCCAACAGTGCTATCTGCTTCGCAATTTTCTGTCAAAATGCACATAGTGCGGCCTACATAAGCATTGCGCAGCTCAAAAGACATGGCTTCTGCTAGACGTAATACCTCATTTTTTCTAGTTTGTACTATATTGTGAGGAACTTGATTTGGATAAAGTGCCGCTCTGGTTTTTTCACGTCGGCTATAAGGGAACATGTGCACTTTAGCAAATTTCACGCTGCGCATGACCTCTAAAGTTTCTTGAAAGTCTGCTTCAGTCTCCCCTGGGAATCCTACAATCACATCTGTCGTGAAAGTGAAATCGGGGGAAGCTTTTTTTAGTTTTTCTACTGATTCTAAGAAAATCTGGCGGGTATATTTGCGGTTCATCCGTTTTAAAATTACGTTCGAGCCTGCTTGAAGTACAATATGGAGGCTATGACAAGTATGCTTCCCTTTTAAGATCGCTGTCATGAGTTTTTCATCGACCTCATCAGGATCGATGGAAGAAAGCCTAACCCGTTCAATTCCCTCAACTTGGTCTACTACCTGGATAAGATCAGCAAGCCCTTGATCTCCATCACAATAATCACCTACGTTAATTCCTGTGATGACGACTTCCTTATACCCCGAAAGGACAAGCTGTTTGACTTCTTTGACGATTTCATCGATTGACCGAGAGCGTGAGCGACCCCTCACATAAGGGATGATGCAGTAAGTACAAAATGAGTTGCAGCCATCCTGAACTTTCACAAATGCTCGCGTATGAGCTTCAAAGTTTTTGATAGCAAATTCAGGCACCTCTTCTTCAGGCAATAGCTCTGTAATTAGGCTTTCTTTTTCACTATTGGGAACTACCTTGGTAACGCCATCGATGCTTGCAATCAATTCTGGCTGCCTTTCTGCCGAGCATCCAGTGACAACCACTTGGGCATTTGGATTTTGTTTGACGAATTTATGGATCTGATGACGCGAACTTTGATCAGCTGATTCTGTGACAGTACAGGTATTGACGATACACAGGTCGGCTTCTTCCCCTTCCCTGGCTTCTTCAAATCCCAGAGCAATCAACTGATCCCTGTAGGCCTGGGTCTCATACTGATTGGTCCTACAACCCAGAGTGGCCAGCCGAAACTTTTTGTTTTTCATTGTATATTATAAAATAAGACGACAATGATCTCAGAAATCATCTCGGATGTCAATCTTGTAGAGCAGATAGAGTTTAAAATTTTACCTTTATAAATTTTATTTTAGCGTACGAGTAGAAAATTGAAAGCCATTCTCTTTTAAAGAAATATAACCTTTTTTTCCAATAATCAGATGATCCTGGATGGGAATCGCAAGCGCATGGCTAGCTGTAATCAACAACCGCGTCAGATGGTGGTCTTCGGGTGAAGGAGTTGGGTCGCCACTCGGATGGTTATGAACTAGGATCAGCGAGGCAGCCAGATAACGGATTGCTGGGTAAAAAACCTCCCTGGGATGAGCCAACGTCTGGGTTAAGGTCCCTATAGAGACCACTTCCCAACGGAAAGCCCCTCCCCTGGCATCCAACAAGATCACACCAAAAACCTCTTTTTTTTCGTGTACAATGTAGTCACGCACCCACAAATAGGCTTTTTCTGGTGAGCTCAATTTCTCAGGAAGGCTCACATTTTCGCGTGGAATCCTTAAAGCAAGGCTCAAAGCGGCCTTTAGCTGCATCGCCTTGGTTTTTCCAAGCCCTTTGACCTGGCAAAGGTCTTCGAGGCTTGCTTCATAAATGTTACCCAAGGAACCAAAATGGGAAAGGAGCTCTTGAGCGAGTAAAAGGACAGATTTCCCTTTTGTCCCTGAACCTAGAATTACAGCGATCAGTTCGGCACTTGAAAGCGTGTCAGGCCCATGACGCATCAAGCGTTCTCTTGGCCTTTCAGATAAGGGTAATTCTTTTAATTTATAGGAGAGTGTCATCACGGTAAGGATCAAACCTATGGACTAAACTTAAGGGAATTTCTGCTTTTATCACGATTTCATTTTCTTCGTAATCTTCATAAAGTACTTTTCCTTCTCTTTTAATGGCCGCGACCAAGGCATATTCGCTCTGAGGGATTTTCAACTTTACTGTTGCTCTAAGCAAGGAAAGCTCTTGCATCATCATCTGCATAAGCTCATCAAAACCACTGCGTGTTATGGCAGAAATGACGATAGTCTTCGGATATCGCAGGCGCAGTCTATCAATCATTGAGTGATCTTGGCATTGATCGGCTTTGTTGAGCACAGTCAAGATCGTCGCCTTGTCTGTGTTCAGCTCTTTGAGTAACTGATGGGTCGTTTCTGCATGCTCTTCAGCGAGTGGATGGGACACATCGATCAAATGCAAAAGCACATCATCATGTAATGCTGCTTCTAGGGTACTTCGAAAAGCAGCAACAAGAGTGTGGGGCAGTTTACGAATGAACCCCACAGTATCTGTCAAAAGAACCTCTTGATTATTGGGTAGAGTAAATTTTCGTGTTGTCGGATCCAGTGTTGCAAATAGCTTGTCTTCTACTAAGACATTGGCCTGGGTCAAAGCATTTAATAAAGTCGATTTTCCTGCATTGGTATAGCCGATGATGGCAAATGTGGGAATACCAGCTCTGCGTCTTGAAGCGCTTTGCGTTTCGCGATAGCGTTTTACATCCCTTAATTCAAGATTAAGTCTCTCTAATTTTTTTTTCAACAGTCTACGATCGATCTCAATCTGCTTTTCCCCTTCCCCTTTTAAATATCCCCCTCTTGCTCTCTGCCTAGAAAAGTGGCTCCACATCCGCTTTAACCTAGGAAATTCATACTTTGTGCGCGCCAGCTCAATCTGCAGTCTGGCTTCTTTAGTTTGTGCCCTTTGAGCGAATATTTCTAGAATCAACTCAGTACGGTCCATGACTGCTGTCTTGAACATTTTCTCCAAGTTGCGCTGTTGCGCTGGAGAAATTTCCTCATCGAAAATGACTAAATTGGCTTTCGTGCGCTCAAGCTCCGCCATTACCTCCTCCAATTTCCCTTTTGGCAAAAAGGTGGAGGCTTCTATTTTTCGGACTGCACAGGGCAATTTAGCAGCTGTTGGTGTACCAAAGGTATCTGTTAAACTTTCTAATTCCTCTAAATGCTCTTGCGCGATTTCCTTTTGCGCAGATCCATTATAAATTCCGACAAGCAAAGCCAGGGGCTCCGCCCCCTCTTTACTATCGATTCCTAATTCAGCTGAAAACTCTTCTTCAATCGTGTCATCCATTATCAAAATCCACTACAAGTCCATCATAAGCAAGTCGTATATCATCCGGCAGCAAAGCATTGGTTTTAGTATAATCCAATTCATGACCTAAATGCGTGAAAAATATTTTTTTTGCGCCCACTTTTCTCGCAAAAGCCACTCCTTCCTCTATATTGAAATGCATAAATGAAGATTCATGCCGTAAAGCACTCAAGACAAGAATTTCCACGCCAGAGAGATCCGCAAAAATAGTTTCTGGATAATTTTGAATATCAGATACATAAGCAAAATTACTCAAACGATAACCTGTGACAGGCATACCCGCCTGGCTATAACGCATGTAATGGATTTGGGTTCCCAAAAATTCTGTTTTGCCTCTCTCTTGGTCCAAAATTTGAAATTCTAGTTGCGCTGCGAGCGAAAGATTTAAACTTCTTTCGCGAAAAAAATAATCGTAGCGTCGTTTGATATCTTGATAGGTAGGATCGGAGAGTAGCACTGGAAGTGGCTTACGTGTACGTAAATAATAAATCCTCAATTCATCCAATCCGCCGATGTGATCATAATGGGAATGGGTAAGCAGTACTCCATCGAGATGGTTGATGTGATGCGTAAGCGCCTGTTGACGAAAATCGGGGCCACTATCGATCAAGAGTTTTTTATCTTTCAAAAGGATAAGACCTGAAGGACGTAAACGCTTATTTCGGACATCTGTCGAAAGGCATACCTTGCAGGTACAACCAATCATAGGAACTCCAGATGAAGCCCCGGTCCCTAAGAATAAAAATTGTGCCTGTGTCATTTGACCCACCGCTTAATATGGTGCATAAACTCATAATAATTTATAATTTTGGCGTGTTCGTATAGCTGAATCTTTCATTTTGCATTAATCTTCTTTCGTCTTCCTTAAAGTAGCAAGAGGAAGAAATAGGTGTAAATCACTGCCTGCTAAAGGCAGAAAATCATATTTTAAATAAAATTTTTTTGCTTTTTCATTTTTTGCATCAATAATCATCGAATGAATAGCCATGACACTATCTGCTTGCAGGACACGTTTTATTGCATCTGTTAACAGATGTTCCCCTATTCTCTTTCCTTGATGGACTTGATCTACAGCTAGCCTACATAATCTTGATGCTGGAACAGGATATTTAGGCATTTTCTTTCTATGTTCTTGAGGAAGGTCATTTATAGATATTTGGGCAGCGCTTAGAGTGTAATATCCTATAACACTATTTTCATTCAGTAAAACAAAAGTGCGTCCTATTCCAATCTTCTCATGATTTATAGCATATCTTTTGACGTATTCATCTAGGGTAGGTTCTGTGCATGAAAAATTCTTATATTGAGAAGGGGATGCCTTTGTAATTGAAATTGTAGGATTGAATTGGGTCATTTTTTGATATTCTTTGAATGCCTACGCATGGCTTCCTTAAGTTTTTCACTAGGTTCAGGGGGGGTTTCAAGAGCGTTTAGAAAGGCTAAACCCGCTTCCTTAGAAAGAGTAATATTCTGATGTTCTTCACGAATTTTTTTAGCATAGAGATGCGTAGCAAATCTTATAAATTCACTTAATCCCATATGAACTAATGCAGCAGCTTCCTCAAATTCTCGTTTCTCCTCTTCAGAAGATCTTATCTCAATGCGCTTTTCTTTAAGTGTATCCATCCCTTATCCTTTTTTCTAAATTATATCAGATATCCGTATTTTATACGTACAAAAAAATTATGCTAAAGTCATATATCTATGAAGAATTTCAGCGCTTTATCATAAATGCCGGGACAACGAAAATAGGCCCATTCTTCCATAGGTACTTCAGTAGCTTGTGAAGGATGGATCTGCACCCGAAAGAATTCATTGCCATCTACAAATTGAATTTTCTGATATATCTTAGCTTCTTGCAAAACTGTTTCTTGAGAAGTTGGTTTTAAAAAAATTGTCAAAGATGCTGGTGAGCATAGAGTAAAGGAGGCCACTATCTCTTCTGCCACATCAGAAATGCTTTTTTCTGAGGAAACGAGCTGATAAAAAGCATTATAGGCGTGCAAATTAACAGCACATCGATGCCATCCATTCCCTAAATTATCTTTCCGGATAAATTCCATTTTACTTAAAACAAAATGGTTAGGGTGGGGTGCTCTTTGAGCTAAAGATTCGGGAGTCATCAATAGAGCACGTACTGCATAATGCCCAGAGGATCCCAAAACATAAACAAAAAAAATCACCCCCAAAAACGCCATACCGCTTGCGCTAGAGAGCAACAAAATCAAATTTCGAATTTCTCGTCCTGCTCTTTTCATCTTTTATTAAATTGACAACCTGTTTTTTCATAAATATGATACGGAAATCACAAACCCTGTCCATGAAAAATTCATTATGCGTATTGCAATTCTTGGAGGAGGCTTTGCTGGCCTTGCTGTCACATGGTATATCCTGCATTATACACAAGGAACTTACACTGTCGACCTCTATGATCCTGCGCCTATCGGAGGCGGAGCTTCCGGTCTTTCCTCGGGGCTGCTGCACATCTATGCCGGTAAGCAAGCGCGACAAGCGTGGGAAGGCAGCAACTGTCTCAATGAAGCACATCGTCTCATCACAGTAGCCAGCCAAGCCATTGGGCAACCCATTGTTCTTTCAAAAGGAATTTTGCGTCCCGCACTTTCCTCTCAGCAAATTGCAGATTTTCAACACTGTGCAGCGACCTATCCTGATACGGAATGGTGGAATAAAAAAACATGTGAAGAAAAAGTGCAAGGTCTGCAGCTTCCTACAGATGGAGGCGGACTGTTTATCAAAGAGGGATTGACTCTAGACGTAAAGAGTTATCTGCAGGGCCTTTGGCAAGCGTGTGCTTTCCACGGCACTCAATACCATCAACAAGCAATGGTTAGCCAAGAGGAACTGGCGGATTATGACCGTATTTTGGTAGCTATGGGGCCTTTGACAAAAAACTTTCCTCCTTTGAAAGATCTCCCTATTACTCCTATCAAAGGGCAGATCCTTGAGCTTAAGTGGCCGACAGGAGCCATGCCGATTCCCTTCAGCCTCAATTCTCAAAAATATATTGTGATGCGTCCCGATCTTAAAAGCTGCCTTGTGGGCTCAACCTTTGAACATCAATTCACTACTCCACAAGCAGAAAAGGAAAAAGCTTTACAAGAGATTATGCCTAATGTTTTAGAGTTTTTTCCGGCTTTGCAAGGGGCTGAAGTGCTCTCAGTGCGCGCTGCCTTTCGCGCGAGCACGCCCAATCATCTACCTATGGTAGGAAAACTTTCTGATAAATATTACTTTTTCACCGGCCTGGGTTCAAAAGGGTTGCTCTACCATGCTTGGGTAGGAAAATATGTTGCCCGTGCCCTGATTACAACTCATTCGAAGCATTTTCCCGAACGGATCCATTACCCTGTGCAGCAGCTTTAGAAAATTAACAAGATAAGCAGGATCGGCTACACCGGCAAAATAAAAAAGATGCATAATTTATCTTAATATTATCCTGCCGGCATAGCTAATCCTGCTTATCTTGTTAATTTTCATCTTGTTTATCGTGTTCAAAACCTAGTTTAAAGTAAATTGGCGTTTTTATGTACTTCTTGAACCGCTGTGTTAAGTTCGCTTTCAGGTTTAGTGTGACTTCTTAGAAGAAGAGTAACTATAGGCCTCAGAGGCAAAGTGAAAAAAGAAAATTAGGGGAAAGGTCAAGAGAGCTGCAATAGGAATTAGAATAAACAGTCCCTGTAAAATTTTAATCAGCTCCGCATCGCCTGAAGAATAGCCAACGAGGGTTGCAACAAGTGCAGCAATTGCAAACTTTGCTATAATCCACAAAGGAAATAGCGCAACAATCAATAAAATCAGATGGGTGAAGAGCTCGTCATTCAAACGAGCTATTAAGGCCTGTTTATCGATTTTTTGTTTCAATGAGAGCAAGGGAGTGAAAAAAAAGAGAGCCAGGCAGGCTGCCAAGAGGAGTAAAAGAAAGCAAAAATTAAATAAGTAAGGTGCAAAAGCCAAAATAATGCCTAAAAAAGTCCCTAAATAGGCAATGGATTTGATCAGTACAATGATCCCAAAAAGAATCGATACTAGAATAAGGGCTCCAAGAAGAGGGCCAAAAAAATAGACAGCCTTTAAAAAACACTCTTTAGAAAAATAAAGATTGCCTTTGAAAATTTTACCCTGTTTTTCATTTTCATAGCTCTGAATGATTCCGGCGCCTACAACCATAAGAAGAAAACCTAAAACATAAAAAGGCACTGAAAGTAGAGGCAAGTGCATCCAGGCTGAAGCATGGGTGGCAAAGCCTTGACAAAATAAAAAGAGCAGACCTGAAAACAGCAAGACCAAAAAGATCGGCAGAAATTTTTGTATGTCAAACACTCTTTCTAGAGAGCGATGAAACATGTTTGCAAGTTCTTTCAACGTCATACGCAGCACAAATTACCATTGGCTTTATACTTTATAGGATAATTTGTGAACATCCTTACTGTGGTTTAAAAAGATACTTAGGCCGAACAATCGGCGTGCCCTTCCCGTCACGCGCATAGACCCTTTCATACACAATTTGGATGGCAATGCCGACAGCACGAGAAAGACCAAATAATACGGTGTAATAATCTGAATAGGCGAAGCCAGCGGCTGTTAACAGAGTGCCAGAAATCGCATCCACATTTGAATAGGGATCTGCTACTTTTGGATTTTCTTTTAAAACTTTTGACCCCATTTTCCGTATCATCAGAGCCATTTTGACAAGCGGATCTTCTGGATAGTAGTTTTGTGCGACTGCATATTGGACCGTAGCCCGAGGATCCTCTACCCTTAAAACCGCATGTCCAAAGCCATAAATCAATTCTTTCCTATCCAATTTTTCACGGATCAACCTTTCAACATCTTCTTCTGAAGCATGCTCTCCCAAAGTTTGGAGTATTTCGTTCACAAATTGTAAACATTCCTGGTTGGCACGTCCATGCCGCGGTCCAGCAAGCGCATTCATTGCTGCAGCAATGGATCCATACATATCTTCAAGGCCTGAGGCGACTGCTTTGCCAACAAAGGTAGAAAGATTTCCTCCTCCATGATCGTAATGAAGGATATTGAAAAGCTTAAGGATTTGAGGAAATTCCTGCTTAGTCTTTGGAGGTTTAAGCATCTGAGCAAAATTTTCCATATACCCCAATTCAGGTTGTGAGGGTGGCATTTTTTCCCAGGAAGCATGATAGTTGATTACAGCTGCTGTCACTTCGGGAATTTTAGCAATCAAATTGAGGCAGTCTTCTTGGTAATCATCCTTACCTTCATAAATACCCAAAATCAAAATGGCCGCTGAAAAAAGAGCCATTGGATGCCCTTTTTTTGGCAAAGCACGGATATGGTGCAACACTTCTGTCGAAACGTGTGCTCTACCTTGCAGCTCTTTTTTAAAGGCCTTCACTTCTTCGGGTGTGCCATCTTTTCCATGGAAAAGCAAATAAATGACTTGCTCCGGTTCCCAGTGAGCCAGCTCATCAATGGGATGATCCATATAAAAAAGTCCTTTTTCAGGATGCACGGTTGAAGTGGTGCAATACCCTACAGGAAAACCGCGCAAACCTGTTTCTAGATTTTCTTTTTTGATTTGAAAAAGGATGTCGTCGTTCATTAATCAATCTATTGTAAAAGTTCTTGCACACATTCCCTTTCAGAAATGAGCTCTTTTTGTGTAATGGCTATTTTTTCTTTAATAAAAAAATTCCAAGGTAAGTCGGCAATGATCTCATAATCTCCATCCCCTTTCGACCTGCAGGGAAATCCAAAAATCAAATGGTCTTCAATACCATAAGGATTGCCCTCCGTATAAACGGCAGTTGAAAACCAACTTCCTTCAGGTGTTGGAGTAAATAAAGAATGCACAGCATCAATTAAGGCACTTGCTGCAGAAGCTGCCGAAGATTTACCACGTGCTTCAATGATTTGTGCCCCTCTTCTCTGCACTGTTTCCAAAAATTCCCCTTGTAGCCAGTGTTTGTCTGTAATAACCTCTTCCACAGGTTTGCCCTCTATAAGAGCATTGGTAAAATCGGGGACTTGGGTTGCCGAATGGTTCCCCCATATAGTCATGCATGTGACCTTTTCTACTTCGACACCTATTTTTTTTGCCAACTGGGCTGCTGCGCGGTTCTGATCAAGCCGCATCATGGCATGAAAATTTTTTCGTGGCAAATTGGGTGCATTTTTCAGAGCAATGAGACAATTGGTATTGCATGGGTTGCCCACAACAATGACCTTGACTCCTTTGCTGGCGGACTCATTCAGAGCCCTTCCCTGCTCAACGAAGATTTTCCCATTGTCCTTGAGAAGATCACCCCTTTCCATGCCGGGTCCGCGAGGCTTAGCACCCACTAAAAGAGCCAAATCAACCTCTCGAAACATTTCATAAGGATTTGTGCCAATACGGATCTCTTTGAGAAGAGGAAAAGCACAATCTTCTAGTTCCATCGCCACGCCTTCTAAAACAGCCTCAGTGCCAGGAATATCACATAAATAAAGCGCTAACGGCTCATGCTTTCCAAAAAGGTCGCCATAGGCCGCACGAAAAAATAGACTATAGGCGATTTGGCCTCCGGCCCCTGTGATGACAACCCGTTTCATTTACCCTCTGCAATAATAAAAATATCTATTACTAGGCTAGAAAAAAATCCTGCTTGCGGTCAATAAAAAACAGCTCTTTTCCAATCGCCTAGAATCTCAAAGAATTAAATTAATTATTTTAAATTACCGATATTTAATTTAAACTAATCATGTAATTAATTAATAAAAAAAATGAATTCATTATCAACTGAAATTACACAAATATCCATTTATCTAAAAGAAAAGGCGGAACGTATCAACGAAGTGGCTCTCTTTCAGCCTTTACAGCGTACTTCACATTTTGATGAAGAAAGCAAGCCCATCACTTCAAGAAAATGGCGTTATACTTCAAACATGCCTTTTTTTCGTCGTATCTCTTTGAAATTTCAAGGCTTCTTCTTTAAATATTTTCCAAGTTTAATCCCTTCTGAGCGTTTGACTCCCGAAGCTAAGTTCAAAACAATCTTAGCTCTTTTATTAGTTCAGGAGGAAATGAGAGACTTTTTTTTAAACGACATCAAAAGACAAAAAAAATTCTATCATGCTCTATCGGAAGCTGCTGCAGTCATTGGTTACACTCAATTAGCTCCCCTACCTTCTTTTGCTTCTGCAGATGATATGCCTTTGAAAATCAGTAGGTATTTGACCCAGTTGGATGGTAAGCCTGAGAGTTTGATTGATGATCCTTTTGAACTCAACTTGCAATTGTCTGCCATGAAGCATCAGGAAAGAAGCGAAATCCTATATCGAATACTGAATCGCTTGGAAAGACCACCGATCACTTCAGTGATTGAAATTATACGCCCGGAAAAAATTGAATCGATCCCGCTGACCACTAAATATGCCAAATATAAAATTGCACATCACGAATATGAAACTGGTAAAATTCGCTACACATATAAAGAAGATCATGCAACATCCAGTGTACGAACTTTGAAAAACATGCTTCCCGGTGCAAAAGGAACTATGAATCAACGCATTGTATTTGATTCTGAAAGTGCGGAATGGGTAGGCTCATACTGCGGTCAGCTCTCTACGCCTTTTCATGTCATGGAGCAACTTTTACTTATACTCAAGTTGACGCAAGGAGAAGCTGAACTTGTGACACACGTTCCAGCAGGCGCATTGATTGAGGAGAAAAAAATTCTCTTTAGCTCGCTTTATTCCTGGCATGAATTAGAATTAATCACCGATCAAAAAGCAGCTATTCAAAGTTGGAATGGCAAAATTCTCAGAAGTGAAGAGACTTACTTCCGTTTGACTCTTCTTTTTTACAACATTCCTTTCAATGCACTGAACAAATATCCAGTGCCAGGTGAAATGAAAGCTGTTTTGCAGGACATCAATGAAGAAGCCTGTGTGCATCTCTTAAAAGAGGCATGGCACTATTTAGGATTAAACCCTGAGGAATTGGCAGGAATTTCGGATCGCTTGCTTGCACTCAACACAGATCACGAAGCTCTTTTAAAAAACAGAAACCAAATATTGGCTGAGATCGATCGCTTCCGTCTGCTCAAGAAAAAGCTCTCTGATCAAATCCAATCACATACCTCTACACAGTTTCATCAAGCGATAGAGGCCTTATTGACTGATAAAAAACCCAATGACAAACCTCTTAAAGGGATGGACAAGCTTCTTTATTTGGACTACATCTCGTCACAATTGGGCTATTTACATAATAAAAACTGCCAAAATGCCACTGATAGAACAGGCGCTGCTGATGCAGCTGACAAGGCGCAATATGCTTTCCGCAAAATCCGTAAAAGCTATTTTTTACCTGGATTGGATAAGGAAGAGGAAAGGGAGCTTTTTAAAGTTCTATACAGTATGTATTTAGTATGGGAAGAACCAGAAATTAACACGTGGTTGAGTACAGGTTTTTTAGGTGAGAAATTCTATAACAATTGTATTCAAAAAAATCAGGAGGCGACTCGTTATATGGTACGTTGGCTCAAAAAACATCCTGAACTTTATCTTGGACTCTCAGATTATAGAATATAAAATCCTATTGGACAATCGACCATAAAAGATTGCCACCCTAACATTAAATTTTTACATCGTTTTTTCTTGAGACTATCTTCAAGATCAAAAAACGTGACAGTCGACTGAAAAACAACTTTAAACATAACGATCCCTGGGTAAAAAATGTACTATCATTATACAGGATTTATGTTAAAATTTTATTAAGTATATAGTACATAAAGGGATCTTTGGGAGCATATTCTGGGTGAATTCCTGAGAGAAGAGCCGCTCCTTGACCAAAGTCACAGAATACACATGCTGCAGGAGAGTCTGGGAGGTCATTATAACGAGCCAAAATGGACGTTGAAGAGAATTTCTCTGCCTCGTGAAAATAACAACCACCATTGAAATAAATCAAACTGTTGCCTTTCTCCCATTGAATAGAAGCAGGTCTGGCTCCTTGATCATTTTCATAGCGAAATAAACCAGGCCCATAGGCCGGCCCAATAGCCTTACCTGGAAAAAAGGCCAACTCGCGTTGTCCACAGACCTCTAACTTTCCGCCCTTTTCAAATTCAACTTCTGAGGCTCCGTAATAGCCTCCCGCACAAACGCCCAGAAAACGACCTCCACGATGGACGAAAGACCGGATGCGCGCATTCCCTTCACCTTTTAATTTGTGATGGTAAGCTAAATCCCGGCCACCAGGAAAAATCAGAAGAGAGGTTGAATCTTCCCAGCCATGGATAAAAAAAGTACGGTGGGTTGCTCGTTGAATGGAATAATGGGGCATTAATTCCATGCACACCCCAAAAAGACGTTGGAGGGAGTTGGCGCTTACCCCCTCATCCTCATAAATCAGGATTTTTTTCATCGGAAGGCTTGAAGAAGCTTCCAGCCTGAAGGAATCATGGCTGCTGCAACTAATACCTTAATCGCACCTCCAATGAGAAAAGGATAGACTCCTAAGGTAACGGCAGCTTTTCCACCAACAAAGACGCTGAGCCACAAAGCACCAATACCCAGAGTAAGAAGAGTAGAAAGTGTGAGAGCTACTAAAGTACCCATATAGCTCTTTTTCCATCCTCTCTCAAGTAAAATGCCAGCAAGGAACGCACTTGGTACAAAGGCAAAAAGGTAGCCGCCTGTGGGACCAAAAAGAACTGTAGGACCTGCCATCCCTAAAGCAAAAATGGGTAAGCCAAGCATCCCTTCTATTAAATAGAGCACGACTGCCAAAGATCCTTTTTTACTTCCGAGCAATGCACCTAAGAGCATGACTCCAAATGTTTGCAGCGTAATGGGAATTGGTGTAAATCCTAAAGGGATGGCACATTGTGCCATCAGTGCGAGAAAAAGGGACCCACCTACGATGCACAGCGCATCAAACACTCTACGTCGTGACTTGGTTTCTGGTCTGATTACATCGACAAAAGCAGTCATAATGTCTCCTTGTTGAATCAATATAGCAGAATGGGTTGAAAAATAGCAGAATGGGTTGAAAAATTGACATTTTCACTTGTGCGAAAGCTCCACGATCGATCAAGCCCAAAAGCTTTTGCAGGTCAAATGTCAATTTTTCAACCCATTCTGCTATAAATGTTACTTTCTTGGATGGAATTTTTCAAAAGCTTCTTGAAGCCGGAAAGCGTTGACATGCGTATAGCGGTCTGTGGTAGCAATAGAGGAATGACCGAGCATCTCTTGGATTATACGTAAATCGGCCCCCATCTCTAAAAGATGCGTAGCAAAGGAGTGGCGCAACGTGTGAGGTGAAATATCTTTCGCTATCCCTGCCTTTTTTGCATAATTTTTGACCATTTTCCAAATGCTCACTCGATCGATCGGCCTGCCTTTCTGGGTCAAAAAAAGTTTTTCGTTAGGTAAGTGTTCTCGAAAGCATAAATAGCGATCGACTGCAGTGAGAGCTTTTTTTCCAATGGGCACCACTCGCTCTTTTCCTCCTTTACCAAGTACCTTGACCGCTTCATCATCGATCGAATAAATCGTGAGTGCACAGAGCTCTGAAACACGAAGTCCGCTAGCATAGAGGACCTCCAATATAGCTCGGTCACAAGTTCCTGCATAGGTCTCCGAATCAGGTATGTTGAGCAAAAGCTCCATTTCTTCGATGGTCAAAATATCTGGAACAAGCTGCCAGAGTCTTGGAGATTCAATCGCTTGTGCTACATCTTGTTCAAGGACACCTTCGCGGCGCAAAAAACGACAGAATACTTTGATGGACATGAGGGCACGAACCACTGTAGAAGAGGCAAAAGCCTGCTTTTTTAAATAAGCAAGGTGTTGAATGATATCTTCTTGCTTTATGGGTAGCGGAAAGGATATGAGAAAAAACTTAACATCTCTTCCATAAGCTTCAATAGTATGCGGAGAAAGCCCTTTTTCTGAACGTAGATAGGAAAGGAAGTCGTGAAAAATTTCATCCATTAATCAAACTATGTATCTCTTTCGCCAATATTTCCCCTTCCTCAGGAGATAATGTGATTTTTGGCACATCAAAGAGCTCGCCCGTTTCTGGACATTCGTAGAGAGAGTGTGTGCGCCGGACAAGTTGCTGTTTCCTTTGAAGATACAGCGCCAAAACAAATTTTTTCTTATGATCTTTTATCTCTTTAAAAATTTGGAACGCCTGTTCGTCCGGCCGGCTTTTTTTCTCTTTTCTAAAGGGAATTTTCCCTTTCCAAAAATGTCCATCACCTTTATTTTCACATGACTCCCAACACTGGAAACAATAGTCTTTCCTGTTTCCATCTATATCTAAGACAGAGAAATACTCCATGCCTTCCTTGAAGACTTCTCCATTTAAGATGCAACGAGATAGACGTTTAGGTAACGATTGCATGCCAAAAATTTAGCATTCTTTCTTTAACAAAACAATTTTTTTCTCTGAATAACGACAAGATTTTAGAGACCCTCCATGAGGACTTTGAGAGATGGATACGTATGTCCAAACAATCTTAAAAGCCAGAATTGTTACCAAAAATTCAAGAAAATGATGTAATAGTGTAATGTAAAAAAAGAATAGCATCGTTAAAACCTCGAGCTTTAATGATCGCAAGTGACCCAATATTGACTTAATATTGGGTCACTTATGATCATTCAATCGCGAGAATTTTCACGCGGGTCAAAATACGAAATTTTAAATTTAATCGACTATGAGGTCTCATGAGCCCATCCTCCACAACAAACACTGAAACCAGCTTCCGCCATTGCAAGGCATCTCATTTTTTAAAAGGTCTGGCGACAACTCCTTTTGATCTCACAATCCCAGGCAACCTTTCCAGCGATCGCATTGAACGCTATAGTACACAGGCGGGAGAATTCAAACTTCTCTATGCCACTGAGCGAGTCAATGATGATGTCATGCATGCCTTAAAAGAACTGGCACAAGAGATGCGGATAATAGAAAAAATGGAGAGCATGCAACGCGGCGATGTGATTAATAAAATCGAAGGCTTCCCAAGTGAAAACCGGATGGTTTTACACACAGCCATGCGTGATTTTTTTATGAATCCCAATCCTGGACCTTCTGCAAAAAAAGCTGCACAGGCGGAAAAAAAAGAATGTGAGAAACTTAAAGCATTCATCGAAAAAATTGAAGAAAGCAACCAGTTTACCGATCTGATTCAAATTGGCATTGGAGGTTCAGATCTAGGCCCACGTGCACTTTATGTTGCACTTCAAGCTTACCAAAAACCAAATCGACGTGTGCATTTCATTTCCAATGTCGACCCCGATGATGGTGCCGCAGTTTTACAATCGATCGATCTTAAAAAAACACTGGTGGTTGTCGTATCAAAATCGGGCTCTACTCTAGAGACATTGACAAATGAAGAGTTAGCCCGCAGCTACTTTCAAAAAGCGGGTTGCAATCCCAATGCACATTTCCTCGCAGTGACGGGGGAAAAAAGTCCCATGGATAATCCTTCACGCTATTTGGCTTCCTTTTATATGTGGGATTACATTGGTGGTCGCTATTCTGCTACCTCTATGGTGGGAGCTGTTATGCTGGCCTTTGCTCTCGGAATGGATCAATTTATGAATATCTTGAAAGGCGCTCATGAAATGGATAAGATCGCGCTGAATCCTGATATGAATCAAAACCTTCCTCTTCTTTCTGCCTTATTAGGAATTTGGAATCGTAATTTCTTACATTATCCCACTGTGGCAATTTTGCCTTACTCGCAAGCCTTGCTACGCTTCCCCGCCCATTTGCAGCAGTGCCATATGGAATCCAATGGAAAACGCATTGATAAACTAGGCAACCCTGTTGACTTTGATACAGGTCCAATTATTTGGGGAGAACCTGGGACCAATGGACAGCATTCTTTTTATCAACTACTCCATCAAGGAACCAATGTAGTACCGATTGAATTTATTGGCTTCAGGGAAAGTCAGTACCAGGAGGATATTAACATTCAAGGTACGACCAGCCAGGAAAAACTCCTTTCTAATCTTTTTGCGCAGGCTATTGCTTTTGCAAAAGGACAAAAGAATGATAATCCTAACAAAGTTTTCCCAGGCAATCGTCCTAGTCGTATTTTACTTGCTCGTAGATTGGATCCTTTTACATTAGGCTCTTTACTGGCTTATTACGAGCATACAATAGCCTTCCAAGGATTCTGTTGGAATATCAACTCATTCGACCAAGAAGGAGTACAGCTAGGAAAAGTGCTCGCTAATAAGATTATTAATCAATTCGCAGCGAAAAGGCATGGGAAAAAGTCAGAAAAATTTCCTGAGGCAGAGGCTATGTTGCGTCATTTGGAAACTCTATAATTTCTCCGCCTGCTGCTTTAAAACCCAGGAACATTCTGCGTGCTTTTTCTGTACATGCCTGAGGAAAAATCATCAATTTGTCAATTCCTTCCCACTCGTGTGTTAGGAGTCGTTCAGGGAGAATTCTGAAAGGACACTCTTTCATACGATCCACCGCCACTAAAAATTGATCCCAAAGAGGTGTTTCAGGTAAACAAAGAGCGTATCCCAAATGTACAGCTGGAAGCTGAGGGTGGCTTTCTGTACTACAAAATCCTAATGATGAAGCTCCGCTCCCCCATGCTAAAGCAGGAAATACCCATGGATACTTTTCGGCCATTTTTCCTTTCACAATAGGACAGAAAAAGCTTAAAGAGGTCATATCTACAGCATGCAGATAACTTTTCATATCCGTAGCGCTGCTTGCATCAAGAAAAAGAAAGCAGGTCGTCTCTTCATCTAACAGCGCCGCCAGAGTTTTCAAATAATCAAGAATCCCCTCCTGTAAAATTCCACGAAATAGGGCAATGCCAAATGTATGCGACTGAAAATCTTTCCAGAGAGTATCGATAAAATGCTGAATATTGAGTTGAAAGGTTAAAAAACGTGTTTCATCCTCTAAGGAACCTTCTAAGAGGTCAAACTGTAATTCCCACAAAATCGCCAACCCCTTATCTACTGCCCGTGTAGCTAAATGAGAGGCTTGATTCCAATTTAAAAGCGAGCGTTCAGAAAGGTCGAGAGGAATGCGTAAGACATTAAAATCTTCAGGAGGCGAGCATTCGCCCTCATAAATTTTGGCATAAAAAGGCTGATTGTCTACAAAAAGTCGTTGCTCAAAGCCGGTAAATTCTATGTGCACTTTCATTTTTTTGTGAATTGTAAGTAATGGATTTGTCGTCCCTTCTCCTTCCATAGCTGCTCAAACCAGGAAGTTCCATAATCTTCTCTGTTGAGACAAAAATAGGGAGGAGGGAAAAAAGGTGTAAAATCTTTATGAGCACAAAATAAAGAGACAGTTTGCGTTGCATAATTTCGGTCATCTGTCACAATAGACATGCTTTTTCCTGGTTTCAAAATGCGCGCTAGCTCATTGAGGAAGGGATTTTGGATCAGACGATTTTTAGCATGTTTGGATTTTGGCCAAGGATCAGGGAAATTGATGTAGGCTTCTTCGATGCTCTGGTTCGGAAGATAGTGCAGTGTAAATGTCAAAGCTTCTCCTGAAACAATCAGTAGATTGGTTAGGGAGAGATTTTTAGCCTTTGCCCAAATTTTGCGCACACGATCGAAACGTTTTTCAACAGCAATCCAGTTCTTGTAGGGATACTGCTTGGCCTTTTCAACAATCCAATCACCATTTCCTGAACAATATTCGACATGAACAGGATGATGATTAGCAAAATAGTCATAGAAAGCAGGCAGTTTGAAAGAGTCATAATTTTGATAATAAATCGGCACATAAAAGACTTGGTCAAGTAAACAAGGCCGTCTTTGCTCAAATGAAAAAGCTGACTTTAAATCTTTAGGTTTCATGGGATGTACAAAAAATTATAGCAATAATTACCCTTGGAAGGTAGGCTTTTTTTCATCATAAATGGAGGTTTCTTATGCAACCCATCTTGGCTAACGAGACAGCCCAGCTCGATCTCTTCCAAGTTTTTAGAGCTTCGCCCATTATCTATTCGCTTTTGCTGGGACTCTCCCTTTTTGCTTTTGTCGTCTGGTTCTATAGTTTTTTTACAATTCGACTGGGAGCGATGATTCCAGGCGATTTTATCCAGCATATGCGTGGACTATTGTCAGAACGACAATACGAGGCGGCTCTCATCAGCTGTCAGAAAGCTAAGCACTTCTCTGGCAACGTGCTTGCTTCTGGATTATTGACGCGCGAGCATGGACACCAGGTGATGGTTTCTGCTATGCAGGCAGAGGGTAAACGCTGCGGAGTCACACTATGGCAAAGAATTTCTTTAATCAATGATGTGGCTATTATTTCCCCAATGCTGGGTCTACTAGGAACAGTGGTAGGACTATTTTATGCCTTTTATGATGTCAACAGAACGCCGGATACATTAGCAGCTATCTTCGATGGTCTCGGGATAGCGGTTGGAACGACTGTCGCTGGGTTGATTGTTGCCATATTGGCCATGATTTTTTCTGCGACATTGAAATTCCGTGTGGTCCGACTCTTGAATTCTCTAGAAAATGAAACATTAGCATTAGGGAATTTAATCGAAAGATGAGGCACATATGACATTCATACCAGAAGAGGAATTAAAAGATCGCGGTGGCCTGACTATGGCTCCTATGATCGACTTCCTTTTTTTGATGCTAGCTATCTTTGCTTCACTCGCAGTTTCCCGCATTGTCACACGAGATACAGAAATAGAATTAGTGAAATCAAGCATAGCACTAAATGCCTCTCCTTCACATCATGAATATAAGCTCGTACACCTTACAGTCTCAGCAGAGGGTAAATATCAATGGGTCACTGAGGTCAGAGATTATGCCATGGATACCCCTAATCAGATTGCCCAAGAGCTTCTGCGTCAATATCACCAAGGGCTTCTACCAAAAGATAAACTCAAAACGCAAATTCTTGTCAAAATCGACAAAAATGCACGTTGGGAACCTATCTTAAATGTCATTTTGGCAATTAAAGAGGCTGGTTTTGAAGTGCGTCCCGTTTACGAGCCTTCATAAAATGCTATCTTAAAATTTGTTTTCTGTAATACCAAATACCATAAATAATGTGCATTTGGACAACGCCAAAGCCCTGAGGCTGAACTTTTAATATTAACCCTATTTGCTATCGATCAAGCCCGGAAGCTTTGGCACGGTCAAAATGTCAATTTTTCAACTTATTCTGCTATAACTTCCCGCTCAGGCAGGCCTCTTAGCACTGCCATTGCGGTCTAATTTCAAACGATGTGATGACTGTCTGGTCACCATTACCAGCCATAGTGTTGAAAATAGAAAGGTCGATAAGGATAGTAATAATTGTATGGAGAATGGTAATAGTTATAAGGAGCATGGTAATAAGGATTATAATAATAGGAGTAAGCATATGGGTTATAATAAGAGTAAGGGCTATAATAAGATTGAGCATAGGGACTATAATAAGAGTGATAATAAGGTGAATAATTGTAAGGATTGCCATAATAGATCCCAAAAGTAGGTCCGCTTGCAGACATTCCTGTGCTAGTTTCATTACCAGGTTTTTGTGTAGAAGGGTTCATTTTTTGTTGAGTTTGCGTCTGACTACCTGGTAAAGAGCTTCCACCAGTACCGGTATCAAGAGCAAAAACGCTGAGCGGAAGAAACACCGCGACTGAAAGCAACAACATACGTAATAATTTATATGGTATTTTCATAACTCCCCCTCTAATAAAAATTAGGTCTATATTTTTTTATCTTTATTCACCTCCTTCATAGTTGATTAAATTTTAAATGATAATTTTGGCCTACGTGAAAGCCTCGCGATTGATCGATCATAACCTACCCAATATTAAAAATATGGCGACGTTCCTCAAAAAGCTGCCTGTGGCAGGTTTTTGACGGGTTGTCTGAGAGTTGACTTAAGTCAACCGAGGTAGATTATGATCGATCAAACCCGAGAGCTTTAACATGGTGAAAATTTATCATTTCAAACTTAATCGACTATAATACTTATTTCCTTATTTTTTATTTTACTCCCTCTAATATTTAAAAATCTATCTTGACACAAATGATGTTTTGGTACATGAGATAGGCTATTGTTATGACAGGTCCTACAATTGGCAAATGGATCATTTTCGCTGGGTGCATCTTGATCGGCCTTGGACTTTTAATCTGGTTGGGCAGTCGGTTAGGGTTACCTTTAGGAAAATTTCCTGGAGATATTCATGTCCAAAAGGAAAAAGTTCGTTTTTATTTTCCTCTCGCCACTTCTTTAATTATTAGTTTGATTTTAACAATTGTAGTGAATTTAATTATTTGGCTTTTTAGAAAATAAAGAAAATCAACACTCCTTGGCAAAAAACTTTCTGTCACTTCCAAAAATACACTATCGGCGTCTGTGTCATTCAATTTTGAAGAGCTAAAAATCGTTTAAAAAGAACCTAAATCATTAAAACTTTGCAAACGATCTCTTTAAAATTCCTTGACGTTTTTAACTCATTTGCCCATCCTTCTTTTTTTTTTAAAAAGGCGGCTCGTATGGTACAAAGAATAAATTTTTTTTCCTGGAAATACTGGCTATCAGAAACTCCTGTTGAAAAAACTAATAAAGTCGAAGGCATTTTCTCGAAAGTCCATATACCTCCTTCGGAGCCAAGTGCATCGCAAAAAGCTTTTAGGCCTCTGAGTGCATATCTACCCAGCTTTACCTTTAAAGCAGCCACTCTCGAAAATACAACTGATGGGAATCATTTGTGCTTCACTTTTGTCCTTAAACAAAAAAAACAACACATCTTTTTTGATGATGAGAATGCCCTCAATTCTTGGATAGAGGAAGAGGGGCTAGCAGATATTTGGGAAATCACAGATCTGCGTACAACGTCTAAAATTTTCTACAAACTCTTAAGGTTAGACGAGACCAGGTATGATGATACAAATCGAGAAGAACTTTTCACAAAGCTATCAAGTGAATTCGGAGTCTTGTGGAAGCTGAACAATCTTGATGATCATACGACCAAGTATTTTCACGAAAAAAGGAATTTTTGGAATCAAGCAATTTATGATGAAGTGCCCTTTGACAAGCTTTCTGATATCGCTAAAACCTTGAAAGCTGAAGCTTATGGAGAGCAGCCTCCTCACGCTTTCCTACCAGGTAAAACAACATTAATGCTTAGCGTCTGTTTTGTTATCGCTCGGGCTGTTGGGAATACACCCTTACAAATAGCTGGGGGTTTGTCTTTACTTAATCTAGCACAAGCGGCAAATTCCCCGCCTATTGCCACAAATACCCTTCCAGAGATCACCTTTTATCCAGGACAAAACCCTTTTAACCAAACTTTCAGCAGCGACATATTTTTTTCAGATCCCGATGGGGATACTGTATCTGTTACGCCTTCTTCTATACCCAGCTTCGCACAAGTTTATATTACAAAATTAAACACTTCACATTTAGATGTTACATTCAATTCTCTCATTGCAAATAGCATCCAAAGAGCCGGTACTCTTTTACATGTATTTGGGAACTCTCTTTATCAACTTTGGGATACCACCTCACCTTCTTTACAGCTTTTAGGCACATATATGCCTCCCTCTGCTTTAAGGCAAGGGGTAGTCTATGGGAACTTTGCTTATTTAGCAGATGCGTCGGAAGTAAAGTTTCTCCAGATCACAAATCCACGCTCTCCACTAGAAGTGTACTCCCTAAGCGCCGGGCAAACAAATTGGTTTGGGGTGGGGCTAAATGGAGTAAGTAATAAAGCTTTCGTGAGTCAACTCTCTGGAGGTAATCAATATATATCGGCCTATTCAGTCAACAACCCTGCTTCACCCGTTTATTTGGGAGGCTATTTGGCTCCCTGTACCTCTACTGTATTTGCTGACACCAATGCGCTTGTCTATTTCGCCTGCAATAATAATCTTTATGTGCTTAATGGCACTCAATCCACTCCCGTATTCTATGGATCTATTGCAGCCCCTTTGAGCTATTTTCCAAGAGATAAATTTGTCTATACAGTCCCCCAGCCAAGTTCAGGGGCGAACGGCTTACAAGTTTATGACATCACTAATCTGTCAAGGATTGGAAACTATAATGCTACCACTGCCACATCTGTGACTATCAGTGGTCCCTATGCTTTTTTGAGTTCTTCCAGTGCTTTAACTATTTTAGATATCAGCAACCCTAGCCAACCAACTTTCTATGCCTCTTCCCCTCTTCTCTCTGGCACTTCAGTTGCTGTATTAAGAAATTCTTTTTATGTAGCTAATCAATATACCATTGCAAGAGCTTCTTTGAATGATATCACATTCTTAGCTTCTCCAACTTGGCAAGATCGAGGTGACTATACCTTAACACTCTCAGCTAATGATGGTCGCAGCGGAATGACCAATTTCAATCTTACTTTACATGTTGTTGTACGCCCTCCTGTTCTTTTGAATCCGATTCCTTCACAGCGCGCTTATGCCCAAGTCCCCTTTCAATTGAATGTGAATGGCGTTTTTTTGACACCCGATGGAGCTCCTCTTACGCTTTTCGCTGAAGGATTGCCCAATTGGCTGATTTTAAATAACAGCTCTATCCTATCTGGTACTCCACTCGAAATGGATACGGGACAGCAAGAAGTTACATTAACAGCTGTAGATCCTTTTGGACAAAATGCCTCAGATACTTTTACAATTAGTGTGACTTCACTCTTTACAAATTCGCAATCCAATCCAACAGTATCTAATCCAACTACGTCAAATCCTACTCTAACAAATCCCACTGATTCGAATACGAACACATCTAATCCTACTGATTCGAATCAAAGATCCTCAAATGACATCGTGTTGCCGATTACCTTAAGTATCGTGGGCACGACCTTGTTTATCACAGGTCTTGTAGTTTCCGTGATTCTTGCGCGGCGCATAAGACATCGCACTCCTCCTAGCTCAACCATAGCACATAGCACACATAGTTCTTGGGAAGGCTCAATTAATCGTCTTGAGCTCAGTCCTAAAACAAAATCTAATATTAAAGGGGTTTTTGGAAAATTAGACGAAGAGAAAGGGTCATACCTCTACGCTTGGCTCAATTTCACGCCCGACGAAAAGGAAGCTATCCTAAAGGAAACTGGTTTGAGAGTGCATAATGACAAAGGCAAGATAGCCAGCGGAAATTACGGAGAGATACGCATCTGTTGGAGTTTGTGGTCAAATGAATATGTCGTTGCCAAAGTGGTAGAAGGCGAAGCAAACTGGAAAGCTTCAGATGAAGAAGCTGAACTTCAACGAGAGGCAGAAGGTGAGGGTGTGTGGCCTATTTACCACACAATAAGAGACCATGCAAACGATACACTGATTCACTTGATGCCTATTGCAAAGCTAGGCAACCTTGAATCTGTTCAATTGAAAATAAAAAAACAAAAAATCAAGGATGTTACAGCTTATGCCACAATTCTTGCACAAGATATCCTTCAAGGTCTAGTGACCATGCATTCTAAAAAAATCTATCATTGCGATACAAAACCTTCTAACATACTTGTCTCTTTAGACCGTTGTGGGCTCACAGATTTGGGGCGCAGTATAAAATCAATAACTGCTAGTAGGATCAAATCACGTGTGAGCGATTATCGCTACCAATCTCCCGAGCGTCTCTGTTTTAATGTTTTCGAAGCCGATTTTGATGATGCTTGGGCAGCAGGGTGCAGCCTATTAGAATTTCTGACAGGGGAATCGATAGAAGAGCTTTTCCCATTTGAGAGGCATCCTAATGTTTTCCCTCCACTTAATATCGATGAGATGAGAAAAGCTTTTCAGCTCTATCTAGACAAAATTCCTCAATTAAAGAATCCGCCCGTTGATTCTATTTGGTATGTTCTCAAGAATGCGTTGCAGGTAGACTTTAAAAACCGTTGGCTTCCGGCTAAACTGCTCACTGCTGCATGTTTTAAGTCTTTGAAAAATGTAAACAGGACAGCATTGTTTAACATTTTAAAAACCAGTGAGAAGGCCAGCAAGAAGGCAGAGACCACAACACAAACTGTTTCCGATCTAGCTCCTATCTTAGATAATGAACGAGAAGAAGCGGCCAAAATTTACGTGCATGGAGTCGATGACAAGTATTATCAAACCACGGGTTGATTAGATACGAGCTATTATTAGTATAGTCGATTAAATTATATGAAATGTTTAAATTGTTAAATGAGGCGTTTGAAGAAAAAAATCATTGTTGCTTAGTGCTTAACTATAGTTGCTTCCACTACAGCGTTTCGAGGAATGCATCCTTGATAGAGATGGTAATATTTTGTAGTGCCTCCTGGATTGGCCTCGAAAACCAAATTGCCCGTTAATTTTTGTGTGTCCACTTTCAAGATCATAAATTCGGGTACGTCACTCCAGTATTTATCGATGATCTTAGGTAACTGTTCTTCAGTAGAAAAATGAATAAATTCACTGTCAGCGGAGGATAGATGAATATTATCCCCGCCCTTCTTCCAATCATCTAGTGAAAGAATTTTATAAATATATTTTGGGTGTTCTTCCATATTTCGTTCATTTTCATTTATACAAGCGGCAATAGTGTTCATGTTCATTAGAAAAGGGGCATGATGGTGCTCTATGTGTGCATGAAATAAATATCCTTCCACCACGACGCCCTGATTGACATGTTTGCTGCCTGATAACTCGGCAGACTCCACACTACCTAATAGGAAAAAGAAACAAAAAATAAGTTGTCGCCACATAAGCCTTAAGCAACCGTTTCAAAAAAGTTTTTGTTTATATTCAGGTCGGAGATAGTACGTACCATTTTTCAAATGGACAATCACGGCGTGCAGCCTACCTTTCGTAGCTAGCTTTATAGCATCCCTTTTGGCCATCCAAACTTCTTTTTTCATCGCCACCAAATATTCCGTGATAACTCTCCACTTCTTATGGACACCCATAATGTACCATTTTTCGATAAAATTTTCCTGTTCCTCTTCCCATCCTTCATTACATCTAATGGTTTGATTGTTCTTTCGGGATCGAATTTTGTTAACTTTATTATTTTGTGAATATGATCGGGATCACTGGAAACAAACCTTATAGACGCTGAGTAAATATGCAGCATAACAACTAAAACTTCATGCCCCGATGGCTCGTGAGTTGACTATTCTGCAAGAAATGGAGCGGCATGCTAAAGGTGACGAAAACTTCCATGTCACTGCCAATATGGTACTTAGTCTAGAAAAGCGGTCGAGACAAATCTTTGAAAGTTCTGAAGTGGAAGAAAAACGGCAACTATTGAATTTTGTATTTCAGCACCTGGAGTTAAAGAATAAAAAGCTACTCATACACTATCGTGAGCCGTTTAAAATGATAAAGGACACTTCCCTTGCGGGAAAGTGTCCGGAGATGTGCCCAGCTCCGAACCATTCTCGAACCAATTTCTCGAAGGAATGAGAAAAATCTTTGATTTAAGAGAGATTTTGCAAAGAGAAAACCTTTTAGATCAATCGGAAGAAAGGCCGATGGTTCTCTTTGGCTAGAGAAGTAATTCCCTATTATGGAATCTAACCAATAACACTTTCAAAGTGCTTTCTTGGCTTTTGCATAAAACACATGTAAATCTTCATCTATTTGACCTTCATTCGATTCACTAGCTTCTTTAAGCATTTTTTTTCGAAGATCAGCAATTTGATTTGTCGTAAGTTGTTCAAATTTAGCTCGTGTTCCATGGCTCCATAAACTATCCCACCATTCTCTAGGTGTGCAATGCGAAAAAGTTTTGATTTCCTTCACTATTTCCATATCTTTGAAACCAGCTTCTTTAAGACATGTTGAGATTTCTTTTTCTCCCCAAAAAGGGGTTATTGCAAGGCTGCTCGCTGGGCAAAGTTGTCTTATTGCTTCATTTATCAATGTATCTAGTTTCGAATCCTCTCCCCAAGTAGAGATAGCTAACATGCCGCCTGGTTTTAGCACTCGTCTGAATTCAGACAAGGCCGTAAATATAGAAGGTAAAAAGAACATTGCGAATCCACAAAACACAAAATCGAAGCTATCGTCGAGAAAATTTAACCGTTCAGCATCCATACACTGAAGGTCAACCCAGCTTAGATTCTTCTTTAATATTTCTTTTTGCGTCTCTATTAGCATCTGCTGGCTAATATCGATTCCCACAACTTTTCCCAATGGCCCAACGGCATTTGCAAGAGGAAATAGAACAGCACCTCTTCCTGTTGCAACGTCTAAGATATGTTGATTAGGCATTACGTTTACTTGCTCAACAAGACGTTTGCCAAAATAAGTGAAAAATGAAGCGCTTTTTCCTCCATATTGAGGAGCTGCACGATCAAATACTTCACTTACCCATTGTTTGTGATTGCTCAACATAGATAATAATTTTTACTGCTCTGGAATTAACTCTTTATTGCTATTGATGTCTAAAAAATTAGCCTTGCTCACCACTTTCCGACCGCTTTTTTTCTCCAGCTCCTTCCTGGCATTTCCTGCGATGTCACCACCCTCGCGAGCTGCTTGCATATTATCACGAAATCCTTGCGCATCTTTTTGAATTGCTATTTCAGTTGTGGAAGCCTCACCTAGCATCGAAAAAATCAGCTCAAGATCAGTCATATGATCGCGCAAATTTTGATTTTTAAGGTTTTTTAATTTCTTATGCTCTGAAGGTTTTATCCCAAAGGTGACTTCAGAAATCTCTGCTGTCAAAATGGCATACTCTCTTTGCTCTTTGACCCCTCGTTTCTCCCATTCATTAGTCAATTGTGCTCGAATAGCGATGCCTCGCATCCTCTTTCGATCCAATCATCGGGGTATCCTTTCGCTTTATAAATCGCTCGACTTCTTTTAGTCGCAAGCTCTGGATCTTCAATCTCTTGAATACGTTCATAGCCAATTTCGCAAGCCATCTTTTGAAAGGTTCAGCTTTTGGAGAGGGCACAGATTGAATAATTCTGAAAATCGTTTCCGTGTTTGCAGTATCAGTCTCTCTCAATTTGCCATCGGGTGCCATCAATTTCAACTGTACGATTTTCTCGTACAGTTGACTAAAACCTTCATTTTTAATGAGTTTTGATTTTAAATCCGACCAATATCGTCGAGGGTTTGCACTTCCAGTCAAAACTTCAATGATGTCTGTTATTGAGAAGTACCATTCGTCTTGATAGATAGCCTTTCGGATTTCCTTCCCTCTAAAAATCGCAATCTTGGACGATGATTGCTCTATCTGACCTGGCTGATTATCCATAGACACCTTATTTGATACGTTTAAATCGTGGTTGAACTTTCCCTATCAAGGTCAATATTTTCTAAAAACATGCTTAATGGGCGTATCCAAATGTCCTTATCCCCATATTGTGCTTGATAAACCACACTTTCTTCTAGTGTTTCGCTATTCCTTCCTATACACAAGATTTTGTAACGTTTGCCCTTGTAGTGTTCATATAGTGCCCCCTATTTTAAGGGATTGAGCTTGTAATGAAAAATGTTGCAGAATCTCATCGCTTGCAATTGACATAGGCTATTATAGGCTGAATTGATTAATTTTTTTGAGAAATCATGTGGGGCACTTCTTTAGCTTACAAGGTAAAAAAATCTTTGTGACAGAACCGAGGTGTTCAATTTTTTCTATTCGGATGCTATCAGGATGGGTATACCTTTTAAATTAAATAATTAAACTCAAGATTTGTAAATGAATATTGTCCGTAATTTTTTTCTAATAGCCTTGATTGCTGTTACCTCATCATTTACAGTGCAAACAACAGACTATGAGACAACTGCTGTTGCACAGGCTGCTGCCAATTCTAAGCCCGGCTTACGCCATGTGCCAGAGCGCGATATTCCTATACCGACCGAGGGAGTTAGCCAACAGGAACAGGTTATAATCGGTGCACCCTATTTACCGATTTTCAATGTGCACCCAAAAGATTCCGTTGAATGGAAAGAGCTGGTCGTCTGGGCTGCCACTGACGCGATTGCTGAGCTTTCTACTCTCAAAGAGAAATTAGGTGTCACCATCGTGCCAACAACGATTGCAGGAGTGAAAGCGTTCATTATCACACCCGTCACACTCCTCGAGAAGAATCAAAATCGTCTTCTTATCCATGTCCATGGTGGTGGCTATGTCTTCGGTCCAGGAGAGGCGGGAGTGCGTGAAGCAGTGCTTATGGCCGGATTCGGTGGTTTCAAAATCATTTCGATCGATTATCGCATGCCTCCCGACTTCCCATACCCTGCTGCGTTAGACGATGCCATGGCAGTATGGAAAGAGGTGGTTAAGATGACCAATCCAAAAAACATGGCGATTTTTGGCACTTCGACAGGTGGCGCTTTAACCCTAGCAATGGTACTGCGTGCCAAGGACGAGCACCTTCCGTTACCAGCTGCAATTGCACCAAGTACCCCTTGGTCTGATCTAACTGACAACGGTGACAGTTACAAGACCAATGAATGGGTTGACAATGTGCTTGTCACTTGGAATGGTTGGCTTGGGTGTGCTGCTAAGCTTTATGCTGGTGCCCATGATATGAAAGAGCCTTATCTGTCGCCTATCTATGGCGATTTTCATCACTTTCCACCAACAATTCTAACTACAGGCACACGTGATTTATTTCTCAGTAATACAGTTCGCACCCATCGCAAGCTGCGTCGTGCGGGTGTTGAGGCCGATCTCAATGTCTATGAAGGTCAATCACACGCTCAATTTGATGACGACTTGGATGCGCCTGAAACCAAGGAGGCAATTACCGATATCGCCAATTTCTTCGACAAGCATTTGGGCATGTGATTTGGAAAGCACATTGTTAAAGATTGATCAGAAGCGGTTTATATCAGAAGAGATCGATGCGGAGACGTACCACCGACTCAAAATGCATGAGCAGGCAGGCAAAGAAGAGACTTTGAGGAGGATTAGTGAAATTGAAACGCTTTCAGATCATGTCGAGCAACATTGCCAATTTGGTATGCATGTTTTGAGTCACGTGGATGTCTATTTCCAACAAGGTTCTATTGAGCTCAAACAAAAAATACTTGGTTCGATATTCCCTGGAAAATTGGTCTTCGAGAAAGGAAAGTATCGAACCAGTGGATTAAATCCAGCTTTAGCTCTTATCCTTCAGAAAAACAGCAATTTAGAAAATGAAAAACCGGAAAACAGCTTTTTTGTGAAGTGTCTTCCGGTCGTGTGCCCATGCGCGGACAGCTTTAGAACTTTTAAGGAGTTCGATTGGTCTCAGATTTTGCTTCCTATCTTGCTTAACCAGCAAGCTCAACTGTGTACATGATTTGATTTTTTTGAGGCTTGGAGAGTGACGGACTTTTGCTTCTCTCCTTTTTTCTTGAGGGTCAGAGACGCAGTATACCCAAGGGCGTGCGCAATGGCAGCAACTGTGGAGAGAGTAAGGTTATCCTTGTTACCTGAACGGAGAGCTTGGATGACCGTTGGAGACACACCTGCTGCCTCTGCAAGTTTGCGCACAGAAATATGATCTTCATCCATCAATGCAATAATAAGCTCAGAGAGCAGAAATTCTTGATGTTCTTCCTCAAAGATTCTTTTTTGCTCAGGATCTTCGAGAAATCTTTCAACAGTGCTTTTAGCCTTTTTTTTAGGCCCTTTAATCGTCGCACTCATAATAACCTCCCTCTTTAACTCTTGCTTCATAGTCAGCCCTACAAGATAAAGCTCTAACTTTTTCTTGCTTCGGCAACTTGTCTTGCTTTTTTTGAAAAGCGTTTGTCACAACAATCTTTTTCCCTTTAAAGAAAAAACATAGAAAACGATCAGGCTTAGGCTTAAAAGCATAAATACCATCTTCCTCATAACGAAATTTAGTTTCGTTTTGAATTTTTCCTATATCACCCATAACCTTAAAAAGATGGATCGCTTTCCGTTTTTACACATCTGACATAGCTTCAAAATATTCCTGAGCTTGGCTTTTGCCCTTTTTATCGCAGTACCATTCAAGCTGATATTCCTTCCCCTCGTAAATAATCCATTCGATTGTCATTGCAAGCTCGATTCTCTTAATGACCTTCATTGTATCATAATAATGACGCCAGGAGCATCCTGTTCTCAAAACATAAAAAATTGCGTTAAGTATCTCTCGACGTCCGTATTTAGGAGGCAGCCCTCCTTTACCTCGACTAGCCCTTAACAAAGGCTCTAATTCGC